>Ga0075156_10000893_pt1 | contig 15917 bp, 10 predicted proteins | sample JI81AbrownDNA_FD_70966 | JGI IMG/M metagenome (GOLD analysis project Ga0075156, IMG submission 70966) | Wastewater effluent complex algal communities from Wisconsin, to seasonally profile nutrient transformation and Carbon sequestration -... | ecosystem: Engineered > WWTP > Effluent > Algae...
AACTGTATTGGCTGTTATAAACAGAACCTACGTTTAGGCTAAACCCTTTAGCAAAGGTTTTAGCTGCATTTAACATGGGGCCTATAAACAAACTATTACCCATAGGTAATTGCGTAAGGTTGGAATTAATAGCACCGGCAACACTTAATTTGGTTTTAACCCATTGCAAGCCATAAACCAAATTTGAAGTATACACATTAAATTTTTGTCCCACAGGTGCACCAATGCCATAAATTCCTGCAGTTGTAAATCCACCACTTACATTCACACTTTGATTATAATTCAACATTAATTGTATATTTTGCTTAACAGTATTATTTCCCAATTGAAAAACCGAAGCCAATGATCCGTTTTGTGTTTGATTATAAAAATTCAAGGAATCACCCAAGGGCGTGTAAAATGGATCGGTACGTAACCTGTTGCGGGTAAAATTGGAAAAGTTGCTATAGGTACCCGTTATATTTATTTTTTGCGATATGGCTGCCGATATATTTATGCTTCCCACCAGTCTTTTGGTTGTGGCAGATTTTTGTCCGTTTAAATTATTCATCTGTATTCCTGAATTAATTCCAACATTTAATTTACCCTTTAGCGCATTTGCACTATAAGAAAGCGTGTAATTTTCAAGATCATTGTTAAAAAAATACCCACCCAATGTTTTATAACCAGGGTCAATGTGCTCATAATTTATTTTTATCTCAGCTTTTATAAACTTATAGCCAACTGAACATTTATAAGCATTATATCCGGCAGTTGAAGAATTAACATTCATAAAAGACTTGATTATTTTAGATTGAAAAATATTTTCAGCTTCGGTTTCATCCCGCATATTTTCTGTAATGGCAGAAAAAGCGTATTCACCTTCAAGCAAAACATTTTTGAAAATTTTTGTTTTACCATTTAAACTGGTAACAAAATTGTCCATTGGCTTAACAGAAGAATTGTTTGGTACAAATACCAGTGAATTTTCCTGATCGTTGGCTTTAAACAAAATAAGATTTACTTCATGATCACCTGATCGGTATCCGGTTTTCATGCCAAAACCCAGTCGTTTATAACAAATTTGATTTAGGTTATCGTTCACGGCATCATATGCAATTGGTTTGTTAAGCCTTCCACCCATTAATTGAATATTCCATTTCCCGGGAGTTAATTCAATTCCTCCTCCCAAAAACAAATGTCCGGCCAACGTATAATTGGAAAAATTCATAGATGAATAACCTGCATGGGTTTTAATCCATTTGTACGTTGGATGCAAGCTAAACTGATTAAAAGGTTGTGTAAACTTACCTCCCAAATTTGAATAACTATAGGTGAGTGGAATTGCAACATCCAATAAACTTATGGTTACATTGCCGCTTGCAAACCATGTAAATGGATCTCTTCGCGATTCCATCCCGTTTACAAAATAATTAACGGTATTAAAGTTTATGCCACCATGAATGGTCATAAAATCTTTTTGACCGATTTTCTCGAAATTTTGTGCGATGGCGAATTTTCCGATACTTATCAGAAATAAAAAAAATAAGCTTCTATGTGTTTTTAAGTAAAACAAACTTTATTAATGCTGAATAATGAAATTAACCGACTTGCTGTCAAATTCGCTTACAACCCTTAAAATATACGTACCTCCAATAGCCGAAGAAATATCAATAGTATAAATACTTCCAAAACTTTCAGAAACAAAATTATTAAACCAACTTAAACTGTTTACATCATAAACGCCAATCGTATAGTCCTGCTTTTTATAAAATTCCAACTCAACTGTAAATAACCCGTTATTTGGATTGGCAAATAAAACCAATTTCTTAATGCCGTTATTGTTGATCAAATTTGCCAATGAAGAATCGAACTCACGTATATAAATCAATTTGGTTGTATCAATGATACACGCTGAATAAAATGCCCTCATGGTAATGGAAAACACCCCAGTATCACTTGATTTGACTAAAGCTGTAGAACCATTTTCTATAATTTCAAATTCAGATGGTAGAATCCATTGAACCGAATCAGGTATTGGAGAAGACACATTTACCAAGACAATTGTATCCTGTATTGAGTTATAGGTTGAATTAAGAAAAAATGGTTTTGGCAAACTTGAATTGGCATCAATAACAGTTGTAAATATATAATCACATCCTAAGCTATCTTTCACATAAACCGTATAATTTCCTGTAGGTAAATTATTGAATTGTGGTAATGTTTGAAAAGAAATACCATCCAGGGAATAGGTGTAAGGAGCTGAACCGTTGGCTAAATAAACTACCAGTTGACCCGTTGAATCATTACCACAGGGTTTAAACGAAACAATTGAATCTATTGGAGTGTTTGGCACATACGTAAAAACAGTATCGGTTCCAATACAACCACCCGGTTCGCTTACGGTAACAATTGTGGATAGGCTTGAACTTGCATTTATCGTTGTCACAGAATCTGTATCACCATTATTCCATACATAGCTGACCCCTGGAAAAGAACCTACATAATTTGCCGTGTAAGTTAATGGAGTTCCATTGCATACCAATGTGTCATTACCCGCGTTCACCAATATCTCAGGCATATACGTTACTAAAACGCTATCGGTTTTAAAACATCCGTTTGCAGGATTGAAATTTGTTGCAAAAAAATAACCCGGATTGTAAACCGTTACTGGATCAGGCATCGTTGAAATTGAAGGTCCGTTCCAGGTTAATACCGTGCCCGTTAAAATTGTTCCTGCATCCAAAACTACAGAGTCAACCGAACAGTTTAATTGGGTCGAAACAGGTAATATTAGGTCGGGCACATTTGTGAATTCACTCACATAAAATCCAATGAAATTTTCACATCCGGTAATTAAATTTTTTGCAATCAGATAATAAAACCCATTGCTGTCAACATGAATAGAATCTCCATAATTAATTGTTTGCGATGTATCGGTAAAATAAACTACCGTACCTGAAGTATCACTATAACCAACAAAATTAAAATACGGATTGTAGCAGGTTATGGTATCAATAGGTGAAGCAACAGGAATGGAAGAATACCCAACGATATTAATATTCGGAATGGGTTGGTAAAGCGAAACTATGAGAGGCAAACTGTCAGGACAGCCGTTCAACGTGTCGGTAACAATAAACATATATTGGCCCGGTGCATTCACATTTATCGGGTTGCTGAACAAGCTTCCTGTTGATACATTTCTCCAATTCAACATTGTTTGCAGATCGGTTGATGAACCATTCAAACCAATAACCGAATCGGAACATGTCAATACATATGGTGGTGGAGGCAACGTCACATTTGGTTTAGCTGTATCGTATCCCACTAAAACGTTGTCAGTTTTTGTACATCCGTTAATTAAACTTGTAACCGTCAAAACATAAGTTCCTGCTGTATCAACCAATATTGTATCATTTGAAGAACTAAATGAATAAGGTCCTGTCCATACATAGTTCACAGACGGGCTGGAAGAAGTTCCAACCAAATTTATTTCAGGATACTTACAGGTTAAATATTTATCAGGTCCGGCATTTGCGTTGGGAACAGGATTAACAGAAATATTTACTTTCAAGGTATCGGCTCTTTCATTACAAGAACTCATGGGAACAATACATAGCTGGCCCGCAGTCAATCCGGCCGAAAAATCAATTGAAACCTGATTGTAATGAATTCCGCTCAAAATTACGGAAGAACCACTTCCCGAAATATTTGCTCCTGAACCTGTATAAAACCAATGATATTTTTCAGCATATGGAACAGGCGGAACCTTAAATATTACTCCGGTTTGACCCGGACAAATGGTTGAATCGGCTATAATAAAAGAGGAAGCATTATAAGGCTCAAGACAATAAACAGCAAGAACATTTCTTGGTTGGCCACTAATAGTTGTAAGATTATTTTCAGAAACAAACAACCTATTTTGGACTAATGATATAGAACCAACGTTAAATGGAATAGCTAAACTTGCATCCCAAAACGGGTACTGATCTAAAATATTTCTTCCACCAAAATGCGGACTTGGTGGTGAACCACTTGGGTTTTCGGATCCATAATAATTTTTTTTCTTATAGAATTTAAGACAATACGGAGAATTAAAAACTGGCAAATTTGTTGGATCATTAACATTAATCGACATTGAAGCTCCAGAAATAAGGCTCTGCCTGTTAAAATCTTTTGCACCCGCTCCGGTAGAAGTTTTAAGAATATAAACGCCATACTCGGTAACATCCATATCATGTACAATTTTTGGTCCACCACCGGTAGTCCAGGTTGGATCAAAACTAAGATCAAGATTACCATCAGTCTTTAGTCTGCATAATGCATTTCTAAAAGTAGCAGCTGAAGTTGTAGAGGTTCCCAATAAATCTGTAACCGTAAAATCAAAACCGCCCAAATAAACCCTGTGTTTATAATATTCAACTTTATTAATTTCCGGCCATGAACCCGAAAAACTGAACATGGAACCATAGGAATAGGTTGTCAAGGCTGATGGTTTTATTGCTGCAAAACCATAACGGTCTAGACAATCAAATGATAGAAATGCTCCTCCAATGAATAGCGTATCGTTTACATAATCAAAACTGTTTACCTTTTCCATTCCAATATTACATGCACTATTCAAAGGAGCCCAGGAGCCTAGAATATAAGAAGAGGTAAATGGTATATAAGTAAATACTGCCAACCCATTCCTAACCTGACCGTTTATTTGAGTAAACGATCCACCAACAAAAATTCGGTTGCCAACAATTTTTAATGCATGAATTGGACCATCAATGGAAGTAATCAATGAAACAAAGGGTGCCGTTGTTTTTAAACCAAGTGAAGTGCTATCCAAAAAACACAAATTTAATCGGGTTGAACCGTTGACTGAAGTAAAATCTCCACCAAGAATATAAACATTTTTTGTGGAATCATAAACAACACAATTGACAAAACCACCCGGGTTAAAATTAAGCGGTGGCAAATGATTCATTAAAACCTGGCCATTCAATAACAAATTATTGAGAAACCAAAAAATTATTAGGAGATAATTCCTTTTTTGGTGTACAGAAATCATTTTTTATTATTTTTAACTGATGTTTTTTTTTCGGGTAGCAAATATAATATTTTTCGTTTTCTGTTTAAATTTTTGTTTAAAATCACAGAATGATGCACCGTTACGTATTTATACGCAAAAATTAGCCGAAAAAGTATCCGATCCTTCCTTGCAGGTTGGTAATATAGATCCGAATTCCCTTGCAAATTTACCCATTGGACTGGCCAAAGAGATTGGAGGTCACAAATATATTATTGCAGTTGATTCAGCGTATTTCTACGCAACAGGGGCTTACTTTAATGCCTATACTGCCTTTGATTTCCCGGGCACTGATGAAAAGCTTGCATTTTGCGCTAAGCATATTAAATTTAATCCAAAAGGAGTTGTAGGGGGAAGCCAATCAAAACTGGTATTAGTTTCAACACATACAATTGACATTGGTCCACACACCAAGCTTATACTACCAAATGATGGGAACAATTACGTTGAATGGGACTGTAACGGATTTCAGTCAATCCATTTAAAAGGTATCTTTCAATTTTCTAAAGGTATTCTCGAGCCAGACAGTGCAATTACCGGCCAGGAATATGTTACGGCTACTTTTGAAATACATGCAAATGATATTTACAATATTGTAACCCAAGTCAATATTTCACCCTTTCGAATTCGAGGATTTAAGGATTTTGGATTCAGCGTGAACAATGCTGTACTGGATTTGAGTGATGTTACAAATTCTCCGGCAATGATATTCCCTGCCGATTATCCAAATACCTACGGACCCAACATTTCGTTATGGCGAGGATTTTATTTGCAACAATTTTCTGTAAGACTTCCATCTGAGCTACAAAGAACCGAGGGTGCTCCAATCACTATTACCGCTAACAATATGATTATTGACGAATCAGGCATCAGCGGTGCTTTCAGCGCAAATAATTTAATAAGTTTATCGGAAGGCGATATGCATGGTTGGCCTTTCTCAATAAAACAATTAGGGATAAATATTTTAACCAATAACTTAACGGGTGGTTTTATTAAGGGCGATATTAGTGTTCCCTTATTGGATAACAATACTCTTACCTACAATGCCTGTATCAATAAAAATAGTACTTCCGGTAAAGCTGATTATTTATTTTCTATTCAACCTAAATCAGATTACTCCTTTTCGTGTTTAGCTGCCAATATACAAATCAAGAACACTTCATCGTTTACTATTTCACGAAAATTCGGAAAATTCAAACCACAAATGCTTTTGAATGGAAATATTTCCATTGGACATGCAAATTGCAATATGCCATCCATAACATTTCAACAATTAGGCGTTACAACTGAAAGTCCGTTTATAAATAGCGGCATATTTTCATTATCCACAGCAGGAACGATTCCAAATAAAGTTGGCAATTTTCCTGTTGTTGCTTCAGATATTGCCTTGGGGGTCTATAATGGAAAACCAACCATAGGGGTTAACATTGCACTTAATTTAAGTGAGGGAAATCCAAATGGATTTTCAGCACAAACACATTTAATGGTTATTTCAAATGTGGAAACACAACCGTTAACATCTTACTCAATTGGCATAACTGAAATACCTCCGGTAAAAACAATTTGGAGTTTTGACAAAGTAAAAATTGATGATATCCACCTACAAGTAAAAACTCAACCGTTTGAATTTGACGGTTTAATTTCATTCTATGACAATAACCCAACCTATGGAAAAGGTTTTTTCGGAAACTTGATTCTTACATTCCCTAATGTACTACCATCGCCTATCACAATTACCGGTGGATTTGGCAGAACTACTTTCAATTATTGGTTCGTTGATGTTGTTGTTCCAATAAATAAAAAAATCCCGGGCACAGAAATTATACTGACTCAACTAAGAGGAGGGATGTCATTTCATATGAGTGGAAGTAAATCAAATAATTCACTTATTAGTGATATCAACAATGGTGCTGGCGGAACCAATTCAGGTCAAACGTTTATTCCAAATGAATCAATAGGTATTGGATTTAAAGCAGGCGTGGGTCTCAATTACGTTAGAGAAGATTTATTGAACGCTGACGTTGTTCTTGGAATAACATTTAATTCAACCGGTGGTTTGGATAATATTAATTTATTGGGAAATGCCTATTTAATGGTAAATCGTAATTAACGACTAACCGCCTCTAACCGAATTTTTGGTGCAATGGATATTCTATATGATCATACAAATAAAATTTTCAATGCAACTCTCAGCGCAAACATTGATTTTCAAGACAAGGTTATTGGATACGGTTATACAAAATTATATATTGATCCTGAACTATGGTATTTTTGGGCTGGAAGACCAAGTTTACCTTGCAACGTAAATATATATAACCTCGCATCCGCAAAAGCCTATTTTATGGTTGGACAAAATTTAGAACCAATGGCACCTCCACCACCTCAATTAACTTCTCTTATAAGTGATTATTCATTAAATAACCAGCGTAATGTAGAACAAATTTCAATTGGTAACGGAATGGCCGTAGGCGTTAGTCTTGACATTGGATTTGACAAATCCATTGGCTGGGATAGTTTTGAAATTTATGGATCAGGGAGTGTTGGTGCAGGATTTGATATGACAATGATAAAATATGGTCCTAATGTACAATGTGAAGGTTCTGCTACTAAAGGAATTGGTTTACGAAACTGGTACCTTCAAGGAAGATTATATGCATGGCTAAGTTTGAACACCGGTATAAGAGGTCACGCTTTAGGATCTGATTTTGATTTAAGTCTTCTATCCGCCAACGCAGCAATTCTCTTAGAGGGTAAATTGCCCAAGCCAACCTATGTAAGCGGATACGTTCACCTTGATGCTACGGTACTATCTTTTATTCATGTTGACATGGATTTTGATTTTGATTTTGGCAGCAATTGCACTATTATAAATGGGTAAAAACCGTGTAAAAAATAAAATTGCTTTTTTAAAACCTGACAGTCCCGAAAGCTTTCGGGATCCGTTGGCGCCTCCTGCAGAGACCTGTCAGGTTTCTACCCTCAACCTTTTTTACACGGTTTTGATTATTCTTGGTTTTGGCATCAATGGCCTGGCCCAAACCAATGCCCTTGTACTTACTAATTTTACGTATAAGAACACCATTTACCTGCGTTGGGCTCCAAGTACCCAAGCCTTGTTTGAACAGGCCTTAATCAACGGATATACGCTTGAAAAAATTAACCTGGACGCCTACCCCAACTTTAAACTCGAACAATTTGAAACCTTGCCAAAGCAACGTTTAGCATTTAAACCGGTTAAAAACGTTTTGGATAGTTTGAAAAAAGCTAAATCACCCCTGCAAAAAAATTATGCATTGGTTGAACCCTTTGTTTCCACCAAAGCCAACGATAAAACAAAAAAAATGGCCTTTGCGTATTGCCTTATAAACACAGGATACAACCGCAACCTGGCGCAGGATTTAACCCTAGCATATACCGAACCCGTAAAAGCTGCATTTGCCTATCGTATTTGCGTTACCGGAACAAATATCAAAAGTGACATAATTATGGCCAATGCCAACGTGAATTCAACCAACAAGGCCATTGTGCTTGAATCGGGTATTGGGTATAAAAAATCGGCCATGCTTACCTGGGAAGCCAAAACCCTGGAAAGCGATTTTGCTGCCTATTTTGTTGAACGCAGTACCAACGGTGCGGATTTTAAAAAACTAACGGCTTTGCCCGTGGTGTTTTTGGCCTCGCAATACGAAAAAAACAAAACGCATTGCTCCTTTATGGATACCACCGTTGAATATGGCCAACAATACACTTACCGCATACGAGGAGTGAATCATGTTGGACTGGAAACATCGCTATCCAATACACAAAAAGTTTATGTTAAAAACAAATTTTCTCCCTTGGTGGCCATTGATACCATTCGATGCAAGGGTTCAGCAAAATTGATTTACCCAACACTGGTTTTTGAAAACGAAAAAGAAAAATTGGTTTGCGCTAAACTTTTATTACAAGTTTCAAAAAATCCGGTTCAGCATTTTAAAACCGTTGCTCAAAGCAAATTACTTGATTTTACCGGCTTTTGCTTTACCGATACCGTAAACCGCAATTATGTGCATTATAAAATTGCAGCCGTTTCCATTGACGGTGATACGGTTTTTTCGCTTCCGCAGTATTTCTTTTTCAACGATTCCATTGCACCGGCTAAGCCTGTAAATGTAACCGGAAGTATAAGTAAAAATGGTATCGTTTCACTCAACTGGAAAAACAATACCGAAACCGATTTGCGCGGATATAAAATCTATGTTGCCAATAGCCTGAACGAAGATTTTGTAGAGAAAACCGTAAACTTTTGTTTGCCCAATCATTTTACCGATTCCATTGGTTTGAATAATTTAGATAGCGTAATTTATTACAAAGTACAGGCGGTGGACACCAATTTCAACCATTCTCCAAGAAGCGAACCCCTGCGCCTGGTAAAACCCGACAAGGTTGCACCGATAGCGCCTGTTTTCAAAACGTTAGTTTCCACCAAAAAAGGAATTGTAATGCATTGGAACAATTCAACCAGTGCCGATATAAAAAACACACAACTTTTGAGACTGGAAAACCAAGAAGAAATTCTTTTGAGAGAATTTAATAAAACCGACACAACCTCGTTTTTTTATGATAGTACGGTTGTACCCAATGTAAATTACCACTACAAACTGGTGGCCATTGACCGCAGCGGAAACAAGGCTTACAACCAATCAAATTTTCAAGTATACGAACCGGGATACCGGGCCATGATCAAAAAAATTATTGGCAAAGCTGATGTAGTGCAAAAACACATTGCCTTGGAATGGGAATACATAAACGAACCGGTTTTTAGTTACCGCATTTACCGCTCAAAAAACAATGAACCGTATATTCTATTAAAAACCTTGAATGGAAAAAACAAGAATTATGTTGACAAAGATATATACCAGAACAATGTATACACCTACACCCTGGAAGCCATCCTCATGAGCGGTATACATACTAAAATGAGTTTGCCGGTGGTGGTGGAATATTGAAAACGGACATAGCTTAAAATTCAAAGCTTTTTAAATGCTACTTAAAAATATTGTTCTGTATGATTTTACGATTCAAAAAAACTTGAAAAAGTACAATTCCAGGAATACATAAAAAATACAAAAAAATTGGACCCAGGTTTGGCATACCACAAACAAATTGGGCATTCCTACTCTTTATGTTTTGGGTAAATAAATCAAAATACGCGGGTATTAGTTGCGGCAAACCAATATACAAAACGGTAAAAAGTGTTGCTGCTGCCAAGCAATAAACCTGCTTAACATCTATACTTGAATAACGAGCTACAATCTTAGCCAAAACATACATGATGCCTGTATAAACAAAAAGCAATATTATTACAGCAATACCTGTCATTGTTTAAACCTTATAATTTACTCAAGCGCCATATAATGTTTTCATCTACCAATTCGGTACCACCCCATTCAATTACAGTAAATCCGGTTCTTGATTTATGTGGTAAGATCTGTTTAGTTATGGTTAAATTGGCTGCAGCCTTACCGTAAAGCATAAAAACCCTGTTCATGCAATCGGGTATTGGAAATACCTTTAAATCGGCAATTGAATTGTATTCATCATCGCTCAAAAATTTAACGTAATTAATTTCGTTCGTCATCATTTTTGGGACCCAATACGTAATAAAATCTTGAATTTCCTGATTGTTTAGTGATAGTTGTTTAAGCGAACTTTCAAGAAAATTCACGAGCGTATCAGAACGTACAATAAAACCTTCATGTAAATTGGTAATGTTTTCAATCGGAAATGATGATTTTCCTTCCCAAAACAGGTACTTATAGGTATTTTCACCCATAAGAATATCACCGTTTTTACGGGCTATAAAATTCCAACCATTATCCGCATTAATTTTGGGATAGGTAAAACTGAGATTTCCGTTGAAATTTAATTGGGCGTCTACAGCCATTTCATTTTCGGGATAAAAATAAATTACCGGTTTATCATACGAATAAACAATGGTTGGTAATTTGAGAGCAATACTTTCAAGTTTAATTTTAAAAATATAGGCTGTTTTTGATTGCATGTTAAGTGAATCGGTAACAATATCATGCACCCCCATACAAGTCAATTTTATTTTTGCCTTTTCAACAGGTAGGTTAATTTTAATGATTCCTGTAGATGAGCTTGCGAAGATTGTATAATTATTAATTTTTATTTGAATAGTGCTTTTAAAGGGTTTGTCGCTTGGGTCCAGTATCTCAAATACTAATTTTGCTTGTCCTTCCAACAATGATTCATCCTGTATTACAGTGTAATGCTTTCAGGTATCCTGTGCATAAAATGTGCTTGATGAAAAAAAGACAACTAAAAGAATCAAAATTTCTCTCATGTTAAACTACTTCTTAAATATTGCTATTGATACCTTATTGTTTTAAATCCAGTACAAGTTAAGCAAAAAAATAAATCTTTTAACTTTTTAGGAGCATGTTTTAATAGTACTGAATGAAAGCCTTGTTTTGATTGTTTTGCGCTTACTTTCAGTTTATTATTAAGGCCATCAACTTAAATTTTAATTATTGTTTCGTTAAACGTTTGTCCTCCAATACTGCGTGGGTACCGATACGTTTGAATAACTTTGGCATTAGTTGAATTGGTCGTAATTTCTAAGAAGTAATGTGAAGCATTGTCTAGCACTGTAGGTATTACACCGGGTTTATTGGAATGTATATATTGTGGTACATAATTTAAAACAGTTTTAAACCCACATGAAAGTGCTTTTGTTTTAATCTCATTGAATAAAGGACTTGGATCTATGTAATTAGCTGAAGAATCACCATCGGTAATATACTCAATAAATAAAGTGTCTTTACCGGGCTTGTCAAATGCTGATAGGTCGATAAAACTTGAGTTCACTTTCAGAATATCATCAAGTGTAATTGTTGCATTTACGGGATGTTGATTAACTTTTGTTGTATCTGTAAGCGTGTCGGCTTTCTCGTCTGAAATTGACGTTTGACAACCAGACGTTATAGCAATCAGGAATATAAGAAGTAGCGTTTTCATTTGTATAAATTGCATAATACTGCTAAATTGTAAATTGGAGGAATTGGTTTTAGCTTAATATAATAGTAATTAAAAGCCAATTACTTTAACCTAAAGATAATGACTTTTCACATCAATTGCAATATGATAAATTAATTTATTGTCTTTATTCAGAAAATTGAGTGATTGTTTTTCTATCATAACGGTACAAGCCCGTATTGCATTCAAGTAAATAGTTTCAATTAATTTTTGCCATTAACCATGTCAACAGTTGATAATTTTGAAAATGGTTTTTTAAAAAAGTCCATTAATACCATGTTAAACAATTCGGGTTTTTGACGGGCGCCATAATGGGTTGCTCCCGGCATTACAAAAAAGTTAGCGTTATCTATATTGTTAAATATTTGAATGGAATGTTCAAGTCTTATAATATCTCTGTCGCCTGACATAACCAATACAGGACATTTAATTTTATGCAAATCATTTTCTGTGATGTTGGGCTGATAAGCTAACAATGCATACAATCTTTTTTTCTTAACGTCCTTGGTTACTCTTAATGTGTCCAAAACTAACTTATCAAATTCATCATACACAGCTTGCTTTCCGGGGAAAATATTTGCACCGTAGGTAGCCAGTTTTGAAATTTTGTTCGGGTAATTAATGGCTAGCAACAGGCCTAAAATACCTCCATCACTTTGGCCTGAAACATATGCACTGTCTATATTTAATGAGTCCAATAAAATTTTTATGTCATTTGCCATTTGTACATAAGTCAATTCTTTGGTTGTTGTGTCAATTGATTTCCCGTGTCCCCTACTGTCAATGGCAATAACGTTAAAGTATCTTCTAAAATAATCAATTCTATCGCTTGCACTTTTTATTGAACCTCCGTTTCCATGCAAAAAAATTAATGGCTTTCCTGTTCCGTAAATTTCATAATAAAGATTTATTCCGTTAATCTTTTTATAGTTTCCGGCCTCCGCATTATCTCCATACGTTGTGGCTTTATGGTTTCCGGAATTATTCGTTACCCCAGCCTTTGTTGAAGCCTTTTCTTGCCTATTACAAGCGTAAATTGTTAACGTGAATATTAACAAAACAAGAAGCTTCTTAGTTATATGATTCATTTAATATTATTTTGAATTTTCATACCGGTATTGTTTAATTGAGATTTGCAGTTGCGGCTTCCAAAGGGCGGGATTTTTACCACACTGCTTGAATTGAAAATCTAAGGTTTGGTTAACCATAAAACGTCCTTGACAATCGAAATTCCTCCTTTTGGGTAGGTGGCAGTATAGGTAATGCTTTCTTTACAATTCGTGTCAAGTGTTTCAAGGTTTGTTTATCGTTCAATTATGGATGTTCATTTTGTGCGTATAATTTATAAACTTGCCTGAGGGTGAATGATAACGAAACAAGCCACCTCTTGTGCCAACCCAAATGTTTCCATCATTATCTTCTACAATTGTCCAAACATCAGAATTAGCAAGACCATCTTTAGTTGAAAAACGGGTAAATGACTTTCCATCGTAAAGGCAAACGCCTCCATCACCTGTATTCCACTTAGTATCACTGCCCACCCATATGTTTCCCTTTTTATCTTCATAAATACAATCAATAGTATCATTGCAAAGACCATCTTCATGTGTAAAATGTATATAGGATTTTCCGTCATAGCGGCACAATCCCTTATACAAATTGACGAACCAAATATTACCCGCTTTATCTTCTTTGATGTCCATAATCTGACTACTGAAACATCCATCAACTTTGATAAACTTACTTGAGGTGGAATCGTAACGGCTTACACCGCCTGCCCTTTCACCGAACCAAAGAATACCTGATTTATCTTCTAAAATACATTGAACACCATTACTTCCTAATCCTTGTTCTTCTGTGAAATTGATAACAGCCCCTGTGACCGGGTTATAACGACAAACTCCATAGCCATTGGTGCCGAACCAAAAAAATCCATTTTTATCTTCTTCAATACAATTAATTTCATATTTGCAAAGTCCTTCCTTCGTTGTAGCATCGGTAAAGGTTTTGCCATCGTATCGACATACCCCATTGTCAGTACCAAACCAAAGATTCCCTGCTTTATCTTCAAAAACAGATTCAACATTGTTATCATTGAGACCATCTTCCTTTGTAAAATTAGTAAACCTGCCTGAGAAAGCATCATAACGATATACACCTGCGCCCATAGTTCCGAACCAAAGGTTTCCGACTTTATCCCGTAAACTGCAACGAAACATATTTTCGCTTACTTGTCCATAGCAGGGAATAAATAAAATCAATAAGAGCAGGGTGCAGAGTTTTTTGCGCATGTAATACTTTTTCATTTATCTGTAATTCTGTTTTAAAGTACTCATTTCTTGAATTCAGTTCGAAGTTAGTATGTCTCCAAGCATTAACGCTTACCGGTAAACTGGTGCAAACAACTGAACCCTAATAAAAATTTACCGTCTCTTACTTTAACCTAAAGATAAACACTTTTCAAATCATTTCCTTCCTGTAAACAAATTTTTGCAAGCATTTCTGCCAGGGATGGAAGCGGTTACCCCGCACCATGAAGTGATGTGAGGTACGAGCATCTACTTCATGGGAGGAGTAAAAGCGTACAGCCCGGCCCTGAGGTTACGAAGGGGGCAGCCAAGAAATACATTCACTTATTTTAATGCGCGAATGAAAAACACCAATCTTTTGCAAGTGTTCTAAACCATTAAAAAACGTTTTGGCCTTTGCCTGTTGTTATTAAACTGTACAAGCTTTTTTGGATGAGTGCGGTCCACCCACCGCTGCAGGCACCATAACATTCAACCGAAGGAACTAAACCCTGGTGCGTAAAATGTACCTGTGTTTTATTGTTTACCGTTTCAATTTCAAATATGATTTGTGTTCCGGTCCATTCATCGGTTTGTTTTATAAAACTCAAATTACTTTGGGTAACCAACCAAACAATTTTTTCACCGGGAACCAACTCCACTATTTTTTGTGCGGAAAAATGAAAGGTTTCCATTTGATAGGTAAACGCAGCATTTAATTGGTTTGTATTGCCAATAACTTCACCATGCCACCACGAAGCAACATTGTTTATGGCATCATATACTTGCTTGGCCGGTTGATCAACCGCAAGCGTAAGGGTAAAATTTGAATTGCTCATACCTTATTTTTTTAGCAGTGCTACTTGTCCTATATGATACTGCATATGATTAGTGCGTCCCACAAGCACGTTTAAACGGTTGCGGTGCGGTTCGCGTGCAAAATCCTCATCACTTACCGAAGTATGTTTATGAAACCATTCCTGCGCACTTAATGCGTTAAAATGACCCGCTAATTTTGCATTGATGTTTTTCCAATTTTCTCTTAATTCAGCAACAGATGGTGTAATAGCAGCAGCTTTATCGGCCTTGTGCAAAAAAGGTTCATCCAACTGCGGATACACCTGCGGTTCAAAACCCAACAAGGGTAACATTTTATCGTGTACAGCGGTTAAATGACCCAATAAATAAAGGCCACGATTTTTGCCGGGAGCAATTTCGGTTTCCAATTGCTCATCGCTAAGACTACTAAATAATTTATCGGCCGCTTCAATGCGTGAATGCCAGGCATCCAATACCGATTTTACAACCAGTTGTTGTGTTGATTCCATAATGTTAGATTTTTAAATATGGAACAAAGGTATACATATAAACTTGCAAAATGCAAGTTTACTGAAATTTATTTTTTTGTATATTTGCCGTGGATGAAAAAAGCAGCCAAACCAATACCGGCACAACGCTCGCAATGCCCCATTGCCTGCACCATGGATTTAATTGGCGATAAATGGTCGTTGTTAATTATACGTGATTTGCTT
>Ga0075156_10000896_pt1 | contig 15916 bp, 14 predicted proteins | sample JI81AbrownDNA_FD_70966 | JGI IMG/M metagenome (GOLD analysis project Ga0075156, IMG submission 70966) | Wastewater effluent complex algal communities from Wisconsin, to seasonally profile nutrient transformation and Carbon sequestration -... | ecosystem: Engineered > WWTP > Effluent > Algae...
CCATCTTTTGTAGTAACAATTATTGGCATATTATCTACAATTTGTGGTTTTATTAAAAATTTCTCACCTTGGTATTCTTTGCCTAAGCCATTAATTTTTTCTGCAATTTCTTTTAAATCCTTTGCTGGTATAAAGTTTTTAAGGTCGTATTTTGTTCCTGCAACTTTATTCTTCAAAGCTATTGTATCAATATTTTTTAATTGCTCTGCTAAATAAGCTCTGTTTTCCCTGTTAAAAGAGTCGAGGTTAAAATTTAATGCTTGCTTTTGTTTGTTTACTTGGGCGTTTGCAATAGCTACACAAAAAATTAATGTAGAAGTTAAAATAAGCTGTTTCATATCTATTTTTTTTCAAACCTAAGGAAAAAATAAAAATCAAAAACAGAGAATAAAAAATTTAACATTTACTTCCTAAAAGCCACAACACTTATTTTCGCAACATTCAATAAATCAATAAATAAAAAAATAACTGTGGATTATAATTTTAGAGAAATAGAAGCCAAATGGCAGCAACATTGGAAAGAAACTAAAGCATATAAAGTTGAAAACAACAGCCCCAAACCAAAGTATTATGTGCTAGATATGTTTCCTTATCCAAGTGGTGCAGGTTTACACGTTGGCCATCCATTAGGTTATATAGCAAGCGATATTTATGCAAGATATAAAAGATTAAAAGGCTTTAATGTACTGCATCCTATGGGTTTTGATAGCTTTGGTTTACCCGCAGAGCAATATGCAATTGAAACTGGTCAGCACCCAGCAGAAACTACAAAAAAAAATATAGAAACATTTAAAAAGCAGTTAGATAAAATTGGTTTTTGCTACGATTGGAGCAGAGAAGTACAAACCAGCGACCCCAATTATTACAAGTGGACACAAACCATTTTCTTAAAACTTTACAACAGTTATTTCTGTAATAGCTGTAAGCAAGCAAAACCAATTAGTGAGCTTATAAAAAAATACGAAACTAAAGGAAGCAGCAAGTTTTCTGCAGAAGACTGGAATAGCTTTTCTACAGCCCAAAAAGAAGAATGGTTAATGCAACGCCGATTGGCATTTAGCAAATTTGGTGAAGTAAATTGGTGCGAAGCTTTAGGAACAGTTTTGGCAAACGATGAGGTGGTAAATGGTGTAAGTGAGCGTGGCGGCCATCCTGTAGAAAAAAAGAAAATGAGGCAATGGTATTTGCGTATTACTGCTTATGCTGAACGTTTGTTACAAGGTTTGGAAACTGTAGATTTTAGCGATAGCATGAAAGAAATGCAAAGGAATTGGATTGGTAGAAGTGAGGGAGCAGAACTTAAGTTTAAAGTTAAAAGTTTAAAGTCTAAAGTTGAGAATTTGGTTGTTTACACCACACGCCCTGATACCATTTTTGGTGTGGATTTTATGGTAGTTGCACCTGAGTTGGATTGGATTGCTGAAGTTGTGAGTGACGAACAAAAACAAGCCGTTGAAGATTATATAAAATATTGCAAAAGCAGAAGCGATAGAGAACGCCAAGCCGAAGTAAAACAAGTTACAGGTTGCTTTACAGGTGCTTATGCTATAAACCCTTTTAATGGCAAGGAAATTCCTATTTATATTGCAGAGTACGTTTTAGCTGGCTATGGTACAGGGGCAATTATGGCTGTTCCTTGTGGTGACGAACGTGATTTTAAATTTGCCCAACATTTTAATATTCCCATAACCAATATTATTGGTGATGCTTTTAATGGCACAGAAGCCAACCCAACCAAAGAAGCTGTGCTGCAAAACAGCGATTTTTTAAATGGTTTGGTAATGAAAGATGCTATGAAAGTAGCATTAGATAAAATTGAGGAGCTTGGAATTGGTAAAAGAAAAGTAAACTATAGAATGCGTGATGCAGGTTTTAGCAGACAACGTTATTGGGGCGAACCTTTTCCTATAGTATGGAACGATGGGGTAGCTATTGCTTTGGAAGAAACAGATTTGCCATTAGAATTACCACATGTAGAAAAATATGGCCCTGGCCCTGAAGGTGAAGGCCCTTTAGGCAACATTACTGAATGGGTAAATACCCCACAAGGAAAACGTGAAACCTCTACCATGCCAGGCTATGCAGGAAGTTCTTGGTATTTTTTAAGATACATGGACCCTCACAACAGTCAAGAGTTTGTAAGCAAACAAGCCAGTGATTATTGGAATCAGGTAGATTTATATGTGGGTGGCACAGAACATGCCGTTGGGCATTTGTTGTATAGTAGAATGTGGACGAAAGTGCTGTACGATTTAGGCTATATAAGTTTTGACGAACCATTTAAGAAGTTGTTAAATCAGGGGATGATACAAGGAAGTAGTAGGTTTGTGTATAGGATAGTTTGGAATGAAAATAAGTCAAATGAGTTGATTTCAGAGTCACCAATCTTTGTATCCTATAGTATTTTTAAATTGATACACGAAAACGACTCTAATGCCAAAGCAAAACTAAGCAATGCTATTTTTGATGTTATTCAAATTCAAGAAGCAAAAGAAAGGCTTACTCATAGCTTTGAATTAATCCCAATGCGAGTACCAGTTGAATTTGTTGATGGCTTAGAACTAAACATAGTTCAATTTTGTAATTGGAGAAAAGAGTTTGAGAACTCGTGGTTTGTTTGTGATGATTATGCTCTAGCTTCAAAAGATGCACATCAAGGTATTAAAAAACCAATCTGTGGTGTTGAAACAGAAAAAATGTCCAAATCAAAATACAACACTGTTAACCCAGACGAACTTTGCGAAAAATACGGTGCCGATACTTTTAGAATGTACGAAATGTTCCTTGGTCCAATTGAGCAAAGCAAACCTTGGGATACTAAAGGAATTGAGGGTGTGCATCGCTTTATTAAAAAATTGTGGCGTTTGTTTTACAGCGAAACTACTTTTAAAAACAGTGAAGCTGTTGCTGGTAAACCTATTTGGACAAAAGACAAACCAACCCCCGAAGAGTTAAAAGCAATACATAAAACCATCAAAAAAATTGATGAAGATACCGAGCGTTTAAGTTACAATACAGCAGTAAGTGCTTTTATGGTTTGTGTAAATGAGTTGGCCGACCTAAAATGCAATAAAAAAGAAGTGTTAGAACAATTATTAATAGTACTAGCACCGTTTGCTCCACATATTGCAGAAGAATTATGGAGTGCTTTAGAAAATGAAGGAAGCGTTTTGGATGCTTCTTATCCTGTTTTTAATGCACAATATTTAGTAGAAAGCGAAAAAGAATACCCTGTAAGTATTAATGGTAAACTTAGAACTACAATGAATTTTGCTTTAGACGCAGCACAAGACGATATTGAAAAAGCGGTTTTACAAAATGAAGTGGTGGTAAAATGGCTCGAAGGTAAACCTTACAAAAAAGTAATATACGTAAAAGGCAAAATGATTAATGTGGTAATGTAAAATTACCCACGTTTTGAAGGGTTAGTACTAGTTTTTAATCTATGAAGTATTTAAATATTATACTATTTTTTATTTGCTTTTCTGTAAATGCTCAGCAAGATTTTGAATTGCCTAAAGAAGCAAAAGCATTTGTTGTTAAAGGATTCAAAGCTTATGATTATGTGGAAGGTGATATAAATGCAGATGGTAAAAAAGATGCTATTTTGGTTTTAAAATATGTATTACAACCTAGTGATACTTTAGATTATGAAGAAAGATATTATACATATCCAGTATTGCTTTTGTTGAGAAATCATCATGGTAAATTAGAATTAAAATTTAAAGCCGATAGTGTTTTATCTAACATGTCTTCTCCAAAATATTATGGTTACATTGAAACAGACACTATTTTTAAAAACAACTTTACAATTTCTACTTGGGGAGGTAGGCGTTATAAGTGGAGGATGGAATATGTTTTTAAATACAATGTTGAAAAGAAAGAATTTTATTTGTTTAAAGAAACTCAAAGTAATTTTAGTCCACCAGATAGTGAATCTGAAAAGGATGAAATTATTATTTTCAAAGCAGATGAGTTGCCATATATAAAATTTCAGGACTATAATGAGGATAAGGACTTCTACGAAAGTTATAGTGAAGCCTTAGTTAAAGTTCCTAAAACATATTTTTATTCTAACCCAGATTTAAAATCTAACCCACGTAAAGCTTTTGTAATGAAAGGCGATAAGCTTGGTGTTACTTCGCAAACAAAAAATTTTGTTCAGGTATATTTCACTAATAAACAAGATAAAAGTACTTCTGGTTTTATTCTTAAAAAAGATTTGCAACTAATTAAATAATAAAATATGAGAAACGTTTTTATCTTTTTATCAGTCCTATTAAGTACAACCTGCTTTGCTCAATCAAACAAAAAAGAACCGCTTGATACAAACTCAATTTCTTATAAACTAGCACAAGCCCAATTAGTTGCTTATAACAATAGAGATATTGACGCCTTTTTGATACCATATAGCGATAGCATAGAAATTTATCAATATCCCAATAAACTTTTATCAAAAGGAAAAGAAAGCATGCGTGTAGAATATTCTAAAATGTTTCAGCAAACCCCAAACTTACATTGCAACCTTGTAAAAAGAATGGTATTGGGCAATACTGTAATTGATGAAGAAAGTGTGGTTTTTAGCAAAACAGCACCACCATTTAAAGCTATAGCAATTTATACTGTACAAAATAATAAAATTCAAAGGGTAACTTTTATTCAATAAAATTTAAAAAATTCAACTTTATTCAAAAAATCAGACCAAAAAATTCAAACGTTTAATTAAAAAAAAATTAAAAGTATCTAATTGTGTATTTTTTACACAAAAAATATTGGGTTTGTCAACAGTTTGTCACATATTTGCAATCCTTAAGTGAATAAGTAGTTCAAATACATATTTTATTTTTCTATAAACCTTAGAAACAAGGCTGTTAGATAATAAAATTTAAAATATAAAATTTGGCATCATTTTGCCAAATTAAAGTAGGTTTTTCATAGGATATTGGATTTTAAAACGGGGCTGGATTTCTATCCATAGCCCTTTTTTTATGCCCCTATTCTAAGGGATTTTTTAGCACTTTACATGAGCTCATATTTGCATTGGTTTTATAGGATATTGGATAAAAAATGGGGGCTAGATTCGAATCTATTGCCACCATTTTTTTGTTTAAGCTATATACTAACAGTCTATTTTTTTGAAAAAATTTCAAAAACATGTAATTGCAATTGTATTTTAGTGCCAAAAAATATAAACTAGAATGAAAATTGCACTAATAAAACTACATACAGCCATTTTTTTATGGGGTTTTACTGGTGTGTTAGGAAGGTTGATTTCTGTAAACGAGGCTATACTAGTTTGGTATAGATTAGCTATTACCATAATTAGTTTAGGGGTGTTGTTTTCTTTAAAAAAAGATTTTCAAAAAATTACAGTAAAAAATAAACTTACGTTGCTTGGTATTGGTTGTTTTGTAGGGTTGCATTGGTTGTTTTTTTACGGAAGTATAAAATATGCTAATGTATCTATTGCATTGGTTTGCCTTAGTATAAATCCTTTGTTTACCTGTATTTTCGAGCCTATTTTAACCAACAAAAAATTTTCATTTATCGATGTTTTGCTAAGCCTTATTGGTATTGTAGGCATTGGTTTAATTTTCCACTTCGATAGTCGTTATCAATATGGCATTCTTTGGGGTGTATTTTCTTCTTTTTTTACAGCATTATTTTCCACTTTAAATAAAAAAAACATACATATAGCTAATGCTAATACCATGATGTTTTATGAGTTAATTGGGGCTATTTTTATAATTAGTTTAATTATTCCATTTTATATTTTAAAGGATAAATCAATAACATTAATTCCAACTCCTACAGATTTTCTTTGGCTTTTAATTCTAAGTTGGGTTTGTACCGTTTTGGCTATGAAATTAAGCTTACAAGCATTGCAAAAAGTATCGGCATTTACTCAAAACTTGTCACTTAATTTAGAGCCTATTTACGGAATTGGATTAGCATTTTTAATTTTTAATGAGCAAAAGGAAGTAAGTAAATATTTTTATTATGGCATAGCATTAATCATATGTTCTGTGATATTGCAAATGCTTAGAATTGTACTTAAAAAGTCAACTGTTTCATCCTGCTAACTGCCAATTTGTAATGTAGTTTGTGAATTTTGAGAGATGGCATTAATCTTGAAACTTAGTATTTCCTTTTAAAAAAAAGTTAATAGCAAGGTCAAATGTCAATTTGACTGTAAATATATTTCTACTATGAGAGAACAATTTTTTATGGATAACGAAGGCGATAGCGATTTTTTGCCCATTTTACCACTAAACGAAAACGACGATTCAGAAAAAAACTTTGAAGTACCAGAAAACATTATTCTACTTCCTTTAAGAAACACTGTTTTGTTTCCAGGAATTGTATTGCCCATAACAGTTTCTCGAGAAAAAGGGGTAAAAGCAGTTACTGAAGCCAATAAAGGCAACAAGTTAATTGGGGTAATTGCACAACAAGATCATAGTATAGAAGACCCAGAAGCCAAAGATTTATGCCAAATTGGTACAGTTGCAAAAATTATAAAACTTATAAAAATGCCCGATGGGGGCAACACCATAATTATACAAGGTAAAAAAAGATTTTCTGTAGATGCAGTTACATCAACCGACCCTTATTTTACTGCAAACGTTAAAGCAGTTAACGACGAGCCTTTTGTAAAAGATGAATCTTTTGATGCTCAAATAGCAGCTTTACGAGAGTTAACCAACAGAATTATTGAGCTAAATCCACAAATTCCAAACGAAGCTTCTATCATCATAAAAAATGTAGAAGATCCCTCTTTTTTAATAAACTTCACCAATAGTAATTTAAATACTGATTTGGCCGAAAAGCAAAAACTGCTAGAAAATACCAGTTTGCCTAGTAGAGCAGAAAAACTAATCGAGGTTTTACAAAAAGAATTACAGTTTGCCGAGCTAAAAAACAAAGTACACACTAAAACTAAGGTAGAACTAGATAAGCAGCAAAGAGATTATTTTTTAAATCAGCAATTAAAATCTATCAAAGATGAATTAGGTGGCGATAATAACGATAGAGAAATTGCAGAAATGAAGAAAAAAGCAGAAGCAAAAAAATGGCCCGAAACTGCAAAAAATCTTTTTAATACCAATATTGCCAAGTTAGAACGTATGCACCCAACTACACCAGATTATAGTGTAGTGTACAATCATACAGAACTTTTACTCGACCTTCCTTGGAACGACACAACAACTGATAATTACGATTTAAAAAATGCTAAAAAAGTGTTGGATAAAGAACATTTTGGCATGCAAAAAATTAAAAATCGAATATTAGAATACCTTGCCGTTTTAAAACTAAAAGGCGATATGAAAAGCCCAATACTTTGCTTTGTTGGCCCTCCTGGTATTGGAAAAACTAGCTTAGGTAAAAGTATTGCCAATGCTGTGGGAAGAAAATATACTCGATTAAGCTTAGGTGGCTTGCACGACGAAAGTGAAATTCGTGGACATCGCAAAACCTATATTGGTGCTATGCCAGGAAGAATTTTGCAAAATCTTCGTAAAACAAAAAGCAGCAATCCTGTAATGATTTTAGATGAAATTGATAAACTTGGCAACGATTTTAGAGGTGATCCATCAAGTGCTTTATTGGAAGTTTTGGATCCAGAGCAAAACGCTAATTTTTATGATAATTATTTAGAGTTGGAATACGATTTAAGTAAAGTATTGTTTATTGCAACAGCCAATAGTTTACAATCTATTCAACCAGCATTAAGAGATAGATTAGAAATTATAGATTTAAGTGGCTATGCTGTTGAAGAAAAAATAGAAATAGCCAAACAACATTTACTGCCTCGCCAACAAAATGCACATGGATTAGAAAAGCATACCATTAAATTTAGTGATGCAACATTGCAAAAGCTAATTGAGAATCATACTAGAGAAAGTGGTGTAAGGGAATTAGACCGGCAACTTGCCGCTATAATGAGAAATATTGCCAAAGAAGTTGCCCTTAAGGGAAAAACAAAACCTACAGTAACTTTTGGTGATGTGGAAAGAATTTTAGGACAGGCTCGTTATAGCAACGAAATGTATAAAGTAGCAAATATGCCTGGCGTGGCAGTTGGATTAGCTTGGACGTATGTAGGTGGTGATATTTTATTTATTGAAACTTTACTTAGCGATGGAAAAGGCGAATTAAAACTTACTGGCAACCTAGGTAATGTAATGAAGGAAAGTGCCACTACAGCTCTTTCTTATTTACAAGCTAATGCCAAAAAATTTGGAATAGATTCCGACGTTTTTAGCAAAAAAAATATACATGTTCATGTACCAGAAGGTGCAACCCCAAAAGATGGTCCAAGTGCAGGTATTACTATGTTTAGCAGCTTAGCATCGGCATTTACCAATAAAAAACTGAAACCATATTTTGCCATGACTGGCGAAATTACCTTACGAGGTCAAGTATTGCCAGTAGGTGGTATAAAAGAAAAAGTATTAGCAGCAAAACGTGCTGGTTTAAAGGATATAATAATGTGCTATTTAAACGAAAAAGATGTGAAAGAAATTGATAGTAATTTTATAAAAGGTATTAACTTTCATTATGTAAAAAACATGCAACAAGTAGCCGATTTGGTATTAACTTAGTACAAATCCAACGCCATTAAGTTGTAAATTTTTTGATCCTTACTTTTTTATAGCAAAATGTTTTAAATCATCAAGCAAAAGAAAAAACTTTGTGTTGGATGATTTTTTAATTAATACAGATACTTTTAATTAAAAAAATGAGATACTAAAATTATAAATCCAATAATCCATCTGGTATTTCTAGCACAATTTTCTTTTTTGGGTGTGCTAATTGCACAATATTGTCTTGGTGCATAGGTATATACACTTCTTTTCCATTATAGTCAACGTTTAACAATGTTTGGTGTGGTTGTTCAATCACCTCAATTACAATTCCTATTTCATTTTCATCACTAAAAACAGTGTATCCAATTAATCCAATAGTCGATTGTTTAGCACTCAGTTTTCTGGCATCATCTTCTGTAAGCCAAATGGGTTTTCCCAATAATCTTTTGGTGGCTTCTTTGCTATTTATTCCTTCAAGCTTTAGGTAAGATTCATCGGTGGTTTTAGCTTTTGCCTTTTCTATAAAATAAGGTAATTTGCTGCCTTTAGTTTCTTCTACAAACAAAACTTCTACATCTTTAAAGTTAGATTTTTTGCCTAAAGCATGGGTAACAATTACTTCGCCAGTTGTGCCAAACGATGCTACTATTTTGCCAATATGTAAGTATGAAAATTGCATTAATTTTTAAAAGGGTTTTGGTATAATTTGTTTTTTAAATAACTAGTATCGGTTAGGGTTTTTAAAAATGATATTAAAAATGTAGCTTCATTGGGCGACAATTCAATTGCACCAATCATTGGGTGTTTGTTTGGATGCTCTCTCCCATCACCTTTGTTTTTACCAACATTGGTTACACGCCCACCATTGTTGTAATGTTGAATAACTTCATCTAAAGATTTGGCAGTACCATCATGAAAATAAGGTGCTGTAATGGCAATATTTCTAAGGCTAGGAATTTTAAATCTTCCAATATCTGTGGTATCATTATTTACATCAAAAGCACCATTGTCGTTGTTGCCATAATTATGTTTTTCTCCTACGTTGTACAATCCAATGTTTTGATAAATATACATGTCTGGATTTTTTGGGGCATCAAAATCTTTACCTCCGTGGCAACGAATACATTTGTTGCCATCGTTAAAAAAAATATCCATTCCCCTTTTTTCAGCTAAAGAAAGCTGGATTTTTTTTGATAAATATTTATCGTATTTGCTATTATAAAATTTAAATGTTTTTACATAAGCAGCAATAGCGTTTTTAACAAATTCCCAATTTATACTTTGTGATGCGTTTTTTAAAATAGAAGAATACTTTTTATCGGATAAAATAAACTCAAGTTGATTTACATTACCACTATCCATACCCATTTCTACAGGGCTTTTTCCAAACAAAGGAATGCTAGACTGTTGCTGTAGGCTTGTAATATTTGGATGAGCCCAATTAAACAATTTATTGTCGGATAGATTAATTAAGGTTGGTGTATTTCGTTTAACCACATCACCAAAAGCACCTTTTGGGGTTGCAAAAGTATCGGCAAAAGCAAATTTTGGAATATGGCATGTTGCACAACTTGTAGTATTGTTTATGCTTAATCTAGTATCAAAAAAAAGTAAATGTCCAAGCTCTATTTGCTGGGTTTTAGATAGATTATTTTTTCTTTGGAATGAAGATGCCAAGATGCATATAAAAACCAGTAACACAATTCCTCCAAAAAAAATAAAAATACGTTTCATAATTAAAGTGCAAAGTTGCATTAATACACTTATCTGTGAAATAAAAATTTACAGCTTACCTTTGATGTAATTAAGTAAGAAATATGACAAAGAAAAGTGCAAAAGGTTTTGAAAAGTTTATGAGCAAAGAACCTAAAGGTGCAGCGAAAAAAGAAATGTTTAGGCAAGAAAAGCGAAGAATGAAGGCCGACCTTAGAGAAGCTGGAAGAATTGCACGTGAACAAAAATATTTAGAGCAAACAGGCCAAGCTGCCCCATCGTTAAAAAGCAGCACACGCCACCAATTCAATAAAATACAAGACGATAAAAAAGTTGCAGAAAAAGAAACACCTATTCCACTAAACAAATTTGTGGCTCATGCAGGCATTTGTGGACGTAGAGAAGCAGTAGAAATAATAAAAAAAGGAGAAATTATTGTAAACAACGAAGCCATTACAAATCCTGCACATAAGGTTACAGATAATGACACGGTTAAATATAAAGGCAAAAGAATATTTGCAATTGCCAATGCTGTATATATTTTACTTAATAAACCAAAAGATTATATAACCACTTTAGACGACCCAAATGGACGAAAAACAGTACTGGATTTAATAAAAGGGGCTACACCACAAAGAGTTTACCCTGTGGGGCGTTTAGATAGAAACACAACTGGGGTTTTGCTACTTACAAATGATGGCGAGCTAGCACAAAAACTTACCCATCCATCGTATCAAATAAAAAAGATTTATGAAGTAGGGCTCGATAAAGTAGTGTCTAAAAAAGACATTGAATCACTAGTTACAGGTTTAACTTTAGAAGATGGATTTATACAAGCCGATGCTGCTGCTTATGTAGATATGCAAGATAAAAGCCTTGTTGGTATAGAAATACATAGTGGACGAAATAGAATTGTAAGACGAATGTTTGAACATTTAGGCTACAAAGTAACCAAGCTAGATAGGGTTTTGTTTGCCAACCTTACTAAGAAAAATGTAAATAGAGGTAAATGGAGAATGTTAAACGAAAAAGAAGTAAGGCTATTGAAATACATGAATAAATCTTTTGTAAAAAAAGCAAAACCAACGGAGAAATAGTAAGAAAACAATACATTAAAGGTTGAAAGCCAAGAAACTCTAAGGGTTAAAATTTTTGAATTTAACTTTTGATATCGAAATTATTAGCATATATAGGCATAAGTTAAAGATAGTTGCCACCAAAATCAACTAAATTTTAATATTTAATGGGCATAATTGATTGGTTACAAAAACATATGATTCCTTGTTTTAGCAAAAAATATTTAGGAATTGAATGCCCAGGTTGTGGCTTGCAAAGAAGTTTTATTGCTCTGTTAAAAGGAAATATAGTTGAAAGTTTAAAGTTTAATGCGTCTTTAATACCAATGATTTTGCTTTTTACATTTTTAGTAATACACTTGCTTTTTAAATTAAAAAATGGAGCTAAAATTCTACAAACTTTACAAATTATTACAGGGTCAATTATGATTATTCAATTTGTGGTTAAACAATATTTTTTACTTACTCAATTACATTAAAAATTAATTTGATAATAAGTTATGAACTATACAAGCAATGAAACGCCAAGCCAGCATCACTTTTTTCTTCAAGAAAACTTACCCAATTCCACAGCGGTTTTAGTTTTAGGAATTTTGTCAATTTTTGGTTGTTGTTTTTATGGTATTCCAGGATTAGTTCTTAGTATTATTGCCTTGGTTTTGGCAAAGTCAGATGCAGAGTTATATAGGCACAATCCAAGCAGGTACACTTCATCATCTTACAACAATTTAAAAGCTGGGCGTGTTTGTGCTAGCGTTACAATTAGCTTATTAGCTGTTGCATTATTATTTATAATTTTTATAATTTTTACAGCAGGATTTAGTAGTTTAACTAATAGAGATTATTTTTAGCTCAACAGCTTTCAATTTTTTTCTTAATTACCAAACAATATATTTACAAAAAATTTTAAAAATGGACAATCAAACACCCGAACAAAATCAAAACTTTTTATCTCAAGAGAGTTTGCCAAATGCAACAGCTGTATTGGTTTTAGGAATTATATCTATAGTAGCTTGTTGTTTTTATGGTTTACCAGGATTAATTTGTGGAATCATTGCACTAGTTTTAGCAAAGAAAGATACTTTATTATACAAAGAAAATCCAGGCAGGTTTTCATCTAATTCATTTGGTAACTTAAAGGCAGGCAAGGTTTGTGCAATAATTGGCGTTTCATTGGCCTCAATTTTTCTTATATATATTATTGTAGTTTTAGCTTTTGTAGGTATTCATGGTTTAAGCAATATGGAAGACATACTAAAAAATTACAAATAATATGAAGCTGATTGCAAACATTTAATTCAATTTTTTTGTTTATAAAAAGTTAATCTATTAAAAAAAACTTACTCGTTTGCAGTAAGTTTTTTTATTTTACCAAATAAAACAAAATTGTATTAAATTCTTTTTACTCATAATTGCTTGTTGTATAACTGTTTTTTGTGTGGCACAGCCCAATAAAAAATTAATTACAGTTTCTGGCACCGTATACGATAATACTGCCCAACAGCCTATTGAAGCTGTTGCAGTGCAAAGCACCATGGGCAATGGTACCCTTACAGATGCCAATGGAAAATACAACATTACAGTACGAATAAGTGATAGCATTTGGTTTACCATGCTTGGCAAAAGCACTCAAAAGTATATTGTAGATACAATAAACACCCCCGACAACTTTAATATAAGCATTTTATTAAATGCATATAATTTACCTGAAGTAAGGGTAAGAAATAAAAATTATAGAATAGACTCTTTAATGAATAGGCAAGATTATGCCAAGGTTTTTAATTTCAAAAAACCTGGTATATCTATTGTAACACCAAATTCATACGTTCCAGGTGCATTAACTGCAGGGTTCGATTTAGAATCTATAATCAATATGTTTAGGTTTAAACGAAACAGAAGTATAGCCAAATTGCAAAATAGATTGCTACAACAAGAGCAAGAAAAGTATGTAGATTTTAGATTTAATAAAAATTTTGTACGAAAACTTACTAAGCTGCAGGCTCCAGAAATAGATACTTTTATGAAGCGTTTTAGGCCCGATTATGATTTTTTACTAACAGTAAACGACCTAGAATTGGGTTATACTATACAACGCAATTATCAAATTTACAAAGCACAAAAAACCAGAGAAAGATTTATATATTACAGGAGAAAAGAGTTTTAGCTCCCACTTATCCTATTTAAAAAATCTTTATCCTGTTGCGATAAATTGTTATAACCTACCTTAGAAATTTTATCCAATATTTCGTTGGTTTTTGCTTCTGTAATATTGGGGGTTTTTGTAAAAGTGGGTACAGTGGTATTGTAAAAGTTCTTTTCGCTTTGCTTTTTGTTTTGTTGTTTTTTTGATGGATTAAACCAATCGTCGATTGTAGATGCTAATCGATACATCCATTCTCCAATATCGTTTCCATTTTTTAATTGTTTTATAAATATAAACCCAATAATTGCTGCAATTAAATTGCCAATGGCATAAGGAATATTGGTTTGAGAAATGTAAGCAAAGTTGATTGCTAAAAACAATAAAGTAAGTATAAATAATGGAATACCATTGCCCACCTGTGGCAATAATTTATACATTGGAGCATATGTAGTTGTTGCAATAGCAATACACATGATACCAAAATTAGCACCTTGTAGTGGAGCTATTGACCCAATATTATTTCTTAAAGTTGGAATATAACTAGCCGTAACTACAAATAAGATTGCTCCAAAAAAACTACCATAAATGTACAGTGGTATAATTTGCTTATTACCCAATAAGTCTTGTAAAATATAACCAAAAGCCCAAAGCCATAAAGCATTTCCAAACAACTGCATAAAGTTGTAGTGTGTAATACAAAAGCTCAAAATACTCCAGGGTTTGCTTAGTAAGTCATGAGTTTTAGGCGAAAGCGTAAACCAATATAAAATTTCGTTTATAAACTTACCTTCGGCAATACTGCTTCCATCGTATGATAATTGATATATCATACTTAGCATTTTTAAAATAATCGTTACAACACAGTTAATGCCAATTATCCAAACTAAAGCATTGTTGTTTGCACCCAATAAAGGTTTTTTTTCAAGCTTAAAATAATCTCTATCGCCCATAAAAAATATAAAATTTAGTAAAAGGTTTGTTTGTTGTTTTTATTCCAAAACCAAACCAATAAAAAGCCCATAAGCATAGCTCCCATATAACCAATTGGTAAAGCTTTTAATATAGATGGGCTACTATAAATTGACCACAATGATAATGCCACACTAAAAGCAAAAGCCCATTTCATTTTTACTGGAACTATAAAATACAAATAAATTTGAGTGTTTGGGAAAAGATAGGCAAATGCTGCAAAACAACCTGCAATAGCAGCTTGTGGGCTATTTAGTGAAAAATCTAATGCTTGCCTAAAGCTTTGGTCAATGAAATTTTGTTGCGTATTTGGCAAATTATTGTATTGGGTTATGTAGCCTTCCATAATTACATAGCTTGATATTAGCATAATTAGTGAGCTAAACAACAAGCAAGAAACATAAAATACTAGAAACCTGTACATACCCCAAAGGTTTTCTAAAATAGCAGCCAAAAACCAAAGACCCAAGCAGGTAAATAATAGTCCAATTAAACTATCGTTTATAAACCCATGAGTAATGATTTGCCAAGGTCTAAATTCTTGACTTTGCCAAGTATGTAGCGAAAAAAGACTTTTGGTATTTACACCTACATTGGGCAAACTTACTTGTGCCAAATAAACCAACACAGTTATAATCATTAAGTTTTTTACAACTGGAGGTAATACCTGAAACCTTGAAGGACGAAAATCTTGCATGTGTTTATCTTAATTTTTTCTCAATTTTAATTGCACCACATTTTCTATATGATGGGTATGAGGAAACATATCTACTGGCTGCACTTTTGTAACCTCGTACTTTGCATCTAGCAAAGCTAAATCTCTAGCTTGTGTAGCAGGGTTGCAACTTACATAAACAACCAAAGGGGCAGCAATCTCTAGTAATTTGTTTACTAGTTTTTCGTGCATGCCTACTCTTGGAGGATCTGTAATGATAACATCTGGCCTGCCATGTTGTTCAAAAAAATTATCGTTACAAATATCAATAACATCACCAGCAAAAAAATGAGCATTACTAATATTGTTCATGCTAGCATTTACTTTAGCATCATCAATAGCCTCTTTAATTACTTCAACACCAATAATTTTTTTGGCTTGCTTGCTTACAAAAATACCAATACTGCCTGTGCCACAATACAAATCATAAACAGTTTGTGTACCATTAAGTTCGGCAAAATCTTTTGTAATGTTGTACAATACTTCGCCTTGTTTTGTATTAGTTTGAAAAAATGATTTTGGCCCAATATTGTAAATATAAGTATCCCCTTCGTTGGTGGTTAGTTGTTCGGTAGCAAATCCTTTTCCAAAATAAGTAATAGGCGATAAATCGCTAATGCTATCGTTTAATTTGGAATTAATAGTGTACACTAATGTGGTTATTTGAGGAAATTGTTGCAGCATAAAACCAAGTAACCCATCAATCATA
>Ga0075156_10000899_pt1 | contig 15910 bp, 18 predicted proteins | sample JI81AbrownDNA_FD_70966 | JGI IMG/M metagenome (GOLD analysis project Ga0075156, IMG submission 70966) | Wastewater effluent complex algal communities from Wisconsin, to seasonally profile nutrient transformation and Carbon sequestration -... | ecosystem: Engineered > WWTP > Effluent > Algae...
CGGGCGCCGAAGAAGGCCGACCAGAGGGTATGCAGATCCGTCGCCGTCGTGTAGATCCCGCCGTCCCCGCTGCCGCGCACCGGCAGGTGAAAGACATTGGTGCGGAGGCCGGCGGCGGTGAGATAGCCCAGGGCGGCCCGGCCGGGCAACTCATCGGATCGCAGGAAGGTCGTGTCCGGCATGCCGGCCGGACGGCATACGAGCGACTCGACCAACTCAGGGAACGCGACGCCGGCCGCGCGCTCGGCGAGGAGGGCGAGCACGACATACCCACCATTGTTGTAGGCGAAGCCCGAGCCGGCGGGGAAGGCGGTCGCGTGCCCGTCGAGCACGGCGAGATATTGCTCGGTGCTCGCCAGTTCGTGCACCGGCACCGGCATCGCATAGTCGAGGATGTCGGTGATGAGGTCCTCGTCGAAGTAGTCGCCGATCCCGGAGCGATGCGCGAGCAGCTGCTCGATCGTCACATCGCCGGCAACCAGCGGCAGGTCGGCGCCGAGTAGGGACCGCGCCGTGGTGCCGAGGCTGAGGGTGCGCTGCTCGACCAGCCGCATCACCGTCAGCGCGGTCAGCGCCTTGGTCCCGCTCGCGATCGCGAACTGCGTGTCCACCGTGTTGGGGATCTCGTGGCCCCGGTCCGCGAGCCCGTATGCCGTGCTGACCTCCACCGCGCCCCCGCGCTCCACCCGGACGACGCCGGAGAACCCCACGCTCCGCGCGGCAGCATCGATGGCATCCAAGAGCGAGGGCATGGCGGTAAAGGTAGTCCGCGTGCCGCGCCGCCGTTGGGGATTCGCCAGGTCCGCCACCCCCGTCGAAAGGACAATCTGGCCCGCCTGGGTCCTGCGTGCTTCGCGGGAGACCTGAGGTGGCCATCCGGGTTCGATCTCACCCGGACAACAGGCCAACGGGGAGGGCCCAGATTCGGTCGCTCACGGCATACCGAATGTCCCCGGTGTGGACCACGAAACCTGCGATGAAGCGCTTCCCCAGGTTGGCCCGCAACCACTCCAGTTGCCGGGCGTCGTGGGCATTCGGCCGGGTGCCCAGCTTGACCTCGATGCCGATCACACCGGCGGGGGTCTCCACGACCGCGTCGATCTCGCGTTCACCGGCCCCGGTGCGCACGTGCAGGACGTGACCGCGCACCTGATCCGCCTGGGTGCGCAACTGCTGCATCACGAAGGCCTCCAAGAATCGTCCAGTCAATGCCGGGCTGGTCGCGAGTTCCGCTGTGGTCAGGTCGGCGAGGGCAAGGGCCAGGGCGGTGTCCGCCAGGAACCACTTGGGGTATGCCGTCAGGCGCCTCAGTCGGTTGCTCTCGAATGCCGGGCTCGGGGTCAGGACATGCACGCGTGTCAGCAGATCCTGGTAGTTCGTCCAGGATGCCTTATTGATGTCGGCGGCTTCCCAGATGCGCTGGTCAGGAGCGGCCTGACCCGAGAGGGTCGCGACCGCACGCATGGCCCGCAGGAGACGGGTCGAGTCACGGCCCTCGTCACCGGCGCGCTGGGCGATCAGGGAGGCGTACGCATCGAGGAATAGCTGTGCGTCGGGCAGGCCCCGTGATCCGGGGAAGCCGGAGGTGGCCAAGGCTGACAGATCGAACGGGTCCGGGTCGGGCGACCCAAGCGCCTCTCCGCCCCCGTTGATCGCCTGCTCGAGGAATGTGGGCTCGGCGCCGCGTCCGTGCAACTCCGCCCAGGTCATCGGGCGGACAACCAACCGGATCGCCCGCCCCGTGAGGGGGTACGTCGGCCCGTAGGTGGCAGGCTCGACGCTTCCGGTCAGCAGGAATCGCCCCGGACCGGGGTCCGCGTCGACGATGTCCTTGATGATCCAGAGCAGATCGGTGCCGGCCAGCTGCCATTCGTCGATGAGGACCGGTGACTCCAGCGAGCGCAAGTACCCCGCAGGGTCGACCCGGAGGGCGTCAAGGTCACGGGGAAGCCGGACCGAGGAGGCCGACCAACGGTTCGCAGTGGTCGTCTTGCCTGCCGCGCGCGGGCCATCGAGCAGAACCACCGGCGCGGACGCCAAGGCGTCGGCCAGGGCCCGGTCAACCGTGCGGGGGAGATAGGTGACTGGCGCACTCATGCAAAAGAGTCTATGGACTAGCCGTAAATGACGATAGCGACTAGCGGGAAATGACGCGGTTGATGGGGCCGGGCGAGCCTCGCCTCCCGCAACGTCGACGCAGAAACCCGCGAACGCGGTGCCCGGGCTTACACCTTTATGACGTGGAGTGCCCTCAACTCGATCAGTGCGTCGAAGTCGTCGTCCAGGCTGACGACCGGAAGGTCGTTGGCGATGGCAATGGCCGCGATCCACAGGTCATTGACGCTCGCTCGTCGCCCAGCGTCACGCAACCGGACCCGCAGTTGGCCCACACTTGGGCGGCGCGGAAATCAACGGGGAGCACCTTCGCCCAGATCCTCCGTCGTGCCCTCGGAGATCCATGCCATGTCGGCCGCCAGCGTGGCGTCCGGGCGTTGCCGGTCGAGCAGTGCAAGCACCTCGCCCTTGGGGACCGCGGGTCGGCGCTGACTGCTGACGCGGTGCAACTCCGCCACCGGGCGCCCCTGGACGGTCACGGTGTAGACCTCGCCCCGAGCCACACCGTCATGCACGGTGGCCGTGGCGCTCTCGACACGCTGAAGAATCGCCATCCGACGGCCGCGCTCGGCCCGCGCTGACGTATCGTCACCGACGACAGCGTGCGGGCCCGCCGACAACTCAGCCAGCGTCACGGCACTGATGGCAATCTCGTCCGGAAGATCGGCGGGATTAAGGAGATCCCGCAGAATCACGATGTTCGTGTCCACGAGGCCGCGCCGGCGATCAGTGGTCATCTGCGTCAGGGATGTCGTTGTCGATCATTGAATCGAGATCGCTGTGAAACCCGTCCGGATCAACCGCCCCGATGCCCGCCGAGGCCAGGAACTCGCTGCGAGGTACGAACGTGCGACGACGCCGCAGCGGGACCAGCTCGCCGATCTGGTGGCCGTCGCGCGTGACGGTGAAGGCTTGGCCGCGCTCAACCGAGTCCATGATCTCCTTCGAACGCGACCTGAGGTCGCGCTGAGTGATCTCGGGCTGAAGGCTCACGGTCACACGGTAGGGCCCGTTGGCGGAGCGCGCTACCCCCGGAGATCCGCGCTGCACGTGCCTGCGCTGTTGCGTGGGCGTTCGCGGGCAGATCCGGCGGCCACCGGATCAGCCTGGTGCAGGAGTCGCAGGCCCAGGTAGAGTGCGGTGATGGCCGATCGCGCGACTCCTAACCTCCCGTCGCGCGACTTCGAGATCACGTCGGCGTTCTATAGCGAGTTGGGCTTCACGTCGGTGTATCGCTCGGATGACTGGATGATCCTTCACCGCGGTGAGGTGGTCCTGGAGTTCTTCCTGTATGCCGATCTCAACCCGGCGACGAGCGGCTTCAGTTGTTGTCTGCGCCTGGACGATCTCGATGCCTTCTATGCAACCTGCCGCGACGCCGGAATCCCGCAGACGACGCAGGGCTGGCCACGGCTGCACCCGCCGGCCGTTGAGGACTCCGGCCTGCGGATCGGAGCCTTGATTGACCCGGACTGCACCCTGCTCCGCCTGATCGCCAACGACTGATGGCACACCCGCACGACACCGACGGGCGGCCGCGTCTTCCGCGGCTCCGGGCGTGGTGGCTCGATCCCCGACCACGACGACTGGATGCAGACGTGCATCGCCCTGAACGCGCCGTGGTTCGATCCGGCCGGATCCGAGGCGCTCTGGGCGCACCTGCGCGCCGCGCCGCGTTCAGGCCCGGACGTCATGACGCACGGCGACCTCGTGCCGGGCAACGTGTTGATCGAGCACGGACGGCTGGTCGGGGTCCTGGACGCCGGTGGGTTCGGGCCAGCCGATCCGGCGCTGGACCTCGTCGCCGCCTGGCATTTGCTGGATCGACACCGGCGCGCGCGGCTCCGCTGCGCCCTGCAGTCCTCGGAACTCGAATGGGAGCGCGGTCGCGCGTGGGCCTTCGTGCAGGCGATGGGGCTGGTGCATTACTACGCCAACACCAACCCGCAGATGCACCGGCTCGGGATCCGGACGTTGCAGGAACTGCTCAGCCCAGACGCGGCGTGACTCATCCGCATACGCCGGATGGCTCCGCGGAAGGCCACCCGGGCGGGTCATATCACGCGATATGATTTGCCGGTGAACGAGGTCCTCGCGATGCGTGAGGCGGCTGGGTGCAGCCAAAGCGAACTGGCCGCGCGCAGCGGCGTGGCGCAGCCGAATATCGCTGCGTATGAGGCGGGGCGTCGGCGACCGTCGGCACAGATGATCGAACGACTGCGGGCTGCGCTGCGACCGCGCCCGAGCCAAGCCCTGGCGGAGCATCGTGCCGAAGTGCTGTCCGTGCTCGCTCAGTTTCGGATGTCTGCACCTCGCGTCTTCGGGTCCGCCAGCAGGGGGACCGACGAGCCAGGGAGCGACCTCGACCTGCTCGTGGATGTCGCAGATGACGCCGACCTTCTGGATCTGATCGATGGCGCCGCGGCCCTCGAACGCGTTCTCGGTGTTCCGGTCGACCTCGTCACCTCCCGCTCGATCGGTCCGGAGCATGAGATCGCCCGAACGGCAATCCGGGTGTGAGCGAACTCGATGACACTTATGGGGCCGAGACGACGGATCGACTCCGCGACGTGGCTCGGCTCTGTCTGCGCGCTGAGGCACTCGCCGCTCGGGGCCGCGATTGGTACGACAGCGATCCGGAGCTCGACGTCCCCAAGCTCGCCGCCGACTCCCTCGTGCTTAAGCTCGGGGAAGCGGTCCGTCGCCTGCCTCAGCAGTTCTTGGACGAGCGCCGCTCGGACCCGAGCTGGCGGCGTGCCATCGGTATGCGGCACCGGCTCGCTCACGACTACGACGCCGTCGATTACGAGCTCGTATGGAGGGTGGTGGCCGTCCACGCCGCACAGCTGCGTCATCGTGTCGAGGCCCTGGTGTCCGCGCCTTGATGGGCCCGCACAGCGAGGACGTCATCGACTACGGACTCATCGAACCCCCGGGAGTCAGGCGGCGGGAGCCAGGATGGCGGCCACGATCGCGTTGATCGCGAACTCGCTGGCGTGGCCCAGGTCCACATTGTCGGGGTCGAGCAGCCACTGCACCTGCAGGCCGTCCATCACGGCCAGCACGCCGGCGGCGGCCAGGGCGATCGACTCGCTCGAGGCCACCCCCTTCTCCCGGCACATCACCTCGAAGGCCTGCGCGGCCTCCGCGCGGAGCGCGCTATAGCGCCGCACGAAGTAGTCGCGCGCGGGATGGTCGTCGGTGACCGACTCACTGGAGAGCACGGCATACGCCTGCACGATGCCCGCCCGCCGGGCATTGAGGAAGGCGGTCGCAACCAGGTGCCGGAAGAAGTCGGCGCCATCGGGGATGTGCTGGCTGTCGAGTTCGGCGACATCGCTGCGGTCTCGATAGTCGAGCACCTCCAGCAGCAACTGATCCTTTGACCCGAAGTGGTGCAAGACCCCCGCGTGGGTCATGTCGACCTGCTCCGCGATCTCGGCCAGGGTGCCATTGGCAAAGCCCTTGCTGCCGAAGATCTCGGTGGCTGCTTTGAGGATCTCCTCGCGCTTGCGCAGGGTCGCCGGGCGGGAGCGGGGCCGCTTCTTTGTATACGTCATGGCTGGTCAGCAGCCTTCCTGTCCGTTGTGGCAGCCCCTGACGGAACTGACTTTCAAGTCACCATCTTGCACCCCTTGTATGGTTACTGACAAGCTGGTAAGTTTTCCCACGATGCACCACCCGGATGCCGGGCAGATGTGCTCACCACGAGAAGGAGAAGCAATGAGGCTCAAGTCCTCGGTCATCGTCGGCCTCCTGGCCGGCGCCATGACACTCACCGCCTGCAACTCAGGCAGCAGCAACCCGAGCACCTCCGGCACCACCGGGTCCGGCGCGACCTCCGGCGGCACGGGTCAGGGCACCGCCGCGTTGACGATCGGCCGACCGGGTCGCCGCATCCCTGGGCGTCGATCGGCGCACGGTCCACCGGTGGCTCCGCGCGGAGCATCAGACCTTCACGGGGCTGGTGGTGCAGGTCCGCCGCAATCGGGCCGAGCGGGGCCTGTCCAGCGGTCTCACGATGACCGAGATCGCCGACCGTTTGGGATTCACCGAGGTCAGCAGCTTCTCGCGCTGGTTCGTGGGCGAGTATGGCGTGCCCCCGAGCCGCTGGCAGCCCTGACAAACCCCGCGTGTCCCACAAAACGGCGACTCCCCCGCCCGCCGTGTCGGTCGCACCGGAGGTGCGCCTCAGCCGAGCTCACGCCGTGCGGATGTGACTGAGCACCAATCCGACCGGGACACTCTCGGAGAGAGCCATAGGAAGAAATCTTCCTGTTATGGTGGATTATATGGCGCTCAACATCAAGGACCCGGACACCGATCGACTGGCACGTGAACTTGCCGAAGCGACCGGTGAGTCGATCACGGTCGCTGCACGCCGGGCGATCGAGGAGCGCCTGAAGCGGGTTCGCGCACAGGCGGCTGCCGAGTTGGGAGCCGACGACCTCGACGCGATCATCGCGCGGGGACGCCAGCGCCGCATGCTCGATGAGCGCACTGCGGAAGAGATTCTCGGCTACGACGAGATCGGACTCCCCCGGTGACCCTCGTCGTCGACACCTCGGCGCTCGCCGCCGTGGTCTTCGGCGAGCCCGATGCGGAGGCACTTCTTGGGGCGATGAGACGTTCAGCCGGTGACCTCCACATCGGAGCGGTAACTCTGGTCGAGGCGGCCATCGTCATCGAAGCGAGGCAGGGGGCGCGAGCGGTCGACGATCTCCATGCTCTCCTGACCGGTCTGCACAGTCAGGTCGTCGCTGTCGACGAGGCCCAGGCGCGCTTGGCGCACGCGGCGTGGCGCCGCTTCGGCAAGGGGCGACACCCGGCGGCACTCAACCTCGGGGATTGTTTCGCCTACGCCCTGGCGAAGTCGACCGGTTCGGCTCTCCTCTTCAAGGGTGGCGACTTTGCCCAGACAGACATCGCCAGCGCCTTGTGAGATGTCCCTGACGGTTCCTTGAGCCTGGCAATAAAACTGCTTGCCGCCACCACGGGGTCGCGGCCACGATGACGGGGTGGAGGTGCAGGCACAGGTCGCCCAGGGTGTCGTGGTCGGCCGCCAAGAGGGCGACCTTGCCGTCTTCCGGGGCATCCCGTATGCCGTGGCGCCGGTTCGCTTCGGCGCTCCCCAGCCGCCGCCTGCCTGGAGTGGCCAACGACCGGCCCGCGCCTTCGGCCCCCCGCCGCCGCAATCGGGCGTCGTGGGCGACTCGGAGAGCGATGGCAACGACTGGCTGACGGTGAACGTGTGGTCGCCGGACCTGACCGGATCGCTCCCGGTGATGGTGTGGATCCAGGGCGGTGGCTATTTGTTCGGCACCTCTGGGCTGCCCGAGTATGACGGGAGCCGGCTCGCCGACGACGGCGTGGTCGTCGTCACCTTCAACTACCGGGTCGGTTTCGAGGGATTCGGCTTCATCGCAGGGTCCCCAACAAACCGCGGACTCCTGGACCAGGTGGCTGCCCTGACCTGGGTGCGCGACAACATCACTGCCTTCGGAGGCAACCCGCGACAGGTCACCGTCTTCGGTCAATCGGCCGGCGCCGGCTGCCTCGCGGCGCTCCTGGTGATGCCACGGGCGCAGGGACTGATCCAGCGGGTGATCGTGCAGAGCATGCCGGGTGCCTTCTTCACACCCGCCCTGGCCGAGGACGTCACGACCGCCGTGGCAGGTGAACTCGGCTGCGCCCCAAAGGAACTCGCCGAGCTGGATCCGTCGATGCTCACCCTCGCCAGTGACGCGGTCCTGGGTGACATGGCCCGCCATGGGGATCGGTGGGGGCGCGCGGCATACGCCGGCATTCCCTATGCCCCCATCGTCGATGGGGACACTCTCCCGAGCACCCCATGGCAAGGTCTCGATGGCTCGATCGATCTCATCGTCGGACACACCCGGCACGAGCAACGTCTGCTCACCCTCATGGCGGGCCACCTGGGGATGGTCACTCGGGCGCAGTGCGACGAGAGCCTGGCTGTCTTCGCTCCGGACCCAGAGCGTTATCGCGATCTCTGGCCCGACCGGGAGGAATGCCACGAGGTCGTGCGCTCCGACTGGCTCTTCCGCATGCCGTCGCTGAAGCTGGCCGAGGCTCAGGTGGCCGCCGGCGGCCGAGCCTTCCTCTACGAACTGACCTGGCCGGCTCCGGGGATGGGTGGAGCGCTCGGCGCGTGCCACGGACTCGATGTCCCGCTGGTCTTCGGCAACCTGACCGCGGGTGCCACCGCGATGCTCATCGGCGAGCCCACTGCACAGGCATACGCCCTCTCGGAACAGATGCGGTCGTCGTGGACACGTTATGCGGCCACCGGTGATCCGGGGTGGAGCCCGTTCGACGGGACAACCAATGGCGCCGTCCGGGTCTTCGATGTCGAGCCGAGCGTCACAACCTATCCAGAAGCAGATTCCCGGCAGATCTGGGCCTCGATTGTTGACCTAGGCGCCCTCGACCTGGCCTCAGCGCCGGTTGAAGATTGATCCCCTCAGCCGTCGGTGCGGAGGCGGCCCGCCGCGTCGAGGGTCAGGTCGAGGGTTGGCTCGAATTCGCGCCCGAAGGTGTAGCCCGGCTGGAGGGCCTGACCCTGCGCGAAGGCCGAGAAGTGCGGAAATGCTGTGCGCACCTCCGGACTGATGATCGTCTCCACCAGCTCGGCGAGGTCGGCCTCGCTCTCGAAGGGGAGGGCGACCTCTTGGAGGACGAAACCGTAAAGATGGGCATCGAGGAGCGCGAACGCGGTGCCAGCGCTCCGCATATCGAATCCATCGCTGAGCAGACATCCCAGGACCGCGTCGTGGTGCGCGATGCTGGCCGGCCCGGGTTGCCGCCGAGCGTCCATCTGACCCACGGCCCACCGGTGGCGCAGCAGAGCGGCACGTGCCGACACCGCTCGCTCGCGCATCTCGGCCCGCCATGGCCGTCCCACCCGCGGCAGGTGAATCTCGGTGAAGACCACGTCGATCATGGCGTCGAGGAGCACATCCTTGCTCGCGACATGGTGATAGAGCGACATGGCCTCCACCCCGAGCCGGGTCGCCAGGGCCCGCATCGACAGCGCGGCCATCCCCTCGTCGTCGGCGAGCTCAACGGCCTGGGCCACGATGACATCACGGGTCAGCGTCGGTCGCTCTCGCACGCTCCCCCCCTTCTGCCGATCTGCGGCCATGGGCCTCTCCTTGACGCGACTTACACAGTAAGGCTACCGTCTCCCATATCAGTCTTACGGCGTAAGGAAGAGTCTCGATGCGTACCTACGTCCACGACCGGTTCGGCGGCACCGAGCAACTCCGGGTCGAGGAGGTCGACCTGCCCACCCCCGGCCGGGGTGAGGTGCGCATCCGAGTCGGGGCCATCGCCGTCGACCGCGGCACCTGGCACCTCCTGACGGGAACGCCACCGATCGGTCGGCTGGGCTTCGGCTTCCGCGGTCCACGGGCAGCCTTCCGGACCCCGGGCCGCGACCTCGCCGGCGTCATCGACGCCGTCGGCCCCGGCGTGACCGACTGGCAGGTCGGCGACCGCGTCCACGGCACCGCCAACGGGAGCCTTGCCGAGCTCGTCGTCACCTCCACGGACCGGATCACCGCTCCCCCCACCAACCTCACCCTCGCCGAAGCCGCGGCACTCCCGGTGTCCGGCTTGACGGCATACCAAGCCTTGCGCGGCGCGAATGTCGTTGCGGGACAGCGAGTTCTCGTTGTCGGGGCCTCGGGTGGGGTGGGTCACCTGGCCGTCCAGATCGCCTCCGCGATGGGTGCCCACACGATCGCCGTATGCCGTGCGCAGGCCGCCGACCTCGTGCGCGGCCTGGGTGCCGATGAGGTCATCGAGCGCACCTCGCGTCCGCTTCAGGTGACCGGCGATCCCTGCGACGTAGCGCTCGACATCGCGAGCAATCGGCCCCGGAGCGAACTGCGCGCGCTGCTCACCGAGCGCGGCACCCTCGTCTGCATCGGCACGGAGGCAGGTGGCTTCACGAGCGGGCTGCACCACAGCATGGCCGCGGCGCTCCTCAATCCCTTCGTCAAGCACCGACTCGTCATGCACATGTCCAAGGAACTCGGCGCCGATCTGGCCGAACTGGATGCCCTGGTCGAGCGGGGTGGCGTCCGGCCGCTCATCGCTCAAGTCGTGCCCTTCGAGGAGGCGGCGCGAGCGATCGACCTGGTCGGGGCCGGACAGGCCCTCGGGAAGGCCGTCGTCGAGGTCGACCCCTCGGTGTGGAGCACCTCGCCGGACCGGGACGCAGGGTCCGTCGCCGTGACCGACTCGCGAGCCTGACGACGTGGGACCTGGCGCCGGCGGGAGTGCGTGAGTCAGCCGGTTGAGGGTTCACAAGGTCAGGCGGGCGACGATCTCGCCGTCCTCAATCTCGCCCGTCGGCACGAACCCGATGGACCGATAGAAGGGCTCCGGCGTGCCCTTGCCCGGGACCCAGCTCGTCTCGACCCACTCGTGCCCATCCGCGCGCAGCCGCTCGATCCACTCGGTGAGCACGCGCCGGCCGATGCCGCGCTGCTGGTGGCGCCGGTCGACGAGGAAACGCCAGAGGTAGGGGCCGTTCTCGGAGTACATGAGGAAGCCCACCGGCTCACCATCGGCCTCGATGCCCCGCAGGATCGGGATGAGCGGCTTGCCATAGCGATCGCCGTGGAAGAGGGCATCGGCATACGAGTTCTGCACGCTCGCGACGAATCGGTCCTGCGACCGGTGCACCGCCAGCCGCGCATACGTCCACCGGTTGTCCTCGGTGATCTCAACGAGGCGGACCTGCTGCGGCGGGGTCCGCGGGCGATCGCGCCACGCGCGCCATTGGTCCGCGCTCATCGCGTAATACAGGTTGTCGTCCCAGGTGCCGCGCCACCAGAAGGACTCCTTGGTGAAGGCCTCGAAGGTCATCCCGAGCCGTTCGAGCAGTCGGGCGGAGGCGAGGTTGTCCTTGGAGAGTTCGGCGACGATCCGGTGGATGCCGTGGCGCTCGATCAGATGCTCGATGAGCGCACTGACCGCCTCGTGGGCGATCCCCCTGCCCTGAGCCGAGGGGATCAGGGTGAACCCGATGTCGGCCACGCCGCCCTCGTCGTGGATCCCGACATACACGTCACCGACGAGTTCTCCGTCGAGTTCGATCGCGATCTGGTTGTGGCCACCGGGCGCGACATCGGTCAGGCCCTCGTGCCTGGCCACGAGCTTGCGCGCTCGCTCTTCGGGATAGGGCAGATCCCAATCCTGGAGCGCGTTGACCTCCGGATCGTTTCGGTATGCCGTGAGCGTCTCGACATCGCCCTCCCGCACGAACCGCAGTGTCAGTCGCTGCGTGTGCATCGGGAAGGGATCACTCGGCTGTCCGTAGCTCATCGCCTCAGGTTCCTCCCGTGAGGCAGCCCACAGCAACCGACTTTCCCGCGAGGTGTCGGCTGCGTCACTCACCTGGGGATCGACCGCGGCCGAGGCACCTCCAAGCGCTCCCTCAACTCGGCGCCACCGGGGCGGGAGAACACCTCGGTGATCCGGGCTCCCCACTTGAGGGTGATGACCTGCCAACCAGCCGCGGCGAACATGCCCTGCAGCCGGTTGTCTGGATGTCGGGGACGACGCGGTCGAGGGACTGGCGGTTGAGGTCGACGACCCACAGCAGTTCCCCAAGGGAGGCCACCTGCGGGTCGGCGACGGCCTCCCGAATCGCGCCCTCGTCCAGTTCGGCGTCGCCGAGCAGGCTGATGAAGCGGCGGGCGGGAGGTGTCTGCGGGAAGTGCGACACGGCCTACCGATGCGACAAAGCCGCCCACAACGCGGCCGTCGCGCCAATGCCGACGGAACCGGACGCGATACGGGTGCCGTCGGTCGGACGTCGCGTGATGCAGGTCAGGCATGGCCTCCAAGGTCTTCGTGGTTATTCGCGCGGGTGGCGATGAGGTGGGTGACGTGACCATCCCCGGGGCCCTGACCATCGCCGACGCCATCAGCGCCTGACCCCTCGACGAGGAATCTCCTCCTTCTCGTCGGTGACGGTCGCGGTGAGGGCGGTCCGGCACTGCTTGAGCAGATCGAGTCCGAGGAAGCGGCGCTGCTCGACCCACTCGTCGTGTTGCTCGGCCAGGACGGCGCCGACGAGGCGGATGACGGCGTCGCGGTTGGGGAAGATCCGGACCTCCGTCGGTGCGGCGTCGGATCTCCCGGTTGAGCCGCTCGTTGGGGTTGTTGGACCAGATCTGTCGCCAGCACGCCTTGGAGCCGGAGCTGCAGGGCTGGGCGACCGTGCAGTTCGTGCGCGACGTCCTGCCCGCGCTGCGCTCCCGGGAGGACGTCGACCTCACGGTCGTCGGCGAGCCCCTGCCCTACGAGGAGGTCGACGAGGCGCCGGTCGTGCACATCTCCACCCACGACCTGGCCGAGGCCGACCGCGGCGACGCCCGCGGGCCCGACGACGGCATATCCGCGCACGACTGGTTCGGCCTCGGCATCGAGGTCACCGTCGGCGGCGCGCTGGTCCCGCTGCCCGACCTGCTCACCGCGCTGGCCCGCCAGGAGCAGCACCTGCTCCGCCCGGACGGGAGCTGGTTCGCGCTCGACACCCCCGAGCTGCACACCCTGCGCCGCCTGGTCGAGGAGGCCCGCGCCCTCCCGGACCACGAGGGCCGTCCGGGGCGGCTGCGGATCAAGCGCTTCCAGGCCGGCCTGTGGGAGGAGCTCGTCGAGCTCGGCGTGGTGGGCGAGCAGAGCGAGCGCTGGCAGCGCACCGTCGGCGCCCTGCTCGCGCTGGAGGAGGTGCCGCACCCGGACCCGCCCGAGGGCCTGGCGGCGACGCTGCGGCCCTACCAGCTGGACGGCTACCGGTGGCTGTCCTTCCTGTGGGAGCACGAGATCGGGGGGATCTTCGCCGACGACATGGGCCTGGGCAAGACCGTCCAGACCCTCGCCGCGGCCGAGCGGGCCCGCGAGCAGGGCCTGCTCACCCCCGAGCGGCCGATGCTCGTGGTCGCCCCCACCAGCGTGGTCGGCACTTGGGCCCGGGAGGCGGCGAGGTTCACGCCATACCTTCAGGTCGCGGCGGTGACCGAGACGGTCCGGCGCGCCGGACGCCCGCTGGCCGAGACGACGGCCGGCGCGCACCTGGTGGTCGCCTCCTACACGCTGCTGCGGATCGACGAGGAGCACCTGACCGACCGGGTCTGGAGCGCCGTCGTCCTCGACGAAACGCAGGCGGTGAAGAACCACCAGTCCCGGACTTACCAGGCCGCGCGCCGGCTGTCCGCACCGGTCAAGCTGGCCGTCACGGGCACGCCGCTGGAGAACTCTCTGATGGACCTGTGGTCCCTCCTGTCGCTCGGGGCGCCCGGGCTGTTCCCCTCGCCCCGCGAGTTCACCCAGCAGTGGCGCCGGCCGATCGAGTCGGGAGCCGACCCCGAGCTGCTCGGCACCCTGCGCCGCCGGATCCGCCCGCTGATGCTGCGCCGCACCAAGGACGCGGTGGCCACCGACCTGCCGCCCAAGATCGAGCAGGTGCTGCGGGTGCCGCTCAACGCCTCCCACCGGCGGATCTACGACACCCACCTGCAGCGGGAGCGGCAGCGCATCCTCGGCCTGCTCGACGACGTCGACCGGAACCGGATCGCGATCCTGGCCGCGCTGACCCGGCTGCGGCAGCTGGCCCTGGACGTCCACCTCGTGGTGCCCGACGCCCGGCGAGCGCGCGGCCGAGCAAGGTCGACGCCCTGGTGGAGCAGCTGGTCGAGGTGGTGGCGGAGGGCCACCGGTGCCTGGTGTTCAGCCAGTTCACCGGCTTCCTCAAGGTGGTCCGGGAGCGGCTGGACGCCGAGGGCATCGGCCACATCTACCTCGACGGGCGCACCCGGGATCGGCCGCGCCGGATCGCGCAGTTCACCGACGGAGACGACCCGGTGTTCCTGATCAGCCTCAAGGCCGGCGGCTCGGGGCTGACCCTGACCGAGGCCGACTACGTCTTCGTGCTCGACCCGTGGTGGAACCCGGCCGTGGAGGCCCAGGCCGTGGACCGCACGCACCGCATCGGGCAGGACAAGACGGTGATGGTCTACCGCCTCGTTGCCGAGGACACCATCGAGGAGAAGGTCGTGGCCCTGCAGGAGCGCAAGCGCGAGCTCTTCGACAAGGTGGTCGACGAGGGCGGGCTGATGGCGGCCCCGCTCAGCGCCGACGACATGCGGGGGGTGCTGGGCGGGTAGGTCGGTCCTCAGCCGTCCAGCTGCTTCGCCGTCGACCTGCACCCCTTCGGCCCGACCGCGACGGCCTTCGAGGTCGAGGTCGAGAGGGCGCACGTCGAGCCCGGCGTCCTCGTGCCCGGCACCGCCTACGTCGATCCCCTCGCGTGGGACCCGCTCATCATGAAGTTCTGCGAGTCATTCGGCGGCGGCTTTCCCCTCCGCGACTCCAGCCTGGCCCGGGGGTGGCAGCTGCCGCACGCGGGACAGCTCGGTCGAGGAGCCCCCGACCGCGTCACCTGACGGCCATCCCGACGACCCTGCTCAGATGAGGCCGCGCTCATAGGCCACCCGCACCGCGGCGGCCCGGTCCGACACCCCCAGCTTGTCGTAGACCCGGGACAGGTGGGTCTTGAACGTCGTCTCGCTCACGTGCAGCCGGGCCGCGGCCTCACGGTTGGTGCCGCCCGCCGCCAGCCTCGCACGCCACCCTCAGACGCGCCCGCGTCACGAGCCCCGCCACCTTCGAGGATTGGCCCAGCAGCACCTCGATCTCATGCTCCTGGAGCCGCTCCCCTGCCTGGCGGCGAGCTCGGCGAAGGTGCCCTGGCGCTGCATACCGTCCAGCATCTGCTCGATCGCCACCCCCGGCGGCTCGACGGCGGGCAGCTCCTCCGCCACGAGTGCCGCTGCACTCGCGCGGAGGATCTGACCGCCCCATGCGTTCATAGAGCAAACGTACAACCGCCCACCGACAGACCCCCTTACGTTTGGTTGAGGAACACGACCAGGAGGACTAGGGTTCTCACACCCCGTCGTCACGGGACGGCGAGGCAGGCAGGAGGGTCCCATGAGCGTTCACCCCCGGCACCAGTCCTTCGGGGACCAGCTCCGGCGGCGCAAGCCGGTCGTGTTCCGGCAGCACCACCACCCCGGCGAGGAGCTCGCCCGCACCCTCACCACCTTCCAGCTGATGATGTTCGGCGTCGGCGCCACGGTCGGCACGGGCATCTTCTTCGTGCTGAGCGAGTCGGTGCCCGAGGCGGGGCCCGGAGTCGTGCTCAGCTTTCTCATCGCGGGCCTGGCGGCCGGGCTGTCGGCGCTGTGCTACGCCGAGCTGGCCAGCGCGATACCCGTCTCCGGCTCCACCTACTCCTACGCCTACCACGCCCTGGGCGAGCTCGTCGCCGTGATCATCGCCGGCTGCGTGCTGCTGGAGTATGGCGTGGCCACCTCGGCCGTGGCGGTCGGCTGGAGCGGCTACTTCAACGAGCTGCTGCACGCCACGCTCGGCCTCCGGCTGCCCGAGGCGCTCTCCTCCTCCTTCCTGCCCGGTCCCGACGGTGTCGCCACCGGCGGGCTCATCAACCTCCCGGCCGTGGTCCTCGTCCTCCTGTGCATGCTCCTACTGCTGCGCGGTGCCACCGAGTCGGCCCGGGTCAACACGATCATGGTCCTCATCAAGCTCGGGGTGCTGCTCATCTTCTCGGTGATCGCGTTCACCGCGTGGCAGGGCGACCACTTCAGCAACTTCATGGGCTCGGGCATCGGCGGGATCACGGCCGCGGCCGGCACGATCTTCTTCTCCTTCATCGGCCTGGACGCCGTCGCGACCG
>Ga0075156_10000903_pt1 | contig 15894 bp, 20 predicted proteins | sample JI81AbrownDNA_FD_70966 | JGI IMG/M metagenome (GOLD analysis project Ga0075156, IMG submission 70966) | Wastewater effluent complex algal communities from Wisconsin, to seasonally profile nutrient transformation and Carbon sequestration -... | ecosystem: Engineered > WWTP > Effluent > Algae...
TGTAATCAGAGGGATAATTACGATTTATGATATAACTACCATCTTCAAGTGCGGAAATACCACCGCCGCCAAAATTGACGTTCAAAGGTGTTTGGTGATTATGTCTTGGTATTTGAGGTATCGTAAGGGTATGCGTTTCAAGTCCGCCAACCGCACCATTATTTTGACCATTAACACCGCCCGCCTGACCAGTTAAACGCCCCGCAGGTGTACCACCCATATTATCAAGACCAGCAATCACACGCCCGCGTACGTCAAGTGTTGGAAGTCTTTTATTAGCGTTATAATCCGCAATCGCACTAACCCCTCTTGAGGAGGTTGCGCCCGTTGAGTCTTGAATAGGCAAATCAGTATTGCTAAATGTGTTCCATAACCCGACAAATAAATCTTGTGTGTCCGCGTTTGCCCTTTCAGTTGCCCCCGAAGCGGCGTTACCAATGGTTCTACCACCAACCATGACGTGACCAGTCGGGGCGGTTGTTCCAAGGCCATAAGCATAAACGACCCCTGTAGGAACAACCATTTGTTTTAACTTTAAAGGAGTTACAAAAGTCGTGTCGCTTGTACCCGCCCGAACTTCGGCAAGCGTAGCAATTCTGGCAATACCAGCGGCTAATTCAGTCGCGGCAGCTACAACAAAATCAAGGCTAATGAGGGGCTCCCAGTTTACAGTATCAGTCAAAGGATTCCCGATATTGTTATCACTTTTTGACCCGTAAAGTTTATATGTCCCCGCCTGTTTTACAATACATTTGTTATAATACGTTGTCCCCGCATCATATTCGGGGACACCTTTTTGAAGAATATAGGCAATTTGTTGCGTGGTAATTCTGTCCATTGCCTGAAATTCCTCAAGTGCTGGGAACTTCTTATCGCCAAGAACGGCAGGACTCCACCCCTCAAGAAAAGCGGGTTTACTTTGCAAAACATCCAAATCATTAGATAGGATTTTGGTATTATCTGCGGCAGAACCAAAAACGCCCGTATTAGTGGCATCTTGAGCAAAAATCTTTTGAGTTTTACGAGGGAGGTTTGTCATATATTTTATCCAATCGTTATTTTATCGTAAGTTAAAAACTCACCTTCTTTTGTATCATAATTGGAATAGTTGGAAAAGCCCGTAATATTTGGTTTTATATATGTGCTACTATCTATCACATTATCAACACCCTCCAAAACATTATCCTCGCCATCAACTATAGAGAACGTCAAAAAATCTTTATAACTGGCAAAACCAAAATATCCGCCAACGGGCAAATCAATAAAATTGACACCAACCCCCATCGGGCGAGGCAAAAGATTTTTTGCAAGTGCCGCCTGAATAATTTGAGATATGTTTTCGGAAATAAAATAATTCATTTGCATTCCGCCCTCGGAGTCTGGAATCACGTCCCCCGAAAAAAACAAAAACATAGAATCGTCAATAGATTTATGGGAATGGTTAGAATTGTTTTGAATAATTTTTAATTTAATAACAACCCTGTAATCGTCATCATTAAGCCTATTTTTTACGGTCAAAAGAGAATTATAATTTATTGTTCCGTTATATTGGTTTTCATCCCACCCCGCATAAGTGGAAAAACCGAATTTATCCTCTGCGTCTGGGTCTATTTCCAAGTAATCAGTAAGGGCAAAATAATTGATAGGGTCTGAAACGGAGAAAAAACGGTCAACACCCACATATTGCCCGATAACATCCAATTGAACGCCTACCGCCGTATCAACATTATAAGCGTCCCGAACATCAAATATAATCCCATTCGCCGCAAGAACGCGGGCGAATAGTTCCATAGTTGCCTTGGCTTTTTCTTTGTTATGATATTGAATGATTAACAAGTTAGAATAATAATCAATCAATTCTTGAACGGTTTTTTTGTCTGCCATTAAACCACCGTAATCGTAATATTTGTAGCATCTATAACCCATTTAGAGTCAAGGGATGAAACGGGCAAGTAATCGACCCATGTAGTTCCATCGTCTGAAATCTCCATATTGATAGGCACGCCGCCGCCGCCTTGTTCTGCAATACCTAAAACCGCTTCGGTTGTGAGGCGTGAGGTTTCGGCATATTCCCCAATGCTATAAAGAACATTTTTTTCGATATAATCTTTAATCGAGGGTAAATCAAAAATATGGACAGGGTTTGTCCTTTTGATTTGGAATTTAATGTAAATATTTTCAGAGGTCGGACGGTCAAATTTAGCGACAAAAAGGGCATCCGAGGCCGTTATAATATTAACTTCAACATCCCCTTGCATATCGCATCCGTATGACTTTCTTTCATACATAGCGTTCCCAATATCAGAATTAGAACCGCCATCCGCGATTAACCAAATGCAATGTGGCGGAATACCGTTCGCGTCCGTTGTATTGCCGTAATTTTCGTATAATTTTGCATCTATAACACCATCAAGAGAAAGAACCAAACCCAATAGTCCGTTTAAGTATCCGTTGGAAGAAATAGACACCGAACGAGAGCGGCGAGTCCTTAATTGTGCGTCCGTTTCTTCGTTTTGACCAATGGACACGGCGGCGGTTGGGTTATTGATTGCTGTGACCCCTATAACCACCGTCACGGGGTTTGTAATTGTTCCGATAATTGTTTCGACACGTCCGATATTTTTGGCGCGGAATAAAAGGGTGTAAGTCCCCGCAATAAGAGTCACCGTATCAATCAAAATAAATTGAGTTCCCGCGTTATCCTGCACGGTGTAACCCGTTCCGTTAATGTCGGAGAATGAATCATCGAGACCCTGTAAGGTGACTGTCCTATCACAAGTTAGGGTTATATTGATTGTTGTGAAGGTTGCCCCCGCACGGTCAATATTGTTGATTGTGGTTCTTTCATCAAGCGCTCGCCCTACTGCTTTGTCGGGGTTAAACCCATTGTTTATTTGTACCGCAAGTTCACGAACATCAACCGCTTGTTGCGCGATAATACCGATTATTTGACCATCGGGGGAGTTTTGGTCAAGGTTAATGTCCTGCCCGTAAATGGCACGTAATCCCGTTTCAAGTTCTGCGACAATTTCGTCCCTTGTTTTTACGGTTAAACCATTTGCATCTAAAATATCAGGCATTTTTAAACCTCTAACGTCAAAGAATCTATAAACGATTTACTATAAATCGTCTGAATTTCGTATTGAGCGGAAAAATTCCGCCCCCCTAAAGTGGTCGTAAAACTTATAATTCCTGTGACCCCTTCCGTTTGCATGATAACACGGCGAATGTCTAATTCTAATAGGCTTCTCTGTTCTTTTGACCCTAAACGATTTGACCAGTCTATCCCATCCGTAAGAGCAAAGAAACAATCGCCGACCCATGACAATAAACGCGTGCGAACATTCAATCCAATCGCATCGTTTTGATTTGTGAAATCTTGCAATCCCTTGCCAAAAGTCCAATCCCCATTTTTATCCAAAGACCTAAAAATCATTATGACCCCCCCGTAACAATACCATCGACCACGGTAACGACATTAAAAGTACCCGTTGCGCCGTTGCCTGCATGAATGGAACGCCCAGATGATTGTTGAATATTTGCGTCTATGTTCCAATTTCCGCCGTTGCCGTATGTAGTCCCCTCGATAGTCATATTATCACGCACGGTTAAATTTCCGTCAATCTCCATATCCCCATGATGTAAAAATAATTCCGCAACCGACTCAATCAAAGCATCTTTTAAATCTATTTGAGAATCACCTATACCGTGGGAAAGACGAATGCCATTTGTAAGATAATTTGAAATAGCATTACTCAAGGGGCGAATACCCACCAACGCGAACGAGTCCGATATATCGTGTTGTCTATAGGTTTGAGGGTGTTGACCGTTGCCGTTTACCGCCCATTGGTCAATTTCTGTATCATTAAAAAACACAAGGCAAGAATCACCCTTTTTTATAGGCATCGAAAGAATGTCAACGCCCCCGAATAAAACCACTACGGGGCAATCCATTAAAAGAGGGTATTCTTGCAAAACCTTTGTACCATCTTCCATAATGTCCTTTATTTGCTTATACGCTATTTCTATATTTGCGCGTTGTGTGGCAGGATTAAAAGAATTTATAATACCGATTTTGACGCAATTCATTTCAGCCTTTGTCTGCCTGCGGTTCGCGTCTAAAACATCGGATAATCTGGTTTTATCTGGTCTTCTTAAGTTTTTATCCATTATTTACCACCTTAAAAACCTGTCCACCCGCGAATAAATCTACAATAGTCCGTAAATCGCCGTTCACGGCATCGGATATAATACCCGTGTGTTGTATTCCAAAGACCTTATATTGACCGTTGTATATTTTGTTTACGCCCGAACCTAATTCAACCCATTGACCCATAACAAGACGTGGTTCAAAAAGCATTTGTACTTGAATGTTACCAATGTCAATCCTTTGCGGAGAAGATAGAATACCCGTACTTGCATCAATTGTTATAAGTTCCCCATCAAGTGTCTCATTCCTACGCAAAGCATAGATTTTATTATTATCAATAAAGGCCGTCCCATTTGCGTATTGTTTAAATAAGTTCCACGCGTTCCCATTCAAAACCACTGGTCTCAATAATTTTTCAGGATATTCACCAATTTCACCCAAAGACAATTCGGTATATTGCCCCGCAATAAATTTTAAAATATCCCCTACGGTCTGCCCTGCGTTTATTGTCTCATAAATTGTTGTATTTTCAAGTTCCCACATTTCAGATTTGCATTCTATTGCGGTAATAATATCCGCCCCGTCTCTGTAAGAACTTCCCGACCACAATGTCCCTTTAAAAAGAATTGAGAGAACATCGTATCCCCCTTCCATTGTGACCTTTTTATTACGCGTGACCCATTGCTCTTGAAACAAAAAATTTCGGGTGTTTTCATCAAGGTTATAGAGTTCCGCTTTTAATTCATTCAAGGTTGACCCCATGCGGCGGGACACCGTAAAACGAATCGTAATCGGGTTCGAGATAATGACGGTTTCACCGCCCTCGTCTGTAATTTGCAATCTGTAAGAACGCCCGAATTTCATTATTGGAAAAGTGTCTCCTCAATACTTATGACTTCATCTTGAGATAATAAATATAATTTTGCGTATTCACTCGCAAAGTCATTTATCCCGCGTGGGTCTTGTCCGTCTGTTGTCGTGACCATAATACCAAAAGGTATGATATTATTATAATTTCTTAAAAGATTTATGGCATTAACCACATTCAAATTTTTAACCTCAAAATCATTAAACAAAAAATCAGCAACCCACATACTTTGTGTTGCCAAATATCTTAAATTCATGGTTACGCGTTGCCCCGCGTTACCCGTGAGGACGATTTTTTGATTAGAGTCATAGCTTAATTTATTAACAAGTTTCATTTTGCACTCGGAGGTAAAGGGGGCAGTTTCCTACCGCCCGAAGAAAACAATCTGTCTAATTCTATATCATCAATACTTGCGGGCAAACCTTGAACCGCACCTAGATTTTTTACGGGGGCAGTTTGTTGCGCGGTTTTTTGGGACATGATTTGTGATAAATCCTCCTCCCTTGTGACCTTACCGCCGTATGTTCCTTGTAATGGGGAAGTTAAAGACACCGTTCTTATTTCTTTGAGAGTGATTGAAAAATCACTCATTACGTTTGAACCCTCTGACTGAATAGCCACAACGCTTTCAATCGCCATTTTTGACATAAATTCAAAAGGTGTTTGAACCGAAACAATTATTTTTTGTTCCTGCAATGCTTTAAAATACATATAGGCTTGCTGTTGTTTTGTCTGTTGCCCGACCATGTTTTTTACAAAAGCCCAATAATCAGAAACGCGGTTAATCGTCTTTGACGTAAAAGAACTTGTAATCGAATTTAAATTTAATGGGGAGTCATCAATTTCTTTTTTTGCTTTAAAAGATTGTTGCCCCATACTTGTAAGGATAGGCAAAAAACTATTGATAACGGTTAGTTTTTGCACGGCCTTTTGAATGAAATTTGTGCCATTCCCATTTTTATTATAAGTCAATTCGCCAACATAACCTTTAAGAGTGACTTTTTTAGGGTTTACCGAAATATGGTCTTGTACGTTGGTCGTGTCCTCAAGGTAATGGTCTGTGATTTGAGAACTTAAATTTACACTTGTTTCGCCCTCAATATCAAAGACAAAACCACCAAGGCCGAACGCATTAAGAGGGCGCACAACAAATTTATTTAGATTTGCAGATATTTCACCAAGAATAGAGAGATTTTGAGCCATTAACCACCCGCACCACTATAAACATTACCAGACGCACCATATAAATTATCAATGGTGGAATCCGCAGAAAGAGAGTTCATAATATTTTTCAATTCACTCATAAAGTCTTGGATACTTGCCTCCGAAGAAATATTAAGGGTGTTATTTTGAGTGTAGAATTTCTTGGACGCGTCACTCATACGCTCGTTAATCGCCGCCTGATTATTTGCCATCATTCGGATTAAATCTTTGTCGGATGATAGGGCAGGGTTCAAATTACCATTCATAACGCGGCTTAAATCACTTTGCATTAACTTTGGGATAACGTCATAACTTTTTGCTCCAAAGCGTGAATATGATTCGTCACTATTTTTGTCCGCGCCATTTAAGAGCCTTAATTTATTAAAAGCGTTTTCGACTTTAGAAATAAAGTCATCAAGTGAACTATTTGCCTTTGTTACCTCTGATACGATTTGTTCAAAGATATTGTCTTTTTTAAGTGGCATTCTTTCAAAGGGATTTTTTCCTCTGAAAAGGTCGCTGTAAAAATAGAAAAATTCTTTAATCACGGGTAAAGCATCTTTACCCATCCAATCAATAAAACGCACAAAATCGGGCGCAAACTCTTGCCCCATTTGCATTTTAAACATAAAAAACTCTTGATTGAAATTCCTGTATGACATGGCAAGTTTTTCCATAGCTTGCCATTGTTCCTCTGTGGGTTGTGCTATATTTTTCCACTGATTCCATTGTTCGTCTGGTAAGAGAAACGCTTGTATCGCTTTGTCCAGCCCCATAGATTGAAGGTCACGGGATAAAAGCATTTTTCCGTTTTCACCGCTATAAACGGTTTTCATCAAACGGGGAATAGCCGCCCTGATTTTCTCAATAGCACTTTCAGGCGTATCATTTACAGATAGGCCGAAGTTTTGCCACATTGCGCCCTCTGGAAACTCCCCGCGCTGTATGCCGGCGATAACATCCCCTAATTTGGTGAACGCGCCTATAGCATCGTCCATAGTGAAATCTGTATTTGCGCGTGAAGCTATATTGAAGAAATCAAGGACTCCTTCTTTTGCATATCCAGTTTGTTCGGTAAAGTTTTTTAGGGCTGTGGCTTTTTGGACACCATCATTAAAAAATCGGTTTAAAGCATAAACACCCGCCGCCGCCGAAGCGGTCAAACCAACCATAGATTTTTGAGCGTTACCCAAACCCTCATTGAATGACTTTAATTTTTTGTCATCAACATCAAACCCCAAGGCCACGAAAAGAGAGCCGATTTTCATTATTATTCCCCTTTTCTGTTCAAGTGGTTAAAGGCGGTTTCATATTCCTTTTCAAACGCCTCAAAATTTAAAATATTAAGAACCATGTCCGCAGGGGCATCCATAACCTTTGACGGGTCTCCGCCGAAATAACCAGCTTTTGCAATACGCAAGGCAATAAATAACGCCTCGTTATCTACTTCTATTTCTGGTCGGACTCGGTCTGCTCCGATACCCGCCCCAAGAATGGGGATAACTTTAAAAGCAGACCTTTCAAAAAAGGGGCAAGGTTTACTTTCACGCACTCCAAAACAATTTCATAATAATCTTGTCGCGCTTCTTCATCCTCAAATGTTGCCTCCGTAATTCTTTGACCGTTATAAGTGCAACGTGATAGGCACGCAAAAACCGCCTTATAAACCAAAGGAGATGAATCAATCGTCAAAACGATTTGCGCCAAGTCTGATATTTTAATATCTTGTTGAACGCCTTTTGAAAGGTCAAGACCAAGAGAGGATAACCCCGCCCCCGATAACTCTTTTCCTATTGCAGACTTCAACGCCATAGTGTCCGACCACGGCGCAGAATTTATTTTAATCAAAGCCCCACTTGTTGCGGTAAACTCACTCATTATTGAATACTCCTGTCACCGTCTGCGAATGTAATGGTGTAAACTGAAACACCTTGAGACGCGTCACCCGATACGTTTTCTTTACCTTCTACGGGCTTCGTGATTGCTCCTCCCTGCAAAGTATAAACGTCACGCGCCACGTTCCCGAAACCATCCCCAAGACGGAGGGCAAATTCACCGAATGCCAGTTCTGCGGAAACAAAATCTTTTTTCATTGTTGAAAATTTTGTCTGCAAAAACTGGTCGTCCGAACTTCCACGGATAAGGCGAATAGTTGCGGTTGCATTTCTACCCGCTTCGTTTTTGGTGTAAATGGTATTCCCATTTTTACCAGTTTGAAGATTCACAAAATCATTCGGAAAAGTGATAGATGAAATATCACCATCCGCGAAATTTGCAAAGACACGCCCGAATAGGGTTAATGTTCCGTCTGCGGCTAAATTATAAGTGGACATTTATTCGACCTTTCTAATTTTAATCGTTAATAACTACGAGAACATCGGAGGAGTGAATTGCACCCGCCCGTTTAATCGCAATTTGTACCAATGGGGCTTTACGCGCTTCGCGCTCTACGCTCGATTGTTGAATAATAGGCAAAGAGTAAATGTAATAACCCTTTGTCAAAATATTCGTATCGAAAATAACAGGGTCGCCAAAACGCTCGGATGAAGTCCAAGACCCCGCCGCGATACAACCGTTACGGATAAAGCGTTCGCACACTTGCCCGTATGTACCTTTAAGCCCGTTCATACCATCCTCGGTTTGAGGGACTTTAGTATTCGTTTGACGCAAGAAATTGAAACCAGCCGTTTCAAGGGCAAATTTCAAAGCGAGGTCGGAATACACGTTATCAAAGAAATCATTTCCACCTGTTGAATATACGGACGGGACACCATCATAAGAAACATACAAATCCACACCCGCCGCGTTTGCATTGGTGTAAATGGTTTGAGTGATTCCTAAATCGGGTGTGATTGTGGTCAACTGTTTAAGATTCATTGTCTGGGAAGTATTAGAGCCTCCGAAATTAACGGAGTGCGCCCGACCAACATAAGCCGCATTAAATAGTTTCGCGTCATCAATGCCTTTTGTATAGACCTTGAAACGTGTTTTTGTGTTACCAGATTGTTGAATGGTTGAACCAATACCCGCAATATCTTGAGTTGACGCGCCCGCATAATGGAAAAGTTTGTCCATTGCCTGCACACCATCCGAAACCAATTCAAGGGCTGTATCCTCTATAGAGAGAGTGGTCAACATACCAACATATCCAACCGCGCCTTGAGTTCTTGCAATCGCTTCTAGGATTGTCTCACCGCTTGAATTTGTACCGCTTGCCGAAGTACCGCCCGCCGCGTTCAAGAAACCCGAACCGTTAAGGGCTGTACCTGTACCAGACGGAACGGCGGCAAGATTTACGGAGGAAGTTGAACCAACTTTTTTAGAGGTAAATCTTAAACCGTCTGTAATCGCCGTGACTGTAACATCAACAATACGTGATTGAATAATTTCCGCAATATCAGCGAATGACGTAGCATTAGAGAAATTAATTTTTGTAAGGTCGTAATTTACACCGTTCGCAACGACCCTTAAATCGCCACTTGTCACACCAATAATTGACGCGAGGTTAGCGGAAATATTTGCTGTTGTAAAAGCACCCGCCACCGCAGATACAGAGGACAATAAAGGAATAATTACCAATCGCCCGTTGCCCGTGCGAATATTTGGCACTTGTGCGAATATAGCGTTAGCCATACGCGCCGTAAGGCTATTTGTCCCGTAAATTTCAGCTACTTGAGAGGGACTGACAAATTCCTCATAAACCGCCATACTTGAACCTACTTCGTTCGTAAAAAGGGCGATTGAGTTGACATTACGTTCCGTTAAACCTTGCGGAGTATTGGAAATGGTCACGTTAATGACGTTTGTAATTGGGAGAATAGACATTTTAATCCTTTCAAGCATAAAAAAAGGTCACACCGTCCTTAGACAATGCGACCCGATTTAATCGTAAGTCATCCCATTTATGAGGGGATAGAAAATTCAATAATTCCTGCGGGGGTTTCTATGCTTTTTGCATCATCTACCCTCGTTTCAAAATCATCATAATATAGACCCCCATTTGACGCAAGTACCCGCTCGTCTTTAAACCAAGAAAGGCAGGCAAAATTTAATGAGAATCTATTTAATTGACTTCCCCCCTCTGCATGGGATGTATTAACAAATGAATTTGGTAATTTCTGTATTTTAAAGAAATATTTGTCCTGCTGTTGCTTTGAATAGAAAGAATTAAGGGCGTTAATAATTTCATGTTTTCTACGAATAGCCGAATCAGAACGGGAAATAATGTCAATTTGTATATTTTCCATTAACTGACACTCGTTAATTTCCAAAGTTTGAGTTTCGGAATAACTAATTACTCTGTTTTCGCCCTGAAACACTCTGTCCGAATTTTCGGATACGGGCGCGTCCACGTCTCTATTTAATAAATATGGCTTATTCGCAGAAACAACATAAGAGTCACGCATACCAACGATAATATAAAATCCCGTGTCATTCGGGACTTTTCTATTTTGGTCTCTTATCCAGACGTTTAATTCTGGTAAACCAAGTTGACGTTGAATAATGTCAACTATAATAGATTCGGTTAGCTTTTGCATATTAAGCCCTGATATTTATTAAGCAAAATTCTTAATAATAGTTCCATACATATTTGTACCATCACAATAAAAAGAAATTATATCTATTGCGTTTGCACCATTGGAAAGGGTTGGGGCAACTCCGCCCGCCCATTTATAAGCAGTTCCAAAAGTTAAAGCACGACCCCCAACGGAATCTTGTTTTACTGCCAACATATAAGTTGCACCTTTAACCATATTTGTAGGGTTAGAAAGAACCCTAGTAGCACCAATAGCGGCGGTCATCAAAAGATATGTAGAGGCTTGCGTATTAAGATTCCAAGATACGTTACTGGCATCCGTTAAATCTGTACCTTGTACGGTTTGCTGTTGAGGCCATACGTTCGCATTGGCTTGTGTTGCTTTAGTATTTAAAGCATTTTGTTGTGCGGTTGATATTGGCTTGTTTACGTCCGAGGTATTATCAACATTACTAAGAGCAATATCTGATTTGGTAATAACTACCGTTCCCGTTTGACCGTTTACCGTGTTCACGGCATTGACTTGCGCCCCCGCTTGAATACCAGAAAGTTTGCTTTTTTCTGCGTCTGTATATGCGTTGGTGTTTGATTGCGATTCATACGCCGTTTTAATGGTTGCGCCGCATTCCGAAAGTTGTTTATCTGCCATTTTTAAACCTCATAGCCATCTATAATTTTATAAAAACCATCATACACGCCATCCATACCATTGAAAACAAAATTTGGTATTGGTTGGGGCGGAGAGGGCGGAACATAGTCATAGTCTCTTACAAGATGATACTCCGTATAATTGTTAAGCCGCCAATCTTTGACCGCCATAACTTTATATGTTACACCATCTCTTTTAAGCCTATCATTTGTCTGAAAAACGACTGAATTACCTTTTACGTGTAAATCAATCCATTCCCATGACCTTTGCCCGTCTGGTTTGAGGGCTATTTCTTCCATCGAAAGCGGTTGCCATGTACCAGATAGGGAAAGAGTTTCTTCAACATCATAGACAAAACCGTCTGTAATTTGTTGAATAATTTTTATCAAGTTAATCGCAATCAACCAACCCGAAAAAGCCGCACTCATTTGAGGCATACCGCTTTGTTGGTTTAATGGCTTAGGCATTGGATTCCCCCTTTCTTGCAACTTCACTCGTGATTGAACGCCTTAAAGCCCCTGTATCTATAAGGGGGGCGGACGAACCTTTAGCCGCAATAGTTGACGGGGCGTTAGCTTCCCACATTCCAAAACCAGCCGAAGAAAAAGCGTCATGGATAATTGATTCGGCAATCAATCCAAGTTTTGAGAAAACGCCTTTTACATTACCTTTTTGAACATCCTGCATAATTGAGGCTTTGCCGAGACCCTGCACTAATTGCTCTTGTTTAAATTCTAATGGCATTCGCAGAAAAGAGCGAGGCGGTATTTGCCCGCTTTGTGACCCAAACTCTTGAATGACACCTAATTCAGCCATACTTAAACTTTCCTGACCTTCCACGGGCGCAACTGCATTATTACCTAAAATACCTACCTTGACATACATATCCCCACCCAACCCCTTTAAAAGGGCGTTTAGTTCCTCAAGGTCAACTGATATTTTAGACTCCTTACTCATGCCAACGTAGCACCACAAACAACGCCAAAATTTCCACGTAACTTTCCCCACACCATAGAAAGATATTTGAGGCCATAAGCCGAGGAAGTGAAAAACGCATAAGCTGGGTCATCCATATAGGCTTGAGGTATTCCATACGATTCAGATACATTGCCAACGCTCCTACTTGATAAAATACCTACCGACCCCGAACCATTCAACCCATTCAAAGCGGCGCGTAAATCATGTACCAAATAGTGAGCAACCAAATATAAAAATCCCAATTTTATATTTTCGTCACTATCAAATAATCCTTGGTTAAATATGACTTTTGCCTCTGCGAATGCTTTGGTTAAATCATCGTCCTGAATATAGTTTTCAATGTCATCGGTTGTGCGTGTCCATGCGGTTGTTACCGTTGGGAGTGTCCCGATTGTACCGTCAACCTTGCAATCATAAAATAATTCTGTGGTCGTGTAATAAACGCGGTTTCCCTCATTATAGAGTTTTGTGTCCGACCATACGGGTAAATAAGCAAAATCCCTTTTGAAAAGGGTTTTAAAATCCGAAAGGGTAATAGTGTTTAAATCCATTATCTCGACTCCGCTAGAATTAGGGGGAGGATTTTACCCCTCCCCCTAACTGTGTTTTATTCTTTATCAGCTTTTTTCTTAGGCTCTGTTTCAACTTCGCCCGTTTGTTTTAACTCATTCGGGTAAAGTTCTAAAAGCCTTTGAGCCTCCGCCGCATCAAACTCAAGAACGCCACCTTTTTTAAGGTCGCCCGCTTTCGTTTGAAATTCGCGGTCACTGAAATTAGTCAAAAGAACATTTTTAGCCATGATTTAGTTTTCCTTTTCTTACCAATCAAAATACAGAACTTCCAAAGGACGGAATGCGTTCACACCAGCATATTGACCATAGCCAACGTTTTGGAATGAGAAACCGTTCAAAGTGTTCTGCATAGTATTGGTGTAATCGACTGGAATGTCCATACGCAATGTATCGCTATTGAAATTCAATAGGACATAGCGGTTTTTGTTCAAACCAGAGATTGCGGCGTTTAATGACTTCATAGCATACGCACAAGGCAGAATTGCGAAATTCTGATTCATTGTGAGAAGTTTAAGAGAGTCATACAAACGCTCTAAGCGGGACTTGAGAGGGTATGTTTCATCTACCGCAGTCGCCAATCCGTTATAATCATCCTCTGGGATGATGAAATGGGTAGGCATTGCAGTACGTTGACCGTTGGAACGGTAAGCCTCAAGTAAACCAGCCATAAACGCTTGGAACTCTGCGGCGGTCATTGCCGAGATTTTCTTCGTGATAAGAGTGGTATTGCTGTTGACACCCGAAAGAGTCAAAAGACCTTTAACACCGCCAACCACTTGAGAACCCCAGAATGCAATTTGTTGCAGACCGAGAGACCAGTTACGATAACGGGCGGCTTCTTTGGACGTAACCAAATCCCAGTTACCAGAAACGGAGGCTTGCATCAAATCCATAATGGAATATGTGATTTCTTTAGCCCAGTTCACAATCGGAACATAAACCGCATCAATCGCAGTATCCACGGACGCAAGTTTTGCGTTTCCTGTACCTGTATTCATTACGCCTGTCTCGAAGTCATCCGCCGCGTCAAAAGAACGGTATTTGACAAGTTGACTTGACCATGCGCCCTCACCAACTACCACGGGGACGTATTTTGTGAAATCGACTGTATGGAATTTTTGTTCAGTTACAGATTTCATAATGGTTGTCAAAGAGGTAATGTCAATTTCATACGCTAAAGCGTTACGCTTTTCGTAGTTTGGCAAAGTCTTTTTGACTTCATGGTCGTATTTACGTTGCAAGGAATTTGCAATCAACTTTTCTTGATTTGAAAGTTGAATGGGCTTCCCGTTTGCGCCTAAAATTTGGTATCTCATAATCTTATTTTCCTTTCAAAAATTATTAACCAGCCAACGGACTAATGTAAACACGGATAATGTCACCATCCGCCGCCGCTTTATCAAGAGCCTGACCGACAATTCCGTTTGTGGATGTTTTTGTCGCAACCTTGTTAGTGGCGGGGTCATATTGTACGTTCGCGCCGCGTGCGATAGCCGCAGACGCTTGCATAAACATGACTGTCCCAACGCGGGCAACTTCTAAGCGGGATTCTGCCGCAAAATTGTCATCTTTCAAGTTTCGGACTACGAAACCAAAAGCAACCTCCGCGATTGTAGTGGCTTGAACGGACGGAATATGTGTATAGTTATCCGCCATTTTAACCCCTTGACCAGCGACAAGAGGAGTGGTTTGACCCGCCAAGTGTACGCAAGTCATTACGTTATTCATACCATTTTGCAGGTCTAAATAACCAACTTCGGGCGTTTGGCGGAACTGGTTTTGATTTAAAGGCATAATTTTTTTTCCTTTCTACGAAAAATTAAAGACCATAACGATTAGAGCCACGGGCTAACTTACTAGCGGTTGTGTCAATCGTAATGACTGATTTATCGCCTGTTTTCCCTGCGTTCTGCATTTCTTTAAAGAAATCCGTTTTACCGTTTTTCTTTTCACCTTTATCGTCATCGGATTCATTTTCAAGGTCATCGTCATCGTCCATATCAACGCCTTCGTTTTCCTTTTCTTCGTCATCCTCTGACTCGGTATCTTTTTTGCCTTTCGCGTCCGCTTCGTTTTTCTTAGCGTTGTGATAGGCTGTTGCAAGTTCTTCCATAGTCATTTCGACTTCGCCAACTTTTACCTTTTGAGGGGCTTTTTTAGCTTTGGAATTTAGAACGGTTTCAATCATTTCTTTGACAGAAACTTCGATTGTATCGCCCTTATCGTTTTTCAGTTCTACAGAGGTAGCCGAGTCAATTTCACTGACTTCCTCTTTTTTAGTTTTGAAGAATTTCATTTTAAAGCCTTTCGTTTCTTCGGTTTTAGAGTGAGCCAGCGAGTTTAAAAGCTGGGTATTACGCGCCTGATATGATTCGGGCGTGTAAATCTTTGCATCCTCATAACGAGGATTAGGCACAAGTGCCAAATGGGTAAAGTCACCGTTTAAGACTTCACGGTCATAGGGTAGGTTGTTTTTCATACCGCCCGCGCCCCATTCCGAAGGGATATAGGCGTTTGATACCGCCCACCCTTTCGCAATAACATCATGCCCCGCGTCATCGGTAATCATAATTTTAGACCATAACCAACCATCTAAATCATAGAATGTATCGGTCACATATCCAACGGCCTCTTGTTTCATAGTGTCAAGGTCAACGTCTTGGTGTTGGATATAAATTGGTTTTCCGTTGAATGTCTCACCAAGTTTTTTCATGGCTTCTACATCAACAAGAATAGTTTCATCGTCATAGCCGCAAAGCCCCGCCGTCATGTGGCGGGAATAATAAAATTTTGGGAAATCTGACGCGTTTTTCTTTTCCATGTTTCCAAATAAAAAGTCACCCTGCAAAAGCAAAGTGACCCGATAAATCGTTAGTCTCAAACTGTATCAATAATATCTTAACACACCCCACGCGTCAACTGGCATTAAATACCCTC
>Ga0075156_10000905_pt1 | contig 15874 bp, 16 predicted proteins | sample JI81AbrownDNA_FD_70966 | JGI IMG/M metagenome (GOLD analysis project Ga0075156, IMG submission 70966) | Wastewater effluent complex algal communities from Wisconsin, to seasonally profile nutrient transformation and Carbon sequestration -... | ecosystem: Engineered > WWTP > Effluent > Algae...
CCCGCCCCGGGTGCTATCCGACGCCGTGCTCTATGGAGTGCGGACTTTCCTCGATCCCGACAACGCAGGACCGCGACTGCCCAACCAACCTGAGGTATTTGTATGATACACGCAAGGAAGAAGGCGGTCAACGTTCGAAAGGTGGACATTTCGAGAAAAGACATTAAAATAGAGAAGAACTCATTAACCAAGCAATTAAAGAGGAATCACCTTGAGTAATATGCCCGGCAAATTTGTGATCGGTTTAACTGGCAATATCGCCACTGGCAAAAGCGTGGTGCGCCGCATGTTGGAGCATTTGGGCGCTTACACTATTGATGCCGATGCGCTTACGCATCGCACATATGCCAAAGGCGCGCCGGGCTATCAACAGGTGATTGACAGGTTTGGAAAATGGCTGATTAACAAAGATGGTGAGATCGACCGCAAAAAATTGGGCAATCTTGTCTTCTCTGACCCTGAAGCCATGAAACAGCTTGAAGCGATAGTTCATCCGTTGGTTCGTCAGGCAACAGAGATTCTCACAAAACGAGCATCCCAAACGGTAATTGTTATTGAAGCGATCAAATTGCTCGAAGGCGAATTGCGTATGGTGTGTGATTCCATTTGGGTGACGAACGCACCAGAAAATGTTCAGGTGGAACGTCTGATGCGCAAGCGCAGTATGAATCGCGATCAGGCATCGGAACGTGTTCACATGCAGTCGGCGCAGAGTGCCAAGGTTGCAGTTGCAAATATCGTCATCACGAACACCGGCTCGTATGATGACTTGTGGAAGCAAGTCAGCGAAGCGTGGAAGGAAATTGTCCCTGGCGCAAATGAACCCGCTATTGAAACTGCGGTTATCAAGAAATCATCTACGCCCACCGGTGAATTTTCCGTCAAGCGCGGCAAGCCCAAGCATTCTTCCTCCATTGCAGAATTGATTACACGCTTAAGCAAAGGCGAGCGCAAGATGACCGCCAGCGATGTAATGGAAAGTTTTGGAGATAAAGCCTACATGGTTCTTGAGCAGGATGGTCAGCTTGTAGGGTTGGCAGGCTGGCAGGTGGAAAACCTCGTATCACGCACCAGCGACATTTTCCTCGAAGAGCATGTGGATGTAAACAAAGCGCTTGAAACTCTGATAAAAGAAGTTGAAAGCGCGTCCGGTGAATTACAAAGTGAAGCGTCACTTGTTTTCACAATGAGCGAACTCTCAGCCCAGGAAGAACTCTGGAAACAACTCGGCTACGAACGCCGTACACCGGAAACCCTCGGCGTGCAAGCCTGGCAAGATGCCGCAACCGAATTTATGCAAACAGGAAACAGCACCCTCTTCTTTAAACAATTGCGCCAGGACCGTGTCCTGCGCCCCATTTAGGGTCTAGGGGTCGGTATCAGGTAATTAGGATTCATCCTTCCCTGATTACCGAGCCTTGACCAGTATCGCCCTATAAAGTGACCGAATTCCTAAATAACCTCTTTTTTATTTTTCAACGAATCAGCTGGCTGAGCGTCTTTGACATCATGCTCGTCACGCTGATTTTCTTTGGCTTGCTCTATTCCCTGCGAGATACACAAGCCATGGCACTGCTGCGCGGAATGATTCTGCTCGTTGTAGCGCTGATCCTTCTAACTAGCCTTGTGGACCTGCCCGCATTTTCCTGGTTCGCCCAGAATTCGCTGCCCGCTTTATTGCTTTCCCTTCCGGTGATTTTCGCTCCCGAGATTCGGCGGACACTTGAGCGCCTCGGTCGTGCCGGGACCGTTTGGCCTGTCACCGTTAAATCAGCAGATGTGGCCCTTGAGCAGACCATCCATGCTGTGGTGACCGCCACAGCACGGCTATCCGCCCGTCAGCACGGAGCATTGATCATCCTGCAAAGATTGGACAATCTCGATGAGCTGGCCCAAACCGGTGTGCAGTTGAATGCCCGCGTAACACCGGAATTATTATTGCAGATCTTTTATCCCAATACTCCCCTGCATGATGGAGGAGTCATCATCGTCAATTCGCAAATCGCTGCCGCTGCCTGCGTGCTGCCCCTCTCTGCCAGTGGAATTCTGAACCGTACCCCAGAACGTCAGATGGGGCTGCGTCACCGTGCCGCACTGGGGACATCTGAAACCAGTGACGCGATCGCGGTGGTTGTCTCGGAAGAAACTGGCGGTATTTCCATTGCACATGCTGGTAGAATGTTACGCCGCCTCGACCCCGAACGGCTGGAAAATATTTTGATCGCCTTCTTCCGCCCGAACGGCAGGGAGTACAAACCGAACTTTTTTGAAAAACTTTTACCCGGCTTGTTCCGCAGAAAAGAAGATAAATAATGCTGCGCTGGATCTCTCAAAATTACCGTACGTTTCTCTGGGCATTTGCATTGGCAATGGCAGTCTGGATTTCTGCTGTTACTTCCGCAGACCCTGATGAAACGCGCGCGCTTGCTTCGCCCATTCCATTACAGATCATTGGTCAATCTCCAAACCTGGTACTCAGTAATGACATTCCCAAAGAAGTGGAAGTAGCCTTGCGTGCGCCAAGCTCCGTGTGGAGTCTGATCGAAGCAGACCCACAGATCGTGCGTGCTATTTTAGACCTTTCGGGATTAAGCTCAGGTGAACATGAAGTTGAACTGCAAATTCAGGTCAACGCGCGGCCAGTGCAGATCGTTTCTGTTGCTCCAAGTTTGGTCAAGTTTACAATGGAGCCGCTTGTCTCTCAAACTCTGGACGTAGACTTGAGCCTTTCCGGTGAAGCGGCAGTTGGGTATCAGATCGGTGAGACAAGCATGGAGCCTGTACAAGTTGTCGTATCTGGTGCCCAATCTCAGGTCCAGCAGGTGACGCGCGCACGGGTTTCCGTCAACCTGACTGGGATCCGCGAAAATTTCGATCAATCGCTGAATGTTGAAGTATTAGACGATAAAGGTTTAACAGTGACCGGGGTTTCTGTATCCCCTGAATCTGTTCATGTAGTTCTGCCCGTCAGCCAGCAAGGCGGATACCGTGATGTGGCAGTTAAGGTAACCATCGTTGGGCGTGTTGCAAGCGGGTATCGCCTTACCGACCTTTCGGTGTTTCCGCCAGTTGTCACCATTTTTTCTGCCGACCCACAGCTTGTTGGCAACCTGCCTGGGGTTGTGGAAACACAACCTTTGGACCTTCAAAACGCACAGGATAATATCAACACCCGCCTCTCCATAAATTTACCGGACGGCGTCTCCATTATTGGAGAACAGACTGTTTTGATACAAGCCGGGGTTTCGCCCATTGAAAGTAGTGTTACACTGGCTGGAGAAAAAATCGATATCATCGGTCTGGAGAATGGATTGACCGCCGTGGTCTCCCCCACCACAGTTGATGTTATCATCTCAGGCCCTTTATCCCTGCTGGACACACTCACCCGCCAGGGCGTGCATGCCACCGTAGACCTGACGGGGTTACCCGCCGGTACGTACCAGATCACTCCAAATGTGGAAATATTGATCGCGGATGTAATAGTTGAATCGATCCTGCCGAATACAGTGGAGGTGATCATTACCCCCATTCGGTCAACCGCAACTACGCCCACGCCAACTCCCACACCATAATTAAGAAATTGGAATTATAGAAAATCATGAAACCTGTTGTAGCTTTAGTAGGCAGACCCAACGTTGGCAAATCAACTTTATTCAATCGTCTTGCTGGTGAACGTCTCGCCATTGTGGATGAGACCCCCGGTACTACGCGTGACCGTTTATTCGGTGAAGCGGAATGGAACGGGCGAGGCTTTAGTATCGTGGATACCGGTGGTATTGATCCAACCCACGGCGGGAAAACTCCCCTTTCGGTAGGCTCAATTGAGTTTATTGATGATATTCGCAGGCAGGCGCAAGTTGCAATTCAGGAAGCGGATGCGGTTCTCTTCGTCAATGATGGCGAGACTGGCGTCACCGAGCCTGACCGCGAAGTGGCGACGATCCTGCGCCGCTCTCAGAAGAAACTGCCCGATGGAACATTCTGGCCGCCGATCTTTTTGGTGGTCAATAAATGCGAATCCAGAGAAAGGCGCGAACAATCTTCCGAGTTCTATGAGCTCGGGTTAGGCGAACCGTTTGCCATCTCAGCCATTCACGGTACCAGTACAGGTGATCTGCTTGACGCACTTGTCGCATCCTTTCCTGAACAAAAAGAGGATGAGATCGATGACAGCATCAAGATCGCTTTGGTCGGCAAACCCAACGCAGGAAAATCAAGCCTGTTGAATAAATTAGTCGGCGTGGAACGTGTGATCGTCAGCCCGATTGCCGGGACCACCCGTGACTCGATTGACTCCAAAATTGATTTTGATGGGGTTGAGGTCACACTGATCGACACAGCGGGCATCCGTCGGCGCGGAAAGATCGAGCATGGTGTGGAACAATACAGCGTGCTGCGCTCCTTCAAATCCATCGAACGCGCAGATGTTGCTTTATTGATGATCGACGCCACCACTGGCATCACATCACAGGATGCGCACATTGCCGGCTTCATTCTCGACGAATGGAAATCCTGCGTGGTGCTGGTCAACAAATGGGATGCCATCGAAAAAGACGGCGAGACCATGGATGCATTCACCGCGAAGATCCGTCAGGATCTGAATTTTATGGATTATGTTCCGATCCTTTACATCTCTGCCAAAACAGGCCAGCGTGTAGACCAGGTGATGCCGATGGCTTTACAAGTGCAGGAAGAACGCCTCGCGCGCCTGACGACATCCACCATTAACGAGATCATCCACAAAGCACAGGATGCACACCCCCATCCATCTCATGCGGGGCGTGCGCTAAAAATGTTCTACGGCACACAGGTGCGCAGTGACCCGCCGACGTTTATGATCTACGTCAACGAGCCCAGCTTGATGCATTTCTCGTACATTCGTTATCTCGAAAATCAGATTCGCGCGGAATATAGTTTCCTCGGGACTCCGATTCGCATTATCACGAAGGGCCGCAGAGAATAAATAAATAAAAAATGACAATCACTTCTGAAGCGATTGTCATCATAACAAGGAAAATAAAGTTGAACAAAAAGAACATTCTCATTATTGGCGATATTGTTGCTATTGCCATTCTGACCTTTATTGGGTTTGCCACACATGGTGAAGCAGGACTTTCTTTCATCCCGCGCATGGCTGCGATATTTTTTCCCAGCGTAGTTGCGTGGCTCGTCCTTGCACCCTGGTTCGGATTGTATGACCTGCAAGTTATCAAGGATTTTAGAATCTTCTGGCGTATCCCTCTGGCTGTTTTCTTTGTAGCTCCGCTTGCGCTTGTTGTCCGGGGCTTTATCTTGAATGCCCCCATTATCCCCATTTTTGCCATTGTCTTTACATCGACAAACTCTTTAGGTTTGCTTGTTTGGCGAACCATTTATAAGTTTATCTTCAAGACTGGGTCGTAGATATTTCTCCAATCATGTTCATAAAGACCCGGACCACATCCGGGTCGAATTGTTTACCGGACTGATCCAAAATATATTGAATCGCATCTTCATCTGTCATGGCTTTTCGGTAGGGACGATCAGACCGCAGGGCATCCCACACATCAATGACAGAGAAAATTCTGGCCTCCAGGGGAATTTCCGCGCCTCGCAAACGCAATGGATATCCATTTCCATCCCACCGTTCATGATGATATGTGGGGATTGGCAGGGCAGGCTCAAGATAACGGATGGGGGAAATTAACATTTGAGCATAAACAGTATGTTTACGCATCACCATCCATTCCTCTTCACTCAACGGACCAGATTTCAACAATATCTCATCTGGAACCGCCATTTTTCCAATATCATGAAGAATCGCACCGCGCTGGAATTGAACCAACTTCTCTCCATGCAACCCCATTCGCTGAGCCAGCTTTAAAGATATCTCCACCACGCGTTGGGTATGGTCATCTGTATCTTTGTCGCGCAAATTCAACGCACGCGACCAGCTTCGCAGGGTTTCCTCGTACGCTTCGGACATTTCCATATTTGCCCGTTTTAAGTCTTCAAGCAGAGTAGATTGGGCAATGGCAATGGCGGCCTGCCCTGCCAATGTTTCCAGATAATTTCTCCAATCGGAATCTGGGTGAGGTGAACGGTCGTACACTTCAAGAACGCCCCGTAATTCTCCATTTGCAAACAATGGCACTGCGTAGTAATCAATTACCCCATCCCCTTGAATTACGAGTGGAATATGACTATCCAATGAACCAATATTCGGATAATAAACCGTCTGCAATTCACGAGCAGCCTGGCCTACCATCCCCTCCCCAATAGAGGTAGGCGTCTTGTTTGGGTACTCCCCATAGAAACCCAGGCTGGCCTTCAACTCCAATTGATCGGCATTCGGGTCGAATAATAAGATCGCAGCCGCCTCTGCCTCAAGCAAACGAGTGAGACTCTCCAACAAAATATAAAGAGTGGCGTTCAATTCAGAACCTGAAATAATCGCCTTATCAATCGCCCGCAAGGCACTCAAGCGTTCCAATTGGTTCGCCAGCTTCAAACGACTCACTTTTTCTCGGTCTGAAAGGAAGCTGGTTAATAACGCAACTGAGTTGAATGAAATGATCTCAAACATCACTCGCTGCACAAAAATCGAATTGATGCTTTCAATGTTAGTAATTACTATCGATCCACTGACAAGGCTGGCAGCAAAGGCTGCCAACAGCCCACCAGCCTGCCCAAAGTAAAATGCAGAAACCAATATAGGGACAATCTGGGAATATGCAAACATCTCACGCATCTCCCCCAAGTCCCTAGGCATAAACATCACCGCCGCCGCAACAATGCAAAACCAGGCTAGCACACCAAGAATGATAAAAGTCTTTGAAAGATCAATCGGGCTGTTCTTCACCATCTTTGTTCACGTTCCCGATATAACCATTTTTGGAATAGTACAACGAACAGCACAACAGCTACAACATCCACGGTCGTTTCAGTTATTAAACCAAGGATGAGAGTATACGGGCTTTCAATTATCAACCGGTCAAACCGCCAGAAAAAAAGAATGTTGAGTAAATGTCCGGCCACAACGCTCAACGCAGCCATGAAATGAAGATGGTAATTCCCAGCACAGCCAGCGAGAAACCCCATCACCGTATGAGGCAGGATTGCAAGCGCATCATACATATCGGCATAAACAATAGCTGACAGTCCTGTTCCCAGCGCACCAGCAACCGCCCCACTGGTTGGCCCGTAAAAATACCCAGCTAAAATGGGAAAGATCATATTGATTGCGATATTTGCACTTGGAACAATCGGGTTTGGAATGTATTGCACAATATAATGCGCCATTGAATAAGCCAATATAAGAAGTGCAAGACCCACGTATGATTTTTCTTTTGGCATGTTGTCATTATAGTAGATTCAATATCCTTTGTAAATTAGCTAAAAAGTGGGAGAGTACATTTTTGCAGGTTGGTCATAAAGCATCGTTTGATTCTTCAATCCCTGGCGGACAACAAAAAACATACGAGCATAGTCATAATGCCATCAAAAGAACGGGTAAAATAGAAAGCATGGACGAAACCTCGCTCATCCAATCTGCACAAAAAGGCGATCTCGACGCATTCAACACATTGATCCTGCATTATCAAGATACTGTGTTCAATACCGCCGTTCGCATTCTCGGTGATGAAGACCTCGCACAGGATGCAGCGCAAGAGTCATTCATCTCTGCATTTCGCAGCATCTCTACATTTCGCGGCGGCTCATTCAAAGCGTGGATGATGCGTACCGTCACCAATGCCTGCTACGATGAACTGCGCCGCCAAAAGAGACGCCCCACTACCCCGCTTGAGCCTGAAACCAGCGACGGCGAAGAAATGGATTCTCCAAAATGGCTGGCAGACCCAAACATGACCCCCGCTGAAAAATCTGAAGCGGACGAACTTGAACATGCCATTCAACATTGTTTGGATGCGCTGCCCACAGATTTCCGCGCTGTAGTTGTGCTGGCTGATATTCAAGGAATGGACTACAGCGAAGTGGCAATCGCAGCGCATGTGCCGCTTGGCACCATCAAGAGTCGTCTTGCACGCGCGCGTCTGCGGCTGCGCGAATGCCTGCGCGGCTTCGAGGAACTTTTACCCGCTTCATTCCGTCTTGAAGGGGAAAGTATCCAATGAAAAATTTCCATGAGATCGAACTTCTCTCATCCTATCTGGATGGGCAACTCAATGCAAATGAATCCAAGCGATTGGAAACCCGCCTCGCTTCGGACCCTGAGCTTGCTTCTGTTTTAAATGACATTCGCGCCACCCGAAGCATTCTCCGCAAATTGCCTGCCCGCAAAGCTCCGCGCAATTTCACACTCACCCGCAAAATGGTGGGGCTCAAACCACCGTTGCCGCGCACCTATCCCATCTTCCGTTTCTCAACCGCATTTGCAACAATTCTGCTCGTGCTGACTTTTGCCGCCAACTCATTCGGTTTACGGATGAGCAGCGCCTCGGCTCCTGCGCCAGCGATGGGTGGCTATGGCGGCGGACTCGGTTCAGGTGGCGGCTGTGATACTTGCGCAGAGGAACCAGCGCTGCAAGCTGCCGCAGCAACAGAAGTCCCCGCCGCCACTGAAGCCCCCGCAGTGGAAGCTCCCTTTGCAGAAATGTTACCCGCTCCCACATTGGAAGGCACACTGCGCGAAACCGAACCCGCCGCAGATTCAATGCAAGCGCCCAAAGAAGGGGCATCTGAATCAGAATTGCAGAATCAGGCTCCGGTTAAGAGTGAAGCGGCAATCCCAGTCATGTGGCAGGTTGCTTTGCTGGGTATCATCCTGTTAAGTATTTTTGGGATGTGGCTCATGCGAAAATCCGCAGCACGAAAATGGCAATAATTTTTTATGGCTCAGCATAGCGCTATAAAATTTTGTCCGCGCTGCGGCACGGAAGTTGAGTATAAAGATAAGTTTGGCATGGTGCGGCCTGTTTGCCCACAATGCCGTTATATCCATTTTCAAGACCCAAAAGTTGCCGCAGCAGTTCTCGTTGAAGAGGGCAGCCGCGTTTTGCTTGTGCGGCGCGCGAATGAACCTTTCCGTGGGTTGTGGACGTTGCCCGCCGGATTCGTGAATGGCGGCGAAAACCCCGCCGAAGCGGCGGCGCGTGAGTGCCTGGAAGAAACGGGGTTGAGCGTGCGGGTAAAGCGTGTGTTGGATGTGATCTCAGGGCGGGAACACGAGCGTGGCGCTGATTTCATCATCGTTTATATTGCGGAAGTAATTAGCGGTGAGCTGGCTCCCGCTGATGATGCCGATGCCGCGGAATGGTTCGAGCGAAATGCCCTGCCTCCACTCGCATTTGATGCAACACAAAAAGTTCTGGCGCAATAAAAAGACTTCGGAGAAAAACTCCGAAGTCTTTTTATTTAAAATTTTATGGCTGTCTATCGTGCGTATGTAAAGTTTGAGTAGCTTTCCTGAATATTATTGTCGAAGTCAACTGCATAGAAGCCGATGGAATATTCGCCATCCACCGGGTAGCGTGACTCGAACCAGAAACCCTTTTCTCCATAAGTGAAGATGTCGCCGCTTAGCGAGTAATCGAAATAGGATTCATTGTTTTCGTTGAAGTAATAGGATTGAACATAATCCTGGAAGGTATCACCGATCTGTGGTGTGACAGCAACGGCTGTGGTGACGCCGTCCCCATCTGGGTCTGGCAAGGCGTAGACATTCAACAAATTGCCATCGGGGTCGAAGACTAGTTTTGCATCTACTGGGGTATTACTATTTACGGGTGTATATTGCCCATAAAGTGAATACGTGGTGATGCCGCTCGCATTGTAATATTCATCAGGTTCAAACAAGGCAAAGGCTTCTTTTTGACCATCCATCAGCACAAAGAGACTCGGGTCCCATTCATAGGTAACATCAATGGGGCTGGGGCCATAATCTGGTGCGCTAACGCCGCCCACTGTGGTCATTTCTTCCGAGATTACAAACGACTGGTCTGCAACCCAATATGCTGCTGCATCTGGGTTATAGAAATACAGGATAAAGTATATATATGAAACATCGCCGGTCACGGTAGTGGAGAGGGTTAGTTTTTCATCTCCTGTAATTTGAGTAGCCGATAGTTGAACCGGTGCAAGGCTCAGTTCCGATGCGCCCGGTGCAACAATGGGACTGGCGCGGTTGGGCTCAAAGGCTTGTCCCTGTTGCGGCACAAAAGCCTGCCCGGTGTAATGGAAAGCCAAGAACTCATCCCATGAAGATTGCTGAAGGAAGCCAGCCGCATCAATACCATAACGAAGCGGTGCGTCGCTGCTGAATTCTGTAAATTGATAAATATCCGAAATGGGGAAATGGATCGAGATGCCATACGACCCGGCCATTCCAGAGCCATGCTTTTCAGATATGATCGCATTTCCGGCAGCGATACGCAATTGTTCATTTGCCTGCACAATGGCAGGGTCATTAGTGGTTGCCATGATCTCTGCGAAATTCATCAGGTCGATGAAGGGAGAGGGAAGGCTCTCATCAAAAACGGAATAATAGCTGCGTGTGTATTGGCGGCCCTGCGCAACCCACTCCTGATCTACATTTGCCAAAGTGGCAATGAATTGATTCATGGCGCTGATCAATTCTGGTACCCGCGCACTGTCAATGGCGCTTAAAGTAGTATCAGCCTCAATCTGTGTGATCTCAGCGGCTGGCCTGGTCATTGTTAGTGCTGTGTCTTCAACGATATACGTTGAAACGATATATTCGGAGGCTTCACGTCCGCTGACCGTGGGGTTTTGAGCGAGACGTTGCAGCCACGCCGTATAAGACCAGCCCGTAGCGGGAATCACCTCTTCTGAAGCGATCATGTAATTTGAATATGGGTACAACGAGCCATAGACTTCGATCATGCCCATCAAACAGGCGTCGAAACCAATGATCTCAAACTTTTGTCCGCCCATGGCTTGTTGAACTTGCGCGATCGAATTGGTAATTTCAGGCAGAGAAAGCGTACTCCCAGAACTAAGATCCGAGAAACCATTCGCCCAGCCCGCGCCATGATCGGACATGATCAAAATATATTTTTTCGCAGGATATTTCTGAATGGCCCAACTCACAAAATCGACAAGGGTTTGAGGATTCCCCATATCTGCTTCGCCAATACTTTCGACCACGGGAGAAGTAATGGAGTTTACATCATTATCCTGAGTGACAAGATACCGGCGGGTATCCGTCCAATCGCCGTCTCCGTTGAATGCTCCCTGGGCGCGATCCAACTGAACAACAATATTCATTTGCGGGTTGGAACCAACCAACTCCATCTCATTGACATCAAACCATACATCGCCTTCCAAAATTTCATCATCTGCATCTGCATAGACGATGACTGTCCACTCCGGCAGATTCGATGTGTCGGCGGGGACGATCACTTCGGATGGGCCGTCTACATTTGTCTGGGGCGAAAGCCCAAACAATGTATCACCATAAAAATAAAGACCGGCAGCAGCACAACAAACACATGCAACACAAACAACAACCGCTGCAATTATTGCGGGAACTCCCAATTTTGTATTCTTCATTGTTACCTCCAAATAAAATCTTGATGCAAAGCATTAACAAAAAATGCGCATCTCGCGGACATGCAGTTTTGTCATAATAGCATGAGCGAACCTGCAAACACAAGAGAATCACATTTTAATTTCATGATACCTTGCATTACTCAAAATGCAATCACCCATAGATGGGAGATGTAAATTTTCATTTAATTCATGGTCTTGGGGTTACTTCAAAATGAGTTCAACAGGGCAATGGTCTGAGCCCAATACTTTCTCATGGATGATGACATCTTTGACCCGTGGAATAAGGGACTCCGAAATCAGAAAGTAATCCAACCGCCAGCCGATGCCGCGCACACGCGCATTCAGACGGTACGTCCACCAGGTATATTGAACTTTCTCAGGATACAAATGGCGAAAAATATCCACAAAGCCATTATCCAAAAATTTTTGTACCCACTCCCGCTCTTCGGGCATAAAGCCGGAAGTCTTTTCATTTGCTTTCGCGTTTTTTAGGTCAATGGGCATGTGGGAAGTATTGAAGTCGCCCGTGATAATGACATTCTCCCCTTTTTGATGAAGCGACCGGCACAACTCAAGCAGATGAGCATAGAATTCGAGCTTATAGTCCACACGTTCCTGTCCGCGTTGACCATTCGGGAAGTAAATGTTGAAGAGACGCAGATCAGCCCACAGGGTTTGAATGACGCGCCCCTCCACATCAAATTGCGGCGCATCCATACCCATCACAATCTCATCAGGTTTCTTCTTATAAAAAGTTGTTACGCCGCTATAACCAGGGCGCTGCGCTGCATTCCACGCAAAAGGGAGCTTCAATGCAGCACGCTGTTCGTCGTTCAATTGCTCTTCGCGCGCCTTCACTTCCTGCAAGCATAACGCATCGGGCTTCTGCTCAAATGCCCAATCCAACGCATTTTTACCAAGCGCTGCCCGTATCCCATTCACGTTCCAAGTGATGATTTTCATCTGTAAATTCCATTTTTGTTTTATGGTAAACTTGCTTTGAAGACCGGAGAATTATGAATAATACAACTGTCAAGAAGATACTTTGTATCGAAGACGAACCTGAAATGATCGATCTGATCAGGCTTATTCTTGGCCGCCGGGGGTTTGATGTTCTCGGCGCAGCAGGTGGAGTGGTAGGAATTAAAATGGTTCGCGAAATCCATCCAGACCTTGTTCTACTAGATCTGATGATGCCTGATATGGATGGTTGGGAAGTATACCAACAAATGAAAGCCGATACCTCCACGCGCGACATCCCCGTCATTGTGGTCACGGCAAAGGCGCAAAATATAGACAAGGTTCTCGGCTTGCACATTGCCAAAGTGGATGACTACATTGCAAAACCATTTGGGCCGCAAGAACTGATGGACAGTGTGGAAAAAGTATTCAAACAAAAAGCAACCTAACCTTATTTCTCAATCCTTCGGGCGGCGCTCCAGCCGCCCGAATTTATGAACCTCACCCATGCCCCAAATAATTAATATAAACAACCAAACCAAAGCGATTGAAAACCCAGCCCACGTAGGGTACTGCGATACATTCCTCTGCAAACTGCGCGGACTCATGTTCCGTACGCGCCTCTCTCTTAACGAGGGGCTTCTTCTCGTCGAAAAGCGGGATTCACGCCTCGACACTTCCATCCACATGTTCTTCGTACCTTTCGATCTCGCCGTCTTTTGGATCAACTCGGAAATGACTGTGGTGGATAAGGTTATTGCAAAATCCTGGCATCCTGCCTACTTCCCTAAATCTGATGCGAAATTCACACTGGAGATTCACCCTGACCGTTTTGGGGATTATGAAATTGGCGACAAGGTCGAATTCAAGAATGTATAAACGCGCAATTCTGATTCTTTTTCTTTTAACAAGCCTGCTCGCTTCCTCCGAGCCTGTCCACGCCCAGGATGCCAGCGGGCCTATTTATGTAGTACAGCCTGGCGATAGCCTCACCTCAATCGCGGCACGTTTCAGCGTAAATCTGAATGATCTCATGGCTGCAAACGGCATTGCGGATGCAAATCAATTAACTGCCGGGCAACAGCTCATCATACCGGGGCTTGAAGGCATTACAGGAGTATTAAATACTGAAGTTATCAACTTCGGTGATTCATATCGCAGCCTCATGCGCCAAACACAAGTACCAGATAGTTTGTTTAGAAAACTTAATCATGTTGTCAGCCCAAGTGAATTTTATGTGGGTGTGAGTATGATTACTCCTGAATTAAGTGAAAGCAGAAACAAAAAGCGCATATCCCCTGGCATGGGAGAATCTCTGTTTGAAGTCGCCATCAAAAACAATACTGATGTATGGTCACTTGCAGATATCAACAAACTGGATGGTTCATGGGATGGTTTACCCGGTGATACACTCTTCGCCCCTGGGGAAAGCGATAATACATCCACAACCGGGCTGCCCTCTGCGTTTATCAGCGCTGAAATTCGGGACCTGCCTATTAAGCAAGGTGGAACGGGAGTTATTAAAGTTCAAACCCTTCCCGGCGTTACATTGGGCGGCCTCCTTGTTGACCATCCCTTGCATTTCTTTCCAGATGAAAACGGTGGACAGGTGGCTTTGCAGGGTGTCCATGCACTGCTAGAGCCGGGAGTTTATCCCTTACGACTGGATGCGGCTCTTTCAGATGGGAGCAAACAATCGTACGAACAATATATTTTGATAACCTCAGGAAATTACCTGACCGGCGAAAGCCTGCCCGTAGATCCATCTCTCATTGATCCGGCTGTCACTGACCCCGAGCAGAAATTATTGGAAGATATAACCGTTGCGCCAGCGCCAAGCCCAGTAAAACTCTGGAACGGGCTGTTTATTTCTCCTGCCATTGCGTATGCAGATTCCACTTATTTCACGTCAAGATACGGAACCCGCCGCGTGTATCTTGGGCTGGGGACCGATCTGACAGTAAACTGGTGGCATACAGGTTTAGATTTTGGAGGCGGAGATGGTCTGGCGCTCACATCTCCTGCGGCTGGCCGTGTGGTGTTTACAGGTCCGTGGACCGTGCGCGGGAATGCAACCGTCATCGATCACGGCTGGGGAGTATACAGCGGCTTCTGGCATCAGTCTGCAATTCAGGTGCAAGTGGGTGATATGGTGGAGCAAAATCAGGTTATTGGTCTCGTAGGTGGGACAGGGCGTGTAACTGGTGCGCATTTGCATTGGGAATTGTGGGTAAATGGCGTGCAGGTAGATCCGCTTGATTGGCTGATTCAGGCTTACCCTTAGAATGAAGCGTTGCACTCCATCCTTGAATATGCTACACTTTTGCGGAGGATTATTTTCACATGAATAACATGATCAACTTTTTGAAACAAAGTGATATTTTCTATCAATTCACCCCAACCCAGTTGGAGTTGGTTGGAAATTTGTGCCAAGAGGTTGTTTACAATTCCGGCGAAATTGTTTTTCAGGAAAACAGTAGCAGCAAAGAATTGTATGTGATCGTGCAAGGTGAAGTGGATATCCTTATAAACCGCAGTACCACAGGTGAACTTGAAAAAAAAGAGACAGCGGTTGCAAGGCTTCGCAGAGGGCAATCATTTGGCGAAGTAGCTCTCGTGGATGAAGGGCTGCGATCTGCTTCAGCACGGTCGGCACAAAAGGATACACGCTTACTTGTTATTCAACGAGATAAGTTGATTATGCTGTGTGAGACATACCCTCAGCTCGGATACCGCCTCATGCATAATCTGGCAGCAGATTTGGCAATGAAAATTCGTAATACTGACTTGCGTATTCGTGAGCAGCTTTTGTATAAACCGCACACCAGCGCATAAAATTTTCCGTAAAAAGTCTAGACACAAACTCTTGACCTAATACAAAAATCCCCTTATTATTACTTCTTAATAAAAAATAGTAGGCTTTTTATTAGTGGAGAAAGGCTAAGCCTGAAAAAAATCCTAAAAGGGTTTTTGAAGGCTTTCTTTATATATATTCGTATTCAAAAAAGGAGGTGAGGCCGACAATCGGTAGTATTGTCAACTGTTCGTAACCACCCGCCTTTGCGGGAAATTGAATTCACCTAACAAACATTTGGAGGAGTACAGAAATGAACAAGCGTTTACTCGCTTTACTATCCGTGTTGGTTCTTGCCAGCATGGTGCTCGCCGCCTGCGGCACCCCTGCCGCTACAGAGGCACCCGCCGCTGAAGCCCCCGCTGCTACAGAGGCACCCGCCGCCGCCACTGAAGCCCCCGCTGCTGCTGCTGCCATGGGCACAATCAAAATTGCCACCCAGAGCCCCCTCTCCGGTGGACAGTCCTTGCTCGGTGTTGCCATCAAGCAGGGCGCTGAATTGGCCCTCGAACAATTGAGCGGCGATTTGACCGCCATGGGCTATGATGT
>Ga0075156_10000907_pt1 | contig 15853 bp, 11 predicted proteins | sample JI81AbrownDNA_FD_70966 | JGI IMG/M metagenome (GOLD analysis project Ga0075156, IMG submission 70966) | Wastewater effluent complex algal communities from Wisconsin, to seasonally profile nutrient transformation and Carbon sequestration -... | ecosystem: Engineered > WWTP > Effluent > Algae...
AGCCGACCACGATCAGCAGCAGCGCATAGAACAGCACATCCACCCCGAGTTTCTGCATGCGTGGTTCATGGCCGGACAGGGCAGGCGAGATATACAGGCCGGTCGCCAGCCAGGCTGTGGCGATCCACAGCACACCCAGTTGGGTGTGGATGGTGCGGCTGACCACGAAGGGCAGCACTTCTGCCAGAGGCAGGCCAAAGAAGCTCTGCCCTTCCACCGCATAGTGTGCCGAAATGATACCCATGCCGACCTGGGCCAGCAGCAGGCCGATCACCACATAGAAGTACTTGCGGGTGGCACGCATGGAGGCGGTGGGCTTGAGCTCGAACAGGGGATCCTGGCCAGGCGGCGTGGGGTCAGCTTCCTCGTGCGAAGCGCTGTGGAACCAGACCATGGCGCCGATGCCGGCAATCAGCAGGATCACGCTTGCAATCGACCACATGCCATTGCCGGTGGTCGGCACATTGTCGATCAGCGGCTCATGCGGCCAGTTGCTGGTGTAGGACAGATCGGTTTCGCCCGGCCGGTCGGTGGCGGCGGCCCAGGCGCTCCAGAAGAAAAAGGCAGGTAACGCCTGCAGATCATCCTGATTGCTGATCGACCCACGCGTCATCGCATATTGCTCGCGCAGCTTGTCCAGCTTGGGGTCCTGGCCGTACAGGCCGGTGTAGTGCCGGGTCAGCTCGGCAATCACCCGGGCACGCAAAGGGCTCACGCTCAGGGTCCTGGTATCGGCCGCATAGCGATTGCTACGCATCTCGCGCTTCAGCCGGGCGCCGATCACCGCCTGCTGATCGCTGTTCAGCAGTACGAAGGTCTGCTGGTATTCGGCCTGGGCCAGTGCTTCCCGCAGCGCGATCGCTTCGCGGTGCAGCCAGTCGGCCGACCAGTCCGGGGCGATATAACTGCCATGCCCCCATACAGAGCCAACCTGCTGGCCACCAGCCGCCAGCCAGGCTTCCTGGCCACGTTGGATTTGCGCACCGCTGAACAGCAGCTTGCCCTCGTCGCTGATCACACTGGCCGGAATCGGTGGCGCAGATAGATAGATTTCGCGGCCCAGATAGCCGAGTACGGCGAAGGACAGCAAAAAGATAACGGCGAGGATGCGCCATAGTCGGCGTGAATTTCCCACATTGATCTCCCTGGATTGGATGGCGAAAGACGGGGCTGCGAATATTAAGATGCATTCTATGTGAATCTTATTAAAGATTCAAAGAAAATGCATCTTATAGGGCTAAATGCTGTCACCAGGTGAAAAAAAGACCGCGCTAGGCGCGGTCAAATCGTGATCTGGGCGCCGCTTCAGGCGCTTGGGTCGGGCTGGGCAGTATCCTCGACCAGGCTGCTGCCGGCTTGCTCCTGGCCCCATTCGAACCAGTCCTCGCCCCATAGCTCAACTGGGTGCTGGGTGCGGTCACTGCCATTGCCGCAGTTCAGCGAATCTGCCGCGCAGTATTTGTCGCAGCCCCAGCAGATACGCTCGGGGTGCTTGGGATGAAGCGGGAATTTCTTGGCCATGATGGGGCTCCGCCAGGAAGGTTGGGTTGCTACTCAGCCGGGTTTGCCATCGGCGCGTGCATGCCATTAGAGATGCAGCGTACGCGCAGCAGTGGCTACGGTGTGCAGGCCCTAATCGATGGCCCAGTAAGTGTCGTCGGCCACCAGATCGCACCCACGATGCCCAAGGATGACGCAGGTCACAAAGCTGACCAGCATGGTGCATGCAGAAGCCGGAACCAAGAGCATGGACCGAGGCGGCGCCAACCGCCACTACAAAAGAAAGAGTCCACCATGAAGCTTAAGTTCTCAGCCACATCTTGCAAAATGTAACCACCACTTCGATGCATACCCCGACAACCATCACGCTCTATCACGACACACGCATGCATACCAGCACAAGGGCGAGGCCATGAGCCGGCGTGGTGCAGGGGGAAAATCTCGCAGGCAGCCTGCACCAGACGCCAACTGCCTCAGGCCTACGGGCATTAGACCAAGGAACACATCGCTAGCCAAGCATATAGGTCCCAGCTGCCGCACTGGGGCTTGCCATCCCGATATCTCACTCCCAATCAGCAGGGCTCAGGCATCCACGGCACCAGCCTGCCACACCCCAACCTAAATCGCATAATCCTCAGCAAACACCCTGGCAGAACGTGGCCGTATATAGACCCGCTCGCCCGATGCATAGCGCTGGCCGGCATAGGCATCACGGCTCAACTCGGCCTCGACCGGGTCGCCGTTTTCCAGGCTCAGCTCCAGCCGCACGATAGAGCCGATGGCGCGGACATGATCTATTTTGGCAGCCAGCGTCTGCGGCGCCGGCTCGCGCAGCAGTTCGATATCGTGTGGCCGCACATAGGCCACGGCGCCATCGCCCGCAACGGGGTGCTCGCCCACCTGGGCAAAACCACCGTGTACCCGGCTGTGGAACAGGTTTACATCACCAAGGAACTGATAAACGAAAGGGGTGGCGGGCGTGTCATACACCTGTTCGGGCGTGCCTACCTGCTCAATGCGCCCCTTGTTCATCACCACCACCCGATCGGCCACTTCCAGCGCCTCTTCCTGATCATGGGTCACGAACACCGAGGTCACATGCACTTCCTCGTGCAGGCGCTTGAGCCAGCGGCGTAGTTCCTTGCGCACCTTGGTATCCAGCGCGCCAAACGGTTCGTCCAGCAGCAGTACCTTGGGCTCCACAGCCAGGGCACGTGCCAGGGCGATGCGTTGTCGCTGGCCGCCTGATAGCTGCGCCGGGTAGCGGTCAGCCAGCCAATCCAGCTGCACCAGGTTGAGCAGCTCATGCACTCGCCGCTTGATCTCCGTATTGTTGGGCCGTGTGTGCTTGGGCCGTACTCGCAGGCCAAAGGCCACGTTCTCGAACACCGTCATATGCCGGAACAGGGCGTAGTGCTGAAAGACAAACCCTACCTGGCGCTCGCGCACATGGGTATCGGTGGCATCTTCGCCATGGAACAGTATCTGGCCGCTATCCGGCGTCTCCAACCCGGCGATGATGCGCAGCAGGGTGGTCTTGCCGCAGCCCGACGGCCCCAGCAGCGCCAACAGCTCACCGGTCTCAACCTTGAGGTTGACCTTGTCCAGGGCGGTAAAGCTGCCGAACTGCTTGGCGATCGATTGGATTTCTATGCTCATTGCGAGTCACCTGTAAGAGCCTGCTACCGGTTTAATTCGTTGAAATTTGACGCCAGTTCGATGGCTGACGCGTGCATGGCGAGCATGGGCACCATCCCACACCGCGCTCATCACAAGCACCAGGGGCCAGTACACCGGCCCCCTAAGCCACATGTCACGCCTTATCTCGTCATGCTTCGTAAACTGCTGCGCGCTCCGCCGCCATCTGTCGCTCGGTCTGCCATTCCACCCAGGTCTTGGCCACCAGGGTCACCAGGGCGAGCAGGGCCAGGATGGAGGCGCAGGCAAACGAGGCCACAAAGTTGTACTCGTTGTAGAGTATCTCCACATGCAGCGGGGTGGTGTTGGTCATGCCACGGATATGGCCGCTGACCACCGATACCGCGCCGAACTCGCCCATGGCCCGTGCATTGCAGAGGATCACCCCATACAGCAGGCCCCACTTAATATTGGGCAGGGTGATCTTCCAGAAGGTCTGCCAGCCACTGGCGCCCAGCACCATGGCCGCCTGCTCCTCTTCGGTACCTTGCGCCTCCATCAAGGGGATCAGCTCACGGGCAATAAAGGGGAAGGTCACAAACATGGTGGCCAGCACGATGCCGGGCACGGCAAAGATGATCTTGATATCGTGCGCTTGCAGCCAGGGGCCCAGCCAGCCCTGTGCACCAAAGATCAGCACATAGATCAGGCCCGCCACCACAGGACTGACCGAGAACGGCAGGTCTATCAGGGTGATCAGCAAGCTCTTGCCCTTGAAATCGAATTTGGCGATAGCCCAGGCTGCCGCCACCCCGAATACCAGGTTGATCGGTACCGAAATCAGCGTCACTGTCAGCGTCAGCTGCAGGGCCGACAGCGCATCGGGCTCCTTCAGCGCCTCCCAGTACAGCGCCCAGCCCTTGCGCAGGGCCTCGGCAAAGATGGACACCAGCGGCAGTACCAGGAAGAAACCCAGGAACAGTAGCGCGCCCGTCAGCAGCAGCCAACGCACCCATACGGCCTCCTGGGTGGCGGCCGAACGAACAGTGGTCGTGGAAGTGGCCTGCATGTCGGCTCCTTACTTGCGCATGCCGTGGCGGCGCGCATGCCACCACTGGATCAGGTTGATGGCCAGGATCAGGACAAAGGAGATCAGCAGCATCACCGTGGCGATGGCCGTTGCCCCGGCATAGTCGTATTGCTCCAGCTTGCCTATGATCAGCAGCGGTACGATTTCCGATTCCAGCGGGATATTGCCGGCAATGAAGATGACCGACCCGTATTCGCCTATGGCACGGGCAAAGGCCAAGGTAAAGCCGGTCAGCAAGGCAGGCAGCGCGGCCGGAAAAATGATCTTGCAGAAGGTCTGCCAACGATTGGCCCCCAGGCAGGCAGCGGCCTCTTCCAGCTCGGCCTCCAGGTCCTGCAGCACCGGCTGCACCGTGCGCACCACAAAGGGCAGGCCGATAAAGGTCAGTGCCACCACCACGCCCAGCGGCTTGAAAGCCACCTGTATACCCAGCTTGGCCAGTTGCTCGCCTATCAGCCCATTGGGCGCATACAGGGTAGTCAGGGCAATACCCGCCACGGCGGTAGGCAGGGCAAATGGCAAATCCACCAGCGCATCGACAATGCGTTTGCCAGGAAAGGAATAACGCACCAGCACCCAGGCCACCAACAGGCCGGCAAACAGGTTGATGACGGCGGCGATCAGACTGGCGCCAAAGGTCAGCTGGTAGGCCGCCACCACCCGCTCACTGCTGACCACCTGCCAGAACTCGGCCAGGCTCAGGCTGCTGGTCTTGATCACCAGGGCAGACAAGGGGATCAGCACCAGCAGGCTGAGATACACAATGGTGTAGCCAAATGCCAGGTTGAAGCCAGGCAGGACGCTGGGTTGTTTGAATCGCATGGGGCGTCAGATCATCGGGGAGTGGAAGGCAGGGGGCGCCATGGCGCCCCCCAGATGCGACGACTACTTCTTGGTATAAACCTGGTCGAAACTGCCGCCATCGTCGAAGTGGGTCTTCTGGGCACGACGCCAGCCGCCGAACACTTCATCCACGGTAAACAGCTTGATGGCGGGGAACTGAGCCGCATACTTCTTGGCGACAGCCGCATCCTGCGGGCGCAGGTAGTTCTGTGCCGCAATCTCCTGCGCCGCCGGGGTCCACAGGAACTTCAGGTACTCCTCGGCCGCCTTGCGGGTGCCCTTCTTGTCCACCACCTTGTCCACCACGGTAACCGGGGGTTCGGCACGGATGGACAGCGAGGGGTACACCACCTCGAACTGGCCCCGGCCAAACTCGCGGGCTATCATTTCCGCCTCGTTCTCGAAGGTCAGCAGCACATCACCTATCTGGCGCTGCATAAAGGTGGTGGTGGCGGCGCGGCCGCCCGAATCCAGCACCGGCACGTTCTTCAAGAGACCCGCCACAAAATCGCGTGCCTTCTGCTCATTGCCGCCCGGCTGGCGCAGGGCATAGCCCCAGGCGGCCAGATAGCTGTAGCGGCCATTGCCGGTCACCTTGGGATTGGGCATCACCACCTGTACACCGGGCTTGACCAGATCGGACCAATCCTTGATCTGCTTGGGATTGCCCTTGCGCACAATCAGCACCTGCAGGCTGGTGAACGGCAGGCTGTTATTGGGCAGGCGGCCGGCCCAGCGCTCCGGTATCAGCTTGGCCTTGTCGTGCAGGGCATCGATATCCGGCGGCATATTCATGGTGATCACATCGGCTTCCAGGCCGTCTATCACCGCCCTGGCCTGCTTGCCTGATCCGCCATGCGACTGCTGTATCACCAGGTCTTCGCCGGTCTTGGCCTTGTAGGCTTTGATAAAGGCCGGGTTCAGATCCTTGTAGAAATCGCGCATCACGTCGTAGGAGACATTGAGCAGCTCGGGGCCTGCCAGGGAGGCCGCCGACAGCGCAGTGGCCACCGTAGCAGTAAGCAATCGGGTCAGCTTGGTCATATCGGTCACGCCAGATGAAAATAGGGACGGACTGAGCATAACAGTCCGTCCTTATTCCCATTAAGAATGCTTTCTTAACCCCTAATAACCAGATCAACCTATTTGTACCAGCCCCTGGCGCAAGTCGTCTATCAGGTCGTCCACATGCTCCACCCCAACCGACAGGCGTAGCAGATTGGGGCCAACACCTCGACGCAAGCGGTCTTCCTCGGGAATGGAAGCATGGGTCATGGCCCATGGCAGATTGACCAGACTCTCCACCCCGCCCAGGCTCTCGGCCAGGGTAAACAGCTTGAGCGCGGCCAAAAAGCGCCGCACGCCGGCCTCGTCTGCCTGCAGGCGTACCGAGACGATGCCGCCAAAGCCACGTGGGAACTGCTGCCTGGCCAGCGCATGCTGGGGATGGCTGGGCAGCCCGGGGTAGATCACATCCGCCACCCCGGCCTGCTGCCCCAGCCATTCGGCTATCGCCTGGGCATTGCTGCAATGGCGTTGCACCCGCAGCGGCAGGGTGCGCAAACCTCGCAGGGCCAGGAAGCTGGAGAACGGGTCCAATACCCCACCGACGGCATTCTGCAAATAACCCAGGCGCTCGGCCAGTTCGGGGCTACGGACGATGGCAGCGCCGCCGATCACATCCGAATGACCATTGAGGTACTTGGTAATCGAGTGCAGCACAATGTCGGCGCCGTATTCCAGCGGGCGCAGCAGGTAGGGCGTGGCAAAGGTGGCATCCACCACCACCAGCGCGCCAACAGCATGGGCGGCGTCGATGGCAGCCCGCAGGTCGATCAGCTTGAGCAGCGGGTTGGTCGGTATCTCTATCCACAAGAGCTTGGTGGTGGGCGTAATGGCAGCACGCACGGCGGCCGTGTCCTCGGGCGCCACATAGCGGACCTTGAGTCCGGCACTGCGGTTACGCACACGCTCGAACATGCGGTAGGCACCGCCATAGAGGTCATCCACCGCCACGACTTCGCTGCCGGCATCCAACAGTTCCAGCACGGTAGACATGGCCGCCAGGCCAGAGGCAAAGGCAAAACCGGCGACGCCGCCTTCCAGCTCGGCCAGTGCCTTTTCAAACGCGCACCGGGTGGGGTTGCCGCTACGGGCGTATTCATACCCGCTGTGCTCGCCCGGCGCACGCTGGGCATAGGTCGAACTGGTATAAATAGGTGGCATCACCGCGCCAGTCGCGTCCGGGGTGTAACCCGCGTGCACACTCAAGGTATCCAGGTGTTGTGTCATCGTGTCCTGCTCCTGCTTGGGCCAGGGTCATGGCCCGGTTATCGCGTCAATTGCCTGCCAGTCGGTGCCAAGCGCCTAGCGCCAGCGTTGCCGCCAGTGGTTGATCAGATCGGCCTGGGTAATCAGGCCCAGAAAGCGCCCCCCCTCCACCACAATGGCCACATGGCCCTCGTTGAAGGTGCGCAGCAGCTTCTCGGTGCTATCGGTCGGCGACAGGGTTTCCAGTTCAGTGCTCATGGCCTTGCGCACCGGCAACCGGAAATGCTCAGGCTCATCATGCACCGCCAGCAACAGATCCCACTCGTCGATGATACCCACCACCTCGGCATCGCCCTCCACCACCGGCAGCTGCGACACATCATGGCGGCGCATGCGGGCATAGACGTCGGCCAGAGTTTCATCCGGCCGGCAGGTCACGGTTGCCCCCAGGTCATGGCGGCGGGTGATCAGGTCGGTCAGGTTGCCCTGCTGCGGCAGGTGCTTGAGCCCCTGGTCTATCAGCCAGCCCTCGTTGTACTGCTTGGATAGATACTTGTTGCCGCTATCGCAGATAAAGGTCACCACCCGTTTGGGCTCGGTCTGCGCCCGGCAGTAACGCAAGGCGGCCGCCACCAGGGTGCCGCTGGACGACCCGGCGAGCACGCCCTCCACCTCAAGCAACTGCCGTGCGGTATCGATACTCTCTTCATCGCCTATGCGATAAGCACGCTGCACCGCGCTGAAATCGGCCATGGGCGGAATGAAGTCCTCGCCTATGCCCTCTACCCGCCAGCTGCCGGCCTCGCAGTAGCTGCCGGTTTCCACATAGTCGGCCAGCACCGAGCCCACCGGGTCGGCCAGCACGAACTCCACGTCCGGGTCGGCCCGCTTGAAGAAACGCGACAGTCCCGTCAGCGTGCCGGCCGAGCCCACGCCCACCACCACGGCATCGACATCGTGCCCCAGTTGCTGCCAAAGCTCCGGCCCCGTGCCGTGCTCATGCGCAGCGGGGTTGGCCGGGTTGTTGAACTGGTCGATGTAGTAGGCGCCGGGGGTTTCCTCGGCAATACGGCGGGCGTAGTCCTGGTAGTACAGGGGGTGGCCCTTGTTCACATCCGAGCGGGTAATGATGACCTCGGCCCCCAGGGCCTTGAGATGGAATATCTTCTCCAGGCTCATTTTGTCGGGCACCACCAGCTTGAGCTTGTAGCCCTTGCGGGCCGCCACCAGCGCCAGGCCCAGGCCGGTATTGCCGGCCGTGGCTTCGATGATGGTAGCCCCTGGCTGCAGCTTGCCTTCGCGTTCTGCCGCCTCGATCATGGTCAGGGCAATGCGGTCCTTGATGGAACCGCCGGGGTTGTGGCTTTCCAGCTTGACGAACAGCTCGCACGGGCCGGTATCCAGGCGGGTGAGCTGTATCAGCGGGGTCTGGCCTATCAGGCCTAGCATGGGATCAAAAGACATGATGAGTCTCTATAACAGGGCTAAGGCCACTGACCGATTGTGTCGGCACAGCGCCGGGAAAGGGCAGATCCAGCCCCTGGGCGCATTGACGCACCGGGGCGGCCGGAAGCCGACATAATGCAACAAGCCGCATACGGTAAGGTGGCTTGGATCAGGATAGCCGGGAAAAGTGCAGCGTAAAGCCTTCACCGAGGTAGCCATCCAGCGTAGCCTGGGGCAAATCCGGTGGCAGCTCCAGCACTATGCCGGCGGGCGTCAGGTCGAAATGCGACAGCATGCGGGCAAACGTGCGGCCATGCGCTGTCTTGACGTAATCGAACAGGCGGGGGTGGATGGCAATGACCAGCGGGTCCCGCCGCCCCGCCACCTTGAAATGATTGAGCGCATGTATCAGCCGGCACAATCGGTCCAGCTTGAGCAGGCCATCTTCGCCCGCCGCCAGGGTAAACAGCTTGCTGGCCGGAAAAGGTTCGCCATCCGGCCCGCGCACCAGCAGGTCGGCCCGGGCGAGGTGGGCGCCGCCCACCTCGATAGGGCTGAAATGGCTGCGCAACTCGCACTTGAAAAAACGCCCCACCACACCGCCTTCGTCCAGCACCAGCGGATAGCCTGCTACCCACTGGGTCGGTAGGCTGCCTATCAAGGCAGCCAGCGTCGCCTGCTGATCAGGGCTCATGATGCCTGCACCCCGGCGGCAATCCGAGCAGCGTAAAAGGCGTGGCGTACAAGTGCGTGCAGCACGATGGTAGCCCTCAGCGGTTAGGCTGCGGTGTCAGGCGCAGATAGGGTCGCAAGGCACGGTAGCCCCGTGGAAAGCGGTGCTGTATTTCCTCTGCATCGGTCAGGCTGGGCACGATTACCACATCATCGCCATCCTGCCAGTTGGCGGGGGTGGCGACCTTGTGGTTGTCGGTCAGCTGCAGCGAATCGATCACCCGCAGTATCTCGTGGAAGTTGCGCCCGGTGCTGGCCGGGTAGGTCAGCGTCAGCCGTATTTTACGCTCCGGGTCGATCACGAATACCGTGCGCACCGTCAGGTTGGCCAGCGAGTTGGGATGGATCATGTCGTACAGCGTGGCCACCTTGCGGTCGGCATCGGCCAGGATGGGGAAGTTGAGTTTGACGTCCTGGGTCTCCTCAATATCGCCCACCCAGCGGCTGTGCGATTCCAGGCTGTCCACACTGACCGCCAGGGCCTTGACGTTGCGCTTGGCAAACTCCGCCTTGAGCTTGGCGGTAAAGCCCAGCTCGGTGGTGCATACCGGGGTGAAATCAGCCGGGTGCGAGAACAGCAGCACCCAGCTATTGCCGGCCCAGCTGTGCAGCGTGATCGGGCCTTCGGTGGATTCCTGGGTAAAGTCGGGGGCGATATCGCCAAGGCGCAGGGTCATCTTTCTCTCCTCTGATCAATACGGGGTAGGGGCTCAGCTTGCTAGGGCAACGGGGGTGCTGCAGCTAGGCTGGCCCACAGGGCCGCGCCATGCCTGGCAGATCATGCGCGCCCGGCCACCGCGCACCAACTATCACTTGCTATAGATTTGGTCGAACACACCACCATCGCCAAAGTGGGCCTTCTGCACCTTGGCCCAGCCGCCAAACACCGCATCGATGGTGAACAGATTGACCTTGGCGAACTTGCTGGCGTACTTGGCTGCCACCTTGGCATCGATGGGACGGTAGTAGTTCTGCGCCGCAATCTCCTGTCCAACGGGGGAATACAGATACTCAAGGTAGGCCTGCGCCACCTTGGCCGTGCCACGCTTGGCGGCATTCTTGTCCACCACGGCGACGGTAGGCTCAGCCAGGATGGACACCGAGGGTGTGATGATGTCGAACTTGTCCGGGCCCAATTCCTTCACCGACAGGTAGGCCTCGTTCTCCCAGGCGATCAGCACATCACCAATACCGCGCTCGACAAAGGTCACGGTCGAACCTCGGGCGCCGGTATCAAGCACCTTCACATTCCGGTACAGCTTGCCCACATAGTCCTTGGCACGGGCCTCGCTGCCGCCCGGCTGCTTCAGCGCCCAGCCCCACGCGGCCAGGTAGTTCCAGCGCGCACCGCCGGAGGTCTTGGGGTTGGGGGTAATCACCTCCACGCCCGGCTTCACCAGATCGCCCCAATCACGGATGGCCTTGGGGTTGCCCTTGCGCACCAGGAAAACAATGGTGGAGGTATAGGGGGCGCTATTGTGCTTGAGACGCTTCTGCCAATCGGCCGGCAGCAGCTTGGCCTTGTCGGCAATCTCATCGATATCGCCAGCCAAGGCCAGCGTCACCACATCGGCCTCCAGCCCATCGATCACCGAACGTGCCTGCTTACCCGAACCACCGTGCGATTGTTTGATGTTGACATCATCCCCGGTCTTTTTTTTCCAATCGGCGGCAAAGGCCTTGTTGAAGTCCTGGTACAGCTCGCGGGTCGGATCGTAGGAGACATTGAGCAGATCGATACTGGCGGCCTGGGCAGACAGCGGCAGCAGGGCAGTGGCGACAAGGGCGGCGAGGGTCTTGCGGGACATGGTGCGCTCCGGTTGTTTGTTTTGATGCCGCCACTGTACCGAAGACCGAAAATTGCAATAATGAATTTGGAATTAGATTTTTATTCCATTTAGAAATATTAAGTATTTACCCGACCGCCCTCCCCGCCGCCTCGCGGTTTGCAGCTTGAATCCGGATACATGTTTATAAACATCTTCGTCATCGGCCAGCAAGGATGCCGATGCTAAACTCAACAAAGCCTGAACTTAACTGCTTGCAGTCTGTTGCCAGCGTCGTCACGTGGGCCGCTCCACCTTAAACCGTTCCAGAGGAATACCATGTCACGCCCCATTGTTCCCTGGCTGCTTGGAGGCAGCCTTGTTGCCGTCGTCACCTGGGCTGCCATCAAACCCGCTGGCGGCCAGGCAGACAAAGGTGGCCCCGGCGACAAGCCCACCCTGGTCAGCACCGTACTGAGCCAGGCCCAGGATGTACCTTTGCGCTTTGAAGCGCAGGGCACCGTCACCGCCTTGAACATGGTGGAACTGCGGCCGCAGGTATCCAGCACCATACGCACCATCCATATCCGTGAAGGCCAGGACGTCAAGGCAGGCCAACTGCTGTTCACCCTGGATACCCGCGAGGACAGCAGCCGGGTCGAGCAAAGCAGTGCCGAGCTGGCCCAGGCCCGGGCACAGCTGCAGGAAGCCGAACGCAACCTGGCCCGCTCGCGCGAGCTACTGAAACAACAGTTCATCTCGCAGAGCGCCGTCGACAGTGCACAGTCCACCGCAGACAGCCTGCGCGCCAGCCTGGCAGCCAAGCAAGCCGCATTGGGCTCGGCCAAGGTGGGGCTCAGCTATCAAAGCATCAGCGCTCCGTTTGCCGGCCGCACTGGCGCCGTCGACTTCCACCCCGGCTCGCTGGTGCAGCCCGGCATGGCGCAAGCCTTGACCAGCGTTACCCAGCTCGACCCCATAGCCGTCAGCTTCACCCTGCCCGAGCGCGAGCTGCAGCGGCTGCTGGCCGCGCAACAGGCCGGCCAGGCGCCAGCCTATGTCACGCTGGACAGCGGCGAGCGCGTCCAGGGCAAGCTCAGCTTCATCGACAGCAACGTCAATGCCGATAGCGGCACCATCCGCCTCAAGGCGGAGTTTCCCAATGGCAAGCACCAGCTCTGGCCGGGCGCCTTCGCGCGGGTGGCGGTGGACCTGGGCATGGAAAAACAGGCCGTCACCCTGCCCGCCGGCGCCCTGCAGACCGGCCCGCAAGGCCAGTTTGTTTACCTCGTGGCGCCCGACAATACCGTCAAACCCCAGGCCATCAAGCTCAGCCGGATCATTACGCAGGACGGCAAGCAATATGGCGTGGTCAGTGGCTTGCCCGCCGGCAAGAAGGTCGTGGTGGAAGGCGGCCAGAACCTGCGTCCCGGCGCCGCCATCAGCGAAGGCAAGGCCGGTGGTGAAAAACGCCAGGGCAAACCAGGCTGACCGCCCCAGCGGCACCGCCTACCACACCATGCCCCCAAGGCCTGCTCGGCAGCACAGCCCTGATAACGCAGCGTAGAGCCCATATGCATCTCTCAGAAATCTGTATCCGCCGTCCTGTCATGACCACCCTGCTGTCGGTGTCGGTCGTGCTGCTGGGCCTGTTTGCCTACCAGAAGCTGCCGATTGCAGCACTGCCGTCCTACGACACGCCCACCATCAATGTCTCGGCCAATCTGGCCGGGGCCTCGCCCGACACCATGGCGGCCTCGGTGGCGACACCGCTGGAGAAACAGTTCTCCACTATTGCCGGCCTCAAGCTCATCACCTCCACATCACGCCAGGGTTCCACCAATATCACGCTGGAGTTCGACGACGACCGCGATATCGACAAGGCCGCCGTCGATGTGCAGGCAGCCCTGCTGCAGGCACAGCGCAGCCTGCCCGAAGACATGGTGGACCTGCCCTCCTACCGCAAGGTCAACCCGGCTGATGCACCCATCATCCTGATCAGCATGACCTCGCCGTCCATGCCGCTGTCAGAGTTGAACAACTATGCCGAGAACCTGATCTCGCCCAGCCTGGCCACCATAGCCGGGGTAGCCCAGGTGAACGTGTTTGGCCAGCGCAAGTACGCCGTACGGGTGAGCATGGACCCCGACAAGCTGGCCGCCCGCGACCTGACCATGGCCGAGGTCGCCGCTGCCTTGCGCGCCGCCAATGCCAATAGCCCTGTCGGGGTGCTGGACGGGCAGCGCCAGCAGCTCATCATCGAAGCCAACAAGCAGCTGAGCCGCGCCGAAGACTTCCGCAACCTCATCATCGCCCTCAAGAACGGTACCCCCGTGCGCCTGGGAGAACTGGCGCGGGTGGAAGACAGCATCCAGTCCGTGACCTCGGCTGCTTATATCAATGGCGAGCTGGGGGTGGTCATGGGCGTGCAGCGCCAGCCCAGTGCCAATACCGTGGCGGTGGTAGACCGCATACGTGAGGTCATACCCGGTCTGGTCGAACAGATGCCGGATTCGGTCAGGCTGCAGTTCCGCAACGACCGCTCCACCTCCATACGGGAGGCCATCCACGATGTGAACTTCACCCTGGGCCTGACGGTGGCCCTGGTGGTGCTGGTGATCTTCCTGTTCCTGCGCCGCGCCACCGCCACGCTCATCCCCACCGTCACACTGCCGGTATCGCTGATCTCCACCTTCGCCCTGATGGCCTGGCTGGGGCATTCACTCAATAATATCTCGCTGCTGGGCATTACCCTGGCGGTGGGCCTGGTGGTGGACGATGCCATCGTGGTGCTGGAAAACATCGTCCGCTATATAGAAGAAGGCATGAAGCCCTTCGACGCCGCCATCAAGGGCGCCCGCGAGGTAGGCTTCACCATCGTCTCCATCTCGCTCTCGCTGGTGGCCGTCTTCATCCCCATCTTCTATATGCCGGGGGTGATAGGCAAGCTGTTCCACGAGTTTGCCCTGGTGGTGAGCCTGGCCATCCTGGTCTCGGGCGTCGCCTCGCTGACGCTGATTCCGCTGCTCTGCGCGCGCTTTCTCAAACATGAGGACGAGAGCAAGCCGGCCAATGCCGTCAGCCGCGCCTTCGAGCGCTTCTTCGATGGCCTGCTGGGCGCCTATCGCGACACGCTGGACATCGCCCTGCGCCACCGTCCCTTTGTCCTGGGCGTCGCAGTGGTGACCTTTGGCCTCACCGCCTGGTTCTTCTACACCATACCCAAGGGCTTCTTCCCCGAAGAGGACATCAATCAGATCACCGCCCGCAGCGAGGCCGCGCTGGATACCGCCTACCCAGCCATGCATGCACTGCAGAAGCAAGCCGAGACCCTGGTACGGCAGAGCCCCCATGTAGACCAGGTGGTCTCCATCGTCGGCGGCGGCTTCAACAGCAATAACGGCGGCCGCATGTTCATTACCCTCAAACCCAAGGGACAGCGGCCCGACATGCAGACCGTCATTGCCGACCTGCGCAAGCGCACTGGCAATATCGCCGGCCTGCGCATGTTCTTCAGTGCCGACCAGAACCTGCAGATAGGCAGTGTGCAGTCCAACAGCAAGTTCCAGTACGTGCTGCAAAGTGTGCAATCGGACGAGCTGTACGAATGGTCAGACAGACTGCAAAAAGCCCTGCGCGAGGAACCGCTGCTGACCGACATCAGCAGCAATGCCCAGCGCAAGGGGTTGCAGGCCACGCTCAAGATAGATCGCGAACAGGCAGCACGGCTAGGCGTCAGCATGGCCACCCTGCGCGACACCCTGTACGCCGCCTTCGGCGACAGGCAGGTCGCTACCATCTATACCTCGGCCGACGACTATGCCGTGATGATGCGGTTTGACGACGCCTATCGCACCGACGAAACCGCCTTCGAGAAGGTCAGGGTACGCGCCAGTACCGGCCAGCTGGTGCCACTGAAGGCCTTTGCCCAGGTGGAGCGGACCATAGGCCCGACCTCGGTCAATCACCGTGGCCAGCTGCAGGCTGTCACCTTGTCGTTCAACCTGGCCCCCGGCGCCACCCTGGGCGAGGCGCTCAAGCGGGTCGATGCCATCAAGGCGGAACTGGGCATGCCCCAGACGGTGCTGACCACCCTGGGCGGTGATGCCGCCACCTTCCAATCCAGCCAGACCAGCCAACTGGCCTTGATCCTGATTGCACTGGCGGTCATCTATGTACTGCTGGGAGTGCTGTACGAGAGCTATATCCACCCCATCACCATCCTGGCCGGCCTGCCATCGGCCGCGGTAGGGGCACTGGTCACCCTCAGGCTGTTCAATATGGAACTGACCCTGATCGCCGTGATCGGCATCCTGCTGCTGATAGGCATCGTCAAGAAGAACGCCATCATGATGATCGACTTTGCCATCGAGGCCCGCCACCGGGGCGAGACCGACCCGGTGAAAGCCATACGTGATGCCTGCCTGCTGCGCTTCCGTCCCATCATGATGACCACTCTGGCCGCCATGATGGGCGCCCTGCCCATCGCCGCCGGCCTGGGTGCCGGGGCCGAGCTACGGCAACCACTGGGCCTGGCGGTGGTCGGCGGGCTGGTGTTCTCCCAGCT
>Ga0075156_10000911_pt1 | contig 15802 bp, 13 predicted proteins | sample JI81AbrownDNA_FD_70966 | JGI IMG/M metagenome (GOLD analysis project Ga0075156, IMG submission 70966) | Wastewater effluent complex algal communities from Wisconsin, to seasonally profile nutrient transformation and Carbon sequestration -... | ecosystem: Engineered > WWTP > Effluent > Algae...
AGTATTGGGAATACCATTGGGCCTGTGGCTTGGACAGCATGTGAATGCACGCAAAGCATTGGTTCCGATTTTAAATTTCTTTCGTTTTCTTTCGCCTTTAGCCTGGATACCGTTTGCCATTCTTTGGTTTCACATTGGTGATAAACCGGCAGTTTTCTTATTATTCATGGCTACTTTTTTCCCATTGGTATTGTCAACCATGTCGGCAGTAGCAAGCATTCCAAGCATTTATTTTCGTGTAGCAAAAGATTATAATTATAAAGGATTGGAATTATTAACAAAGGTAACGTTTCCGGCAGTGCTGCCTCAAATCATAACAGCCATGCGCGTAAGTTATGGAATAGCCTGGGTTGTTATTGTAGCATCTGAAATGGTGGGATGCCAGGACGGATTGGGCTATGGAATTTGGGATGCACGCAATGGTTTGCGATTGGATACGGCCGTTTGTTATATGATCGTTATTGGTCTCTTGGGAATGGCAATGGATCGCTTGCTTGCACAATTATCAAAAATGCCAACAGTAAGGTGGGGTTATGAACGATAATAATTCAACACATACATTGATTGTTAAGAACGTTTCACACACTTACGGTGACTTGCAGGTTCTGAAAAATCTAAGCATTAACGTAAAGCAAGGAGAGTTCATAGTTCTGGTTGGCCCCTCAGGATGTGGTAAAACAACATTGCTTAATTTGCTCTCCGGATCTCTAAATCCTACACAGGGTAACGTAGAGCATAAAGGGCTCATTCGTACAGTGTATCAACAAGATGGATTGTTTCCATGGCTCACCGTTTCAGAAAATATTGAAATGGGATTGAGGGGTATCAATGATGAAAAACAAAAGCAAGCCGAGTTGGATGAACTTTTTAATTTAATTCACTTGGGTGGATTTAAAGACAATTATCCGCATGAACTTTCAGGCGGAATGAAACAACGGGTTGAAATTGCACGTGCACTTGCTGGTCATTCAGACATATTATTGATGGATGAGCCTTTTTCGGCATTGGATTATCAAACACGCCTACGCATGAGACGTGAGTTAATACGTTTATTGGTTAAAAGACCACGCACAGTTGTGTTTGTTACCCATGATATTGAAGAAGCGGTTCAACTGGCCGATCGTGTGCTGGTATTATCAAACAGGCCAGCGTATATTTGTAAAGAATTAGTCATAGATGCTCAACACCCGCGTGATGTAACAAACCCAATTGTAATAGAAGCCATGAAAACAATTTTGGATGAATTGGGATTACACAGTCATTCGAATACAGACATTTCAAATTTCGAGTAATTAATTTTTACACTATGAAATCTTCCGGATTAAAAATAGCACTTATTGTTGTTTTGGTTATTGGCACCCTTGCCGTGTTGCGATTTAAACCTTGGGAAAAAGGTAAAGAGGAAATGGCTAAAAAGGATTCCATTCACAATGGTCCAAATACAAAGGCAAGCCGGTCATTAACGGTTGGATATTTGCCCGTTACTTGTCATTTAACGTGTCCGGTAACCGATTTTGCTTCCAAGACCACCAGTTCAAATACAAATTTTAATTCACAACGCTTTTCAGATTTTCCAACAGTTGTGAGTGCACTGGAAGCAAAAACCATTCAGGCCACCTTCATGAATGTTCCATTAGCCATGAAAATGCGTGAAGACGGAGCTCCGGTAAAAATTTGTTACTTGGGTCATAGAGATGGTTCAGAAATTATTATTTCAAAAGACATAAAAGCTACCAGTTTGCGTGATCTCAAGGGAAAAACCATTGCGTTTCCAAGTCCGTATAGCAATCAGCGCATTGTGTTTACCAAGTTAATGGAAGATCAGGGCATGAAACCCGATGATATCAATATGGTAATATTACCACCGCCCGATATGCCAACCTCACTTGCCTCACATGCCATAGATGGTTTTTTTGTGGCCGAACCATTTTGTGCAAAATCCGAAATTGAGGGAATAGGAAAAGTGTTGTATCTGTCAAGAGATATTTGGCCTAATTTTATTTCATGTGCATTGGTTGTACATGAAGATCTGATTAAGGAAAATCCGGAAGTAGTGCGTGATCTAATTCGTGGAATTGCCGAATCGGGTAAATGGGTAGAAAAACACAGAGCCGAAGCAGCTGAATTGGTTTCTCCGTATTATCGACAGGATAAAAAATTATTGAATTATATTTTAACCAGTACTCCTTACCGGGTTCGTTATGAAGATTTGACACCCACTAGCGAAGAGCTTCAAAGAATCCACGACATGGGTTTAAAACTCGGAATTCTTAAGAAGGAAATGGACATGAAAGAATTGGTCGATAATTCGTTTATTCCAAAGCAAATTGGTGATAAACCAATAGACATTAAGAAGGTTGTAAAAAAATAATTTACAAGGTTCTTTAGGCTTGTAAATTCCCAACCGTTATAATTTTTTACTTTTTTGAACTATCGCACATGATGGGTGTATTAGCTTTTGTAATGTAACTTTTACAGTAAGTTGCGTTAGCCTCAAAAACCGGAAGCTATGAAAAAGACAAACGCATTATTTTTATTGTTGGCCATCTTTTGTTGCCAATCCCTTTATGCACAAAAATACGTTGTGGTTTCGGGAACTAAAAAGCATATTCCAATATCATCCTTTCCATGGACGTATAAAGATAAAAGCATGGGAAATCAACAATTAAATTTAGCCGACAGTATTTATACAAGCTTAGCTTCGGGCGAAGCAATTCGGTTTAATTTATTGGATGAAACAGAGGAAAATTTAAGCTCAAAGGAAATTGCACAACTTACCTATGCGCGAGCCGAAGCATTCATTAAATTTTGTCTTCAAAAAAATATTCCGCAAACCGATTTTTATGCTGAGATCGTTCCATACGATATGCCCAACACTATTCGCACGTTTGAGTTGGAAAACCGACCGTATAAAGCATTTATGTCAACCAATGCGCGTACCTATTTTGTGTTTAACCGACCAATAAGTTTGGCAACAACCAAACCAAGTGTAATTTTTGACGCCAATGTTACCAACGATGTCCAAAAATTTTCGATGTATCACGATCGCAATATTTACGCGTATTTAAATTCAGGAACAACTATTTTTATTCCTGAGGGTTCACTCCAATTTGCCAATGGGCAAAAGCCTTCGTGCGAAAAAGTTGAACTACGTATTGCCGAATATTTGGATATGGATGCAATGGTAATGAAGGCCATGACTACGTCCAGTTATGGTAAAAAGCTGCAAACAGGCGGTATGTGGCATATTGAAGTTTCGTGCAATGGTCAACCACTTTTTATAAAGCCGGGCAAGCAATACCATATTTATGTTGACATTAAAGGTGAAGTAAAAGATATGCACGTTTTTACAGGAAATACAAAAGACGGTTTGCTTGATTGGAAACATGAAACCGATAGTAAAGTATACAAACCTGGCGAAAGTGCTGCGAATTATGAGAGGGAGAACGATTCAACGTCAAATGAAGGTGAAAGAGATTATGAAACAGCAGGATTGGGTGTAATTGGATTTGAAGCCCCTTCGCATCAATATGATTTAGCATTGAATGATTTTGGTTGGATCAATTGCGATGCGTTTGACAACACAAAATCGTTGAGCAATTTAATGGTGCATGGCGATTTAAAAGACCATGAAGTTATGTTGGTGTATTCAAAACGCAAATCGGTTTTACCGGGCTATTTATGCGATGATGGAAGAAGTGTTAAGTTCTCTGATATCGCAACCGATGAGCCGGCTATGTTGGTGGTATTTAAGAAAAGTGATGATAAAGGAAATGTGGTTAAACACATTCGAATGATAGATCCATCAATTACAACAACGGTTAACGTTACTACAACTGAATCAACCCTGGCTTTGCTACAGGCCGAGATCAAAAGTCAGTTATCCGACTATTGATCTCAACCGTTTTGCAATTATTTATTTCCTGTAAGGATTAGTTTTCCCTGTGATTGGTATTTATTGCTTTTAAGAACATAAAAATACGTGCCGTTTGGCAATTTTGCACCGGCATTATTTTTTCCATCCCATACAAATTCATGTTTTCCGGTTTGCTCAAAACTGCTTTGCATTGATCGTACGTTGGTACCTGTAATAGAATAAACGTTCAAACTAACTTTTGAGGCATCGTCAAGTTCATAAGAAATATTTACATTATTGGTAAACGGATTTGGATACGCGTAAGTGTTTAAGGCGTTAGGTGATTGTATCGGAAGTTGGTTTATGTTCAATAACGGATCCATCGCTAAAATGGAATCAATGTTGATCAATTCATCGCCCGGCATATACAGCAATGTTTGGAATGAATCAAACAACATTTCATCGTTTGTACTGGTACCGGCATAAACAGTTACCGGAGGACTGCTCGGATTGAACGGATTTGCTGTTGTATTATCATATACATGTGTTGCCCGTAATTTATAGCCTGCGGGTACTTTCACCATATTTTTAAATGTATAATAGCCTTGCCAGTTAAAATCCCATGCGTTAATTCGAATTAACGGAATGGTGTCGGTTGAAGTAAAAGCATAATTGGTCATACTGGTGGCTAATTTATGTGAATGCGGGAAGGCAGCATATACTGATAAGTCAGCAGGCAAAGTAGTCGAACCACCAGGATAAGTTGCATTAAATGTTTGCACGGTATTGGCAGGAATATTCAATAACCAATTTTGTAGTGGAGTACTTACAGTAACCGGTCTGATTCCGGGTTCGCCAATTGGATAAAAATACATGCGAATACGTGTGCTGTCTTTTTCACCATCTGAACCAATGGGATAGTGAATTTGAAGAATGATATTTGAACCGGCTTTAATGTTAATTCCCGCTTTAATCAAACTTGAATTTGGGAATACCGTTGGAGGTGCTCCCGGGGCATATCCACCCAAGCTATAATCACCGCTAATGGTATAACATGTTCCGCTTAAGTCACTGGTAACTGTTCCTGTTGTATCAACATTTACCAATACGTGGTGTACGATAGACTCATTTCCTGCAACAATTTCATATGCCCGAACCACCCTGTCAACGGCTAAGCCTGTTGGTAACGAAAAACAAACATAACTATCGTCTGAAATAGCATTGCTGGTAAAGGTTGGAATGGTTAATTCAAGGTCAGGTGTACCGTTTAATCCGTATTGTGAGTACACCGGAGGTGCCGGTGCTAAGGTGGTATCACCAGGTAAAGATCCCGTAGAAATCCAGCTTAAAATTGCAGCGCGATTGGCAGCCGAAATCAAATTTTCATGCGTAAAACGCGTATAAGTAGTATCGGGTAACCAAGGCGGCATGTAACCGCTGGTAAGGTGTATTTGAACATTGGATGCCTCAGCTAACACTGCGCTATATGTAAGCAGGTTTGGACCGTGGCTATTGGTATTGTGGCAACGGCCGCAGCTTTCATGAAAAATTCCGGCTACATCGGCATAAACCAACTGTGAAAACGAGGTTTTGAAGGCGAATAAAATAAAGAGAGAAAGTAAAAGTTTTTTCATAATAGGTTGATTTTTCGATTCAAATCTAAGAAATTTTTTCACAACTTGAAATGCTTATTAAAATAATTAGCTTGAAAAACAGACAACAAGCAGTTTTATGAGGAATTCGGGTTAAACTCAATATAAGACCTTACAAACCAACCTTCATGGCATGGAAATTGCAGTTTCAGATTCGTTCATCAAATATATTTTGTTACATTTAACCCAGTAAATCCTTAAACCAAAATAAAATGAAACTAAAAAAACTAATTCTTGCAACACTTGTTTGCTTATTTGTAAACGCAGCCAGCGCTCAAATCTTGACAAAAAACGGAACCCAATTTGGTAATGTTTCTTCAACAGGAGACGTTACGTTAAAAGGCACCTTAAGAGGTAAATTTGAATCCAATGGTGATATTCGTGTAGGCGGTGTTGTAAAAGGAAAAATTGAATCCAATGGTGATATTCGCAAAAACGGAACCATCGTTGGTAAATTAGAAACAAATGGTGATGTTCGCGTAAATGGAACCATCGTTGGTAAAATTGAACCAAATGGCGATGTTAGAAAACAAGGAAGTATTTTTGGTACTGCAAAAGGAGTTCGTATGGCTCATGCAGCTTGCATTTTCTTCTTTGATTTCTTTTTACTTTAATATTGACTAAAGAAATATCCGTATAATTAAAAAAGACCACTGTAAAGTGGTCTTTTTTTTGATTGAAGGTTTTACATCGGTAATTAAAAGGAGTAATTAAATCCTAGGCCTGAGATTTCCCTGAATTGGGTTATGGGTCCTGTTCTGGTCATTCTTAATCCTGTTGTTTGATCAATTTGACCCGTCTCACGTGTAATATTTACATCGTCATCATAAATCAACACAAGGTTAATGCTTACAGATAGGTATTTATTGATTTTCCAATTGGCCAAGACTTCACAGTTCACGTCAATGTTTTGAGGATTATTTAAATAATTCGAAAAAAGATCCAGGCGGGCATGAAGGTCAAATTTTTCGCTAATTTGTGTTTTATACATTACTTTAAAAGTGCCCCCAACTTCCTTTCTGACTTTTTTTCCTGAGCCTTTGATAGGATTTCCCAATGTGTCAAGTTGATTGGGAACTCCAAAGGAGCCAAGGTCGGCCAATGTTTGGTTATTTACAACCGTAATTTTTGCTGATAATGGCGCAACCAATAAATTGAATTTTTCGCTTGGTTTATAATCAACCCCAACCCCTAGACCAATAAATGCAGGAGCCATAAAATTGGAAATGGTAATTTTTAAAGAATCGCGATCCATAGGGTTTGAATAGGTTGAAGAAAACTGACTCCTAAATGAAATGAACGATTCGTATTCCCAATGTTTCCACGCAATGTGTCCGGCCAAACTATTTAACTCTATACGGTCATCACTTTTTACCCAATACGGACTTTTAGCCTGATTAAATAATCCGTAATCCAGGTCAATGGTATTTGTCCAGGTGAAATGGTTTTTAATATAATCGGCCGAAAAAGAAAATGCCGTGTTGAAAGCTTTTGAGCTTTGACCTCCGCTGGCCCAGTTATTTAATGAAACCTGCGAAAATTTTAAATCAAACGTTGATTCAATTTTCCAACCTACAGTGTCTTTTAGCTCAGCATGGCTTGAATCGGCAGGAGTAACACTGGTAGTATCTTTTAAACGCAGGCTGTCTGCTAAGGGTTTTTCCTGGGCATATACAACGTTTACCAAAAGAAACAGAACAAAAATAATTTTATACATGGGGATAAATTAAAAGCCAAATATAAATTAAAACTATTTGGCGAATAATTTTTAAAGCATAAATAATGCAGAATTATGCTGTTCCCAAGCAAAATGTTAAACCTAAATAAGCAACGACAATAATGAAATATTATTCAGATCAAGAACGAAAATTAAATATTTAATCTATACATTTATGAACCCATTCACCTATGTATAAATTGTTTAAGATAAAACTCTTTGTTTTTTGCCTGAGCTTTTTGCACTTTTCATCTTACGCCAGAGATAGTACTTTATATGCGGTCAAGAATTTACAAGATTGGGACTGGAAAAAAAAGGAAATAATACCACTCAATTGTAATTGGGAGTTTTATTGGAATGAATTGTTATTTCCAACTGATTTTAAATCATCCATAAATAATCCTGATACCTTGTTGGTTCCGGGTTCATGGAGTGAAGTTAAACTACACGGTAAATCCATTGGAAACAAGGGCTATGCTACCTATAGATTAAAACTATTGAACTTGCCCAATGAAGATTTGTTGCTGGATGCCTATAGCATACAAACCTCCTATAGAATTTTTGTAAATGGGAAACTTGCTTCTAGTGTTGGTAATCCCGGTATAAACAAAGAGAATACGAGTCCAGCAAATAGAGATGTGCAAATTCGAATACCATCCAATACCAATTCGGTTGAAATTATTGTACACGTTGCCAATTTTCATCACCGCAAAGGTGGTTTCGTTCATGCCTTTGAACTTGGAACCGCTAATGCTATAAATAATCAACGGTTGATGTTTTATGGGCTGGATTTTATTGAATCATCGGGTTTGGCCATTATTGGCTTGTTTTTGTTTGCGTTGTTTATCTTCAGACGCAAGGATTATTCAATCCTTTATTTTTCGCTTTTTTGTTTGACATTGTGTTTCAGGCCGGTTATTTCGGTTAATTATTTATTGGCTACTATTTTTCCCGATCTGTCATGGCAAGTACTGGTAAAAATGGAATATTTTGCAGTGCTTTTCCCTTGCCTTTTCATGTGCCTTTTCATGAAAGAACTTTTTCCTTTACAATTGCCAATTAAACTTGTAAAAGTATTGATTGCAATTTTTTGTCTTAAAATATTGATTGTTTTGTTTTTTGAACCGGTGGTTTTTTCCTGGTTGATTTTGCCATTGTTGTTTTTAATTCCCTTTGGCGTTTTAATTTTTACGATTGCCGTAATACGGGCCATTTTAGCAAAGGTAGAAGGAGCGAAATTTGCTGCCTTGGGCATAATTATTTTGTTGGGAAGTCAAATGTTAAAGGTCTTGGTTTATTCCGGTATAGCACCGCCTGTTTATGTGCTTATCACAACACTTGACATCGGGTTTATTTTTATGATGTCGTTAATTTTGGGATCACGATTTTCGTTGCAGTTTGTGCGTGTTGAAGCGTTGCAAAAAAAGACCGAACAACAGGCTTTTGAAATTGAAAGAGAAAAGGAATTGGTAGAAGAAAAAAACAAGGAGATCTTAGACAGTATTCACTATGCAAAACGCATCCAACAAGCACTGCTCCCTTCGGAGAAGTATATCGAAAGAAGTTTAAATCACGATAATAAAAAGAAATAATTTCAACAGGTCAATTGCTTTAGCAATTATTTTCCTGAGAAGAAATATTCATGAACCAGTTCATTTAATAAATACCGCTTGCCTTTATAAACACCGGTTATGAAAGCATCATCAATGCCTGCAGCATAAACTTCGGTTCTGAATTGTTCGGCTTCTTCCAATGTTTTAAATTCCCCAATCACAAAACGGGTAATGCCATCATCTAATTTTTGTTTTTTGATTTTACCTACGTTCAGCAGTTTGCTGTAGTTGAATTTATCACCTAAATTAAAAGCAGCTATTTGTATGGTATAGGTTAAATACGGACTTTCATAATCGCCATAAACGGCCAATATTTCATTAAAGCGATACTGTTCTTTTCCAAGATTAGCTTTTACCTCGGCAGCCTGCACCGAGTCGGCACGTGCTTTTAGTTTAGCTAAATAATCGGGTGTATAAAAATCAACATCAATGGTTGTTTCAAAATAGCCATTCACACTATCGGTATTTAAAATACGCGTTTGTTTTTCAAATTTATCAAGTGTAAATTCCAGGTTATAATCATGTCCTTTTGGAACACTAATCATATACGTTCCTGTTGCCGAATTTGTGGTATAAACACCTTGTACTTTGTTTTTGGATGAATTCACCAGGTTAATGTTTGCCTGAATGGGTTTATCATCTAAGGTAGTTTGTCCTTTTACCAATACGAGGGTAATTTGTTCACCTACAAAACCGGGTTCCACAACATAAAGGTCCTGCATACCATACCCACGTGATTTTCCCGAAGAATAATAACCTCTTTTACCATCAGCCGAAAGGGTGTAAAAAATATCGTTACCGGGTGTATTTAGCGGTGTTCCTAAATTTTGCGCTTTGGAAAAAACAGAATCATCGGAAATATTGCTTACAAAAATATCGTAATTACCAATGGAATTGTGTCCGGTCGAGCTAAAAATTAAAAACTCACCACTAGGATGTAAATAGGGAGAATCTTCGTCATAAGGCGTATTAATGGAATCGCCCATGTTTTTTACATTTCCCCACGACCCGTCCTCCAAAAGACTTGCTTTGTAAAGATCTTTTCCTCCTTTTCCACCCGGTCTTTCGCTTGAAAAGAAAGCCGTTTTTCCATCGGGTGATACAGAAATACTTCCTTCCCAACTTAAACTATTTACTTCACCAAACATTTTGGTTGGAGTTCCCCATTCTGTACCGTCTAATTTACTTTCATAAATAGCGCCTTCATCCAATTCCGAACTTTCATATAAATACAAGGTTTGACCATCGTTGGATAAGGAAATACACGCTTCGTTTGCTTTGGTGTTGATGCTGCCGGGAAGTGGAGCGGGTTGCTTCCAATTGCCCAGCGAATCTTTTACCGAATAAAAAATATCTTCGTAATATTCTCCAACGGCAGATTCAAGATTTTGAATGGGGGCTTGTAATCCTCCGGTTGAATTTTCACCACGGTAAGTAAAAATCAGCATGGACTCATCGGCATTTACAAGGGGAACATATTCGGCATTAGCCGTGTTAACTTTATTGCCCAAATTTATAATCTTAACTTCGGGATGATCAGTTTTAAGGGCTTTGGCATTGTTACAATACCAAATGATTTTTTTAGCCTCTTCGGTAAATGTTTTCTTTTTTCCTTGCGCTAAATAATTGTTCATTTCGGCAATGGCCTCATCAAACATGGAATTTAAATGCATGGATTTTCCCAGATAAAATGAATAATCGAATTTTTTAAATTTCTCGGGATCCAAGCGTTTAAAGTACAACAAAGATTTTTCAATGCCATCTGATTTATCCATAAGGCAAATGGCAATTTTGAAAATCAGTTCAGGTTCATCGGGAAAACTTTCTTCCAGTTTTGAATATTCAATCAAGGCATTCAGGTGGTCATTTTCTGAAAAAAGCAATTCCGCATTTTCAAAAATTACGCGGTCTGAATTCTTTTTTAAAAATCCTTGTTCGGATTTATTGCGAATAAGTTGTGCATTAAGCGTGCAGGTAAGCATCACCATTACCGCGGGCAACGTTAGTTTTAACATAAAATCATCATCAATTAGGCGTTGAAATGTAACAACGGAATTGAGAGTGGCAAAAACAAATAAGAAATTTGTTTTGAACAATTACTCAATAAGGCGCATGAGCATCAATGGTTGAGAGAGCATTAATCGTATTTCTTCATTTATACTTAATATTAAATTGGTTTTTTGATTAAGAACAAAATAGGAAATTAAAATCATCCGATACTTATTGGCTCCTTATGAAAAACCAAGGTAAGAGTTGCGAGCTTTGTTTTTTTTGTTTAACCACTTGCTCAAACTTTGTTTGGCTCATAGTTAAAACTAAAAAACCCTTTTTTGCTACGCAAAAAGGGTTTTTTGATGAGGTCCCGAGCGGATTCGAACCGCTGTAGGAGCTTTTGCAGAGCTCTGCCTAACCACTCGGCTACAGGACCATTAAGGGCACAAAAGTATCAATTTTAAGGAACTCTGCAAATTTTTTATCCCTCAAGGGTTACCGAAACCGCCTGTAAATCACCATTTGCCGGAGGATTCATTTTATAAAGTTTGACTTTGATCTTTCCGGCCTCGGGATATCGTTCTCTAATTTTGGTCACAATGCGCTTTACTACTGTTTCAATTAAGTTGTTTCTGACAGCCATTTGTTCCTTCACTATGCGCGTTATTTCTACATAGTCAACAGCATATTTTAACTCATCGGTTTCATACGCTTTGGTAAAATCGGTTTCCACATCAATATCAAATTTGAATTGTGTGCCTATTACAGCTTCCTCGGGTAAACACCCATGGTAACCGTATACTTTTAAGTCGTGAATTGAAACTATTGCCATATTATTTTTCTAGTTTGCTAAATTATTGGAATCTGCATAACCAACAAAAAAAACTTTTTCTACACCACGTGTCACAGCCGTATACATCCAACGAATATACTCTTTCATATCTTGGTCGGGTAATGGTCCACCGGCATCAATAAACACCACCGGCCATTGTCCGCCTTGTGATTTATGACAGGTAACAGCATACGAAAATTTAATTTGAAGAGCATTGTAAAAGGGGTCGGATAGAACTTTGAATTTAGGATGGTCTTCACCGTTTCGCATTTTTTCCATTAATACCGATTGATATAATTGTTTTGACCGCTCGGCACTTAATCCCGCGGTTTCAATGGAGATAGTGTCAAGCATAAACATAAATTCTGATTCATAATTTTCTACTTGACCAATAATGCGGGCTTCTGCTTCGGCAAATGTAAATCCGTGTTTTTCGATGGTGTTTTTTACCCGAATGATTTCCATGGAATCACCGTTGGCAATAAATGGCATTCCTTTGAATTGTTTATTCCAATAATAATTGTTACGAATGATCATGACCTGATCGCCACCATCCAAGGCGTTTTCGCGGTACAGCAAACGGTTTCGAATTTGGTTGTTATAGGCATTGGCTTTTTTATTGCTTCGGGTTATTATCAAAGCATTTTCATAACCATAACGGCTATACGCAGTTTCCAATTCCTCGGGAAAATCGTAACCGCTTATGTTTCGGAAATCAATTCCGTTAAAATGCAATTCGGGAATCATGGTTACTTCCTGATCTTTTAAAATGGATCGCAATTCTGTGGCGTTTTCCAAAATACCCGATAATTCTTTTTGCCGAACCACATTCCATAATTCATAACTATGAACTTCGCTTCTGTAATTTCGGGCTAAATATTCATTATCCAAGGCAAGGCTGTTAGGTGTTCCAATGGGAGGTAATTGAGCGGTATCACCACTCAAGATCAAATGGCAATTTCGCCCGTTAAAAACATATTCAATAAGATCGTCCAATAATCGCCTGGATTCACCGTTGCCGGTGTTCATGCTTTCATTGCCTACCATACCGGCTTCGTCAACAATAAAAAAAGTGTTTTTATGCGCGTTAACTCCCAGGGAGAAACTTCCACCGCCAAATTCAGTATCCTCTGAATGATAAATTTTTTTGTGAATGGTAAATGCGGGCTGACCCGAGTAACTGGTAATTACTTTTGCAGCTCTTCCGGTTGGTGCCAGTAAAACCACATCGTAAGTATATTTATTTAAAAATTTTTGAAGGGCCGAAAGAACCGTAGTTTTTCCTGTACCGGCATATCCTTTCAACACGTATATTTTTTGTTGCGCCCGCGATAATAAATAATGCCCAAGGGAACGAAACAATGCTTCTTGATCGGCATTGGGTTCGTGCTCCATTTGCTCGTATAGGCCTGTTATTATTTCTTCAACGGTCATTGGTATTAAAAATAAGGTAAAAACAGCAAGTAAAATTTTAATAATGCAATTTGTTGATTTCTTGGTTTTTTACGTGTAAAGCAGGCCGTTTTTTTACGGGCAAAACCTCAAAAAATCCATTACCTTTGTGGTATTAAATGCCTGAAAAAAATTTATTCATAAGCTTTTCAAATCATCATGTTTTTTGTGCCGAAAAAAGCACAAACGCTAATGCATTGATGCTTGAGAAGGATTTTGAAGTAGGGTATAATCAACAACCCGATCAAGTGTTTTTTAATTCATTTGATCAAATGGGCAGAAATTACAATGTTGTTTATTGTGTTCTTAAACAACCGTTTTTTGTGTTGATTCCCGAAGTTTTGTATGAACCCGAGAGTGCCGTTGATTTTTTAGCCGGAAACGATTTGACCAATAAACAGGTTATTACCGATAAAATTGCGCGCAACAATGTTATGTGTGTATACCCCATTGAACAAAGTGTATACGATAAACTAACACATAATTATCCAAATATAATTTTAAAACACTACGCATCGGTACTCATTGATTATACAATCAAAATAGGTTTTACCGAACAAAGCACAGTTGCGGTTGTTGATTTTGAGGACGGACTTTTTTATTTATGCCTAGCCAATAAAACCGATTTACTGCTTTGCAATAAATTTGTGTTTAATGCACCCGAAGATGTTTTGTATTTTTTACTGTATAGCTTGGAGCAATTTGAATTAAAACCGAATTCTTGTCAATTGCACGTTTCAGGAATGATCAATCAAAATACCGAAGCCCTTATTTTATTGCGTGAGTATTTTGAAAAAGTTGTGTTGGAAGAAAGCCAACTGAATCATGCAAATCAGCTTAAGTATCAAACCGCATTTTTTCACCAGGATGCATGCGTATAATTAGCGGAAAATACAAAGGCCGAACCATTCCTTTGCCAAAAGGAATGAAGGCACGTCCAACAACTGATTTTGCAAAAACAGCCCTTTTTAACATATTGGACCATACCATTGAGTTTACCGAAATCACGGTTTTGGACCTTTTTTGTGGCACAGGCAGCATAGGGTTTGAATTCTTATCGCGTGGGGTTAAGCATGTAACGGCCGTTGATATTCACTACACCTCGGCTACATTTTGCAATGAATTTTCCAAAACATTGGGGTACGAAAAGCAATACATTGCATATAAGAACGAATGTTTACGGGCAGTAAAGCAAATCAAGAAGCAATTTGACCTTATTTTTTGTGATCCACCTTATGACTATCCGGACCATTTAAAACTATACAGCACCATTTTTGAATGCGATATTTTAGCCAAGGGTGGTCTCTTGATTATTGAACACGGAAGTAAAACTTCTTTTGAAGGACAACCTTTTTATACCGAAACACGTAAGTACGGCAGTGTTGAGTTCAGTTTTTTTAGTAAACCGTAATCATGAGTAAGGTAGCAGTTTTCCCGGGGTCATTTGATCCGTTTACCATTGGTCATCATGGTCTTGTAATGAAGGCTTTACCTTTGTTTGATAAAATCATTGTAGCCGTAGGACAAAATTCCACCAAACAGCCCGTTTTTGATAATCAAAAGCGCCTTGAAGCTCTTCGTAAATTATATCATGGTCAGGTTAAAATTGAAATTGTAACGTTTTCGGGATTGACTGTTGACTTATGCAAGAAGCACAACGCTCACTTTATACTGCGTGGTTTGCGCAATGGCACCGATTTTGATTATGAAAAATCAATTGCCAACATGAACAAACGCATGCACAGTGAACTTGAAACAATATTTTTGATTACTGATCCCGAACACGAATGTGTTAGCTCAACCATTGTGCGTGAAATTTATAAGAATGGTGGCAACATCACTCAATTTCTCCCTGCGGGATATTCAATTTAATTTTATCCTTACTGTTTTGATAATACGTGTATACATATCATTGGTGTTTTGTTTTCTTATAGGAAATGCATTTGCGCAAGTTACCATTCAGGGTAAAGCAAAATCCTATAAGGGAAAAGAACTGGTTTGTACCAAATACATGGATTACCTGAGTTATGAATTGGATGAGTTGGGAAAAACAACAGTAGATAAAGACGGTAATTTTACCATGTCAATTCCATTAAAGGAATCGGCACAAATTCAATTGCATTGCGGGGGTACGCAAGGAATGATGTATGCCGATCCAAATGCCACCTATAACATTATTGTAAACGCACCCGATAGTACCAATGTTAATGCGTACCAAAAAAGTATTCGCATTGATTTTGATACCCTACTTACTTACGATATAAATAATCTTATTCTGGATTTTAATAGCCGGCACGATGATTTCATGTTTTACAATTTTAATCTAGTAGGAAATGAACTTTTTTCACATAGGCTTGACACATTCAAACTATATCTTTCAAAGGTGTATAAGAATGTAAAACATCCGTATTTTTCAAATTATGTTGCCTATAGTGTTGCCGAAACCGAAATGTTGGGTCCGCCAAAAAAAGATGAAACAGCCTTCTTGAAATTGGTATATGCACAGTATTTTTTGAATAAGCCGGTATGTTATGATAACGATAAGTACATGAATTTTTTCAATAAATTTTATAGCGATATTTTTAAAATGATCTCGGTTAGCAGTGAAATGGATCTTTTCAGAGCGGTTAATTATTATGGAAGTCCAACACGGATTAAACAAATATTGAAAAAGGATATTTTATTGCG
>Ga0075156_10000914_pt1 | contig 15749 bp, 11 predicted proteins | sample JI81AbrownDNA_FD_70966 | JGI IMG/M metagenome (GOLD analysis project Ga0075156, IMG submission 70966) | Wastewater effluent complex algal communities from Wisconsin, to seasonally profile nutrient transformation and Carbon sequestration -... | ecosystem: Engineered > WWTP > Effluent > Algae...
GGCCCGGCTGCCGAGCTGGCAGAGCAGACGCGCTGCGCAAGCTCGGCGATCGGGATGGGCCCGACAGGCTACGCGACACTGGTGGCAATCTACTCGTGCGAACGCAATCTGACCGGTCGCGTACAGGCCATCCGCGAGACTTGGACCAAGGACCTCACCGCACTCGGCATTCCCTGGGTCGTCGTGGTTGGAGGGGGGCACGGCCAGTTGGACGGCGACATCCTGCGCCTGTCCGCGCCGGACGACTACGAATCCTTGCCGGCCAAGACCCTGTCGTTGGTGGAGTGGGTCTACCGGAACACCCGATTCGAGCACCTGATCAAGATCGATGACGATTGTCACCTGGCGGTGCAGGCGTACTTTTCAGAAGCGCCATTCCTGTCGCATCACTATCACGGCCGTCTTTTGCATCGCGCCGTTGGAGGCACCGACCGCATCTGGCATCAAGGAAAGTCGCGCAGCCACCGGGCCGCGCACTCGGCAGACAAGACGCCGGAGCCGTCTACCTACGCCGACGGCGGTTCCGCATATTGTCTGAGCCGATATGCCATGGCTCAGGTGAGCTTGGCGGTCGAGAGCACCGTCGGCGCGCGTCTGACCCGCAGCGCCTTCCTCGAAGACAAGCTTCTCGGCGACCTCCTGGCGACGCGCAACCTGCACCTTTCCAACGAGGGGCACTACACGCTCATTCGGCGGCGGTTCGGCCCAGCAGCCATTCCAGTCAACGCCTTTGACAACTTGTTCTATCCATCGACCCGAAGCCCAACCTTGGTGACCCATCTGGACGAGCACGAAACGATGGCCTCGATCCAGTCTGGCATTGCGACATCGCGGTTGCATCCGCCTCGCATCTGGCCCACCGATGCTCCCATTCGTCTGAGCCGCGGCAAGACCAACCAGCTCGAATTGTTGAGCGAACCAGCCCGTCTCCTGGTGCTAGGTAGGTCTCCGGCAATCGTCGTCGCGGTTGCGCGAAACGAGCGCGTTCTGATGCCGCACTTCCTGCAGCACTACCGGCAACTGGGGATTGGCGCGTTCGTGATCGTCGACAACTTGTCGGACGACGGAACCCGCGAATACCTGCTCCAGCAAAGCGATGTCGTGCTGTATTCGGCCGACACGGAGTACCGGGAATCCCACTACGGCGTCAGTTGGCAACAGGCCGTCCTTGGCGCTCACGCGGTCGGTAAGTGGGTGATCCTGGCCGATATCGACGAGTTCCTGGTCTATCCAGAGTGCGAAACGCGTGGCGTCGCTAACTGGCTGTCGGCCATGGAGCAGGCCGGCCATGACGCCTCGCGCATCCTGATGATTGACATGTACCCGTCCGGGCGCATCGACGATGCCGATTTCACCCAGGGCGTTCCCTTCGAGTTGGCGAGGTGCTTTGACAAGGAGCCGCTTTTGCGTTGGCGTCTGGGGTCGGGGAGCTTCTCCAACAGCCCCACATACTTGAGCGCTTTGCGCCACCGGCTTATCCCGGATTCAGCGCCCAACCTGTATACATCGCAGAAGTTGGCTGTCTTGAAATACCAACCGTGGGTTCGCTTCTCGGAAGGGCTGCACTACGCCAGCAACCTGCATGTCGCTCCAGAGCCGGCCTGGTTCGCGCACTTCAAATACCACGCTGGGTTCAGCCGCAAAGTTCAGGTTGAGATCGCTCGAAAGCAGCATTTCAATGGGGCCGAGGAGTACCGCAAGTACGCCAGTTTGCTGGCCGAGGCACCCGCGTCGCTGGCCCAGGAAGGACGAACAAGCACCTACGCGGACAGCCGGATGTGGTCTGCTTACAGATGAGGACAAATGAATTGCGCGCTCCGACAAGCGCACCTGTGGCGGCAGGTCTGCCGTTGTGGATCTGGCGGTCGGCCGGTTCGATCGGGGCCTGGTTGCCGCACCAGATTCTCGAGCAGTCCCAGGCCGACTGTCCGGTGGTCGAACCCTTCGCCGCGGCCGGCATGCATCATGCGCTGGCGCAGAAATGGCGCTCGGAAATGCCCCGCGAGGCCGACGAGAAGCTTGTACGCGCCGCGTTCCAGGATGCCATGGCCGTCGTGCACACCGTCGACGGCATCGTGGACAGCCTTCACGCCGCGATGATCGACGCGGCGACACCGCGAGCGGGTAGGCACGTCGTCCTGTACGTACGCGACTCGGCCAGGCGCCTGGCCGACCGCCTGACCTCGGCGCCCACCCGGCCCTCCATCGGCAGCCTGATCAAACACGACCGCGAGGCCACAACCAAGCTCGGCCGCGTGCTGCTGACTCTCCGCGCCGCTGGTGTGCCGGTTCATGCGCTGGCGGTGGATGACCTTGCCGCTGAGGATCAGGCTGGCGATGAGGCATGGCTAGATTTGTGCAAAATCATGCGGGAAACATCGATCGGCGAATCAACTGCCCGTGCGGCGTGGCGTCAACGGCTGCAGAACGATTTCGCTGCGATGGATGGGGCACTCGACGCCGACCTGCGAGAGCGGGTGCGGCGCGAGGCGAACTGGGCCGCCAGCGCCGAGCAGGCGCCAAGTGGGTTGAAACCGGCGCTCCGAATCACGGGCTCGGGAATGAAGTTGGTTCGCTTGGATCGCCTGCCACTGGTGGTGCTTGAAGGTGACACGATTCGCTTATCGGGCGTGGTTGTCCCGGAAGGCCCGCCTGCGGCGGACAGGCGATTGTTGCTACGACAGGGGCGCCGTAGGCAGTCGTTGGTCTGGAACCAATCGTCCCCGGCCATCGCAGCCAAACTCCCAGGCCAGCCTGCCGCCACTCAGGCCCGCTTCAAGACCGTGGGCATTCGGGTCTCGAGGCGCGAGCCGGTGTCCGTGCTGTACCGGGCCGGTGAGGGCTTGCCCCCCCAGCCCGTGGCGGAAATCGCATTCGAGCCGATTGCGCGCGAACCCGTTGACGGCATCTTCGTTGCGCCTTGGTCGATCGGCTACCAGCCCATACCAAAGGTCGCATGCACGTCGATCAAAGAGGCGTTGTTCCGGCTGGCCACGGGTGAGCCGTACTCCGCGGCCTTGTCCGAAGGCGCTTCACATGTTCACAGCTACTTCGACGCGCGCATGCGCGATGTGGGTTCAGCCGCGTTCCGGTTCATCGTCTTACGCGATCCGATCAAACGCTTCCTGTCGGCGTTCAGCAATCGGGTGCTGCATCACAGAGAGCTATCCAGGCCGTATCTGGAAAGACTCAAGCTCGATCCGCCACTCAACCTGAGCGATTTTCCCTTTGAGCCAAAACTGGCTGAGTTTGTCGAGAACTTCGAGTTCTATCGGCGTGTACCGACCATCGAACACCACTTTCGCCCGTTCAGTGAGTTCACGGCGCCCCTGGCGGCGTTCGACAAGGTCTACCCATTCGAGTCGATCAACGAACTGATGGACGATCTCCAGCAACGAACGGGGGTGTCGATGTCGCTCCCGCACTCACAGCGCGGCGGGCCGAAACTTCAAGCCAAGGACCTCGCGCCAAAGGTATTCGACAAACTGGTGAATATCCTCGCCGCCGACTACGCGATGCTGGATGGCCTGTATTCCCCGGCTGTGCTGCGTTGATGAGGCCCCAACCGATCGGACATCAACGTGAGCGCCCGAATTTACGCCGTGCACCATTCCGTGCCGATCTACCAGAGTTCCATTCGCGCACACGATTTCGGTCGCGAGCGCTGGGGCCAGGTCAACTCGTTCGAGCAGATTGTCGTGCGCCCTCCGATGGGTGTGGGCGAGCTGTTCGAGGACGGCACTGTCTACAGGGCGTTCCAGGCAGTGTTTCTGCGAGGCAAGAGTTGGGAAGCGACCGAATGGTTCAGGCGCAACTTGAAGCTCGTCGAGGCCGGCCAGACCGTCTGGAACTGCCGTACTAAGCAGGAGTGGCTCGACCGCCTCAACGGCGATGTGCGTGCCCTGTACGAGTCGATTCGAACGCATGGGTTTCTCGAGCAGGAAGCGATCGCCGAAAGGGCGCGGAGCAATACCGGTGACTTCGGTCAGTTCGTCCGCGAAGGCTATCCCTCAACCGTCGGGGCCAACCATGAGATCAAGCTTGGCATCAATGAAGACGGCAGACTGCTGTTTCTCGACGGGCGACACCGGCTCGCCATTGCCAAGTTGCTCGGCATCGAGCGCATCCCCGTCCGCATCGTATTCGTGCACCAGGCCTTCCTGGAGCGACAACCAGGATGGTCGTCGACGGCAGGTGAGCGAGCAGGCGGCCCCGAGCACGACTCGGCTGCTCTGCAGCATGTCATCGCAAGCCACCTTGCATCCCCGCTGCGCAAACCTTCGGCTGCGCTTGTTCGTTACGTGACCTTCGATGAATTCGCCGGCGCAACTCCATCGGCCACGCGAGACAACGGGAAGGCTTCCGCGGTGCGCTGGGAGTATCACAAGAGCGCAATTGACTTCGTCCGGCTGTGCAAGCCCACCACCGCCTCGGACGTGCTGGAACTGCGCGCCAAGGGCGTCCCGATCGTCAAGGGCAGCGACACGCTGGATCCGACCGGCAAGTGGGCACCGAGCGGTCCGGGTGCCGTCCATCTGCACGAGCCCCGAAACCTGCCCTGGCCGGTGGCCGACAAGCGCTACACCGTGCTCATCGCGCTGCGTGTCTTTCAGCACTTGTGGCCCAGCCAGCGCGAGTGTTTTCTGGAGGCACGGCGGGTCGCGCGCAACATCGTGATGGTGGCGCCCGATCAGTACCCGGCGCCTCCCCAGCACGACACCTCGGCCGGGGTCACCGAAGCCCAGCTCACCGAATGGAACGGCGGGGTACCGCCGACCGTTTCGGCGAGCCTGCCGGGCTGGATCGGCAAGATCTACTTCTGGAACGAGGAGGCGCTGGGTGCTCAGTGACCGCACCGTCGAGCGGCGAATCGCCCGCCACCGGCAGCAGCTTCAGCCCCGCAGCGTGCGGGCTGGGGTGATCGCCGACGCCTGGAGCCTGCTGGTGTGCTGTGCGCGCAACGAGATGCCGCGCATGCCGGCCTTCCTTGACCACTACCGGCGGCTCGGCGTCGGGCACTTCCTGGTGCTGGACAACCAGTCAGAGGACGGTTTGCAGGACTACCTCGCCCAGCAGCCGGACTGCTCGAGCTGGCTGGCCAACGGCAGCTACAAGGCGTCGAACTTCGGGATGGACTGGTGCAACGCGCTGCTCGCGCAGTATGGGGTCGGCAAGTGGTGCATCACGGTCGATCCCGACGAGTTCCTCGTCTACCCGCACTGCGAGCGGCGAGGGTTGCGGAGTCTGACCGATCGAATGGATGTCATTGGACAGGCAAGCCTGTTCACCGTGATGATCGATGCCTACGGTGAGGCACCGCTGAGCCAGAACAGGCTCGCATCCGGTGTCGATCCATTCGAGATCTGCCCGTGGTTCGATCGCTTCAACCTGACCCAGCGCTTCGACCCGGAAACCCGGAGCTTCTGGGTCCAAGGGGGCGTACGGATGCGTCGCTTCTTCGCCGATCGGCCGCAGCAAGCACCCGCGCTCAACAAGGTGCCGCTGTTGCGTTGGCGCGACGGGCTGCGCTATGTGTCCTCAATGCACCATCTGAACAATCCCGCGCTGAACTGCACCGTGCTGGATCGGCCCGAGGCGGTTTCGGGCGCGCTGTTCCACTTTAAGCATGTCAACCTGCTGCAGCAAAAGGCGATCGAAGAGATGGTGCGCGGCGAGCACTATGCCGGCAGCGTCGAGTACAAGGCCTATTTGGACGCTGGAGACGTCGTGCTGTTCGATCCCGATATTTCGATCAGGTACGGCGGCAGCCAGCAACTGGTGAGGCTCGGGTTCATGCAGTCGGGCTCATGGCTGTGACGTATTCTTCGGCCGGACCTTTGCGCCGGCGTGGGGCGAGCTGGTGAAACTCGCGATCCTGCTGCTCTGTCATGAGGATGTGGTCGACCTCGCCGCCAGGTTGGCGTCGCCTTTCTTCGCTAACGATGACGTCAAGATCTACGTCCACTACGATGCGCGCCGATCCGCGCACGAGGTCGACGCACTGAAGGCTGCGGTACCGCCAGGCGTCCGCCATGCGTTCGTGGAAGACAGGGTCGCGTGCGGTTGGGGCGACTTCACCCTGGTGGAGGCGACGCACCGCCTGATCCGTCTGGCACTGGCGGATCCCAGCTTTGCGCCGGACTACCTCGCCCTGATCAGCGGCAGTTGCGTCCCCATCCGGCCTTGGTCAAGCCTGCGCGAGTTCCTGCAGCGGCGCAACGGCCTGGACTTCATTCAATCGGTCGACATCCGACAACGCAAATGGGTTAAGGGCGGGTTGGAGCACGAACGCTTCAAGTACTACTTCCCGCTCAACTTCAAGAGAAACAGGGCATGGTTCGACCGTCTGACCAACTTGCAGCGCTGGTTGCGCGTGCGGCGTCAGGTACCTGATGGCCTGAACATTCGTTTCGGCTCGCAGTGGTTCTGCCTGACGCGTGACACCGCAGCGGCGGTCAGTGCCCGCCTCGCAGAGCCTGCGCTTCGCAAGTTCTTCGCGCAGAGTTGGATACCCGATGAGTTCGCGATCCAGTCGCTTGTAGTGCAGGCGCAAAGGCCCGAACGAATCGCGGGACACACCCTGACCTACTACGAGTTCGACGACCAAGGGCGCCCGCTGGTACTTGAAAACGGGCACTACGAGCACCTGCTGGACCAGCCCTTCTTCTTCGCGCGCAAGGTGTCGCCACATGCAGCACTGCTAAGGCAGCAGATTGACAATCACCTGCGCGAGCCGGAGTTGGACCTGAGCTACTTTTCTCGTGCCGGTTCGCCAACCAGCCACTACCAACGCTTCCTGGTACAAGCGCTGTCGTTGCCGGCCACACGCGCACGTGTCGGCGCGTCGCGTGAAAAATGGAGTGGCGTGATGCACGTGAATCAACGCAGGTATTGCGTGATTCACGGTGCATCACGTCGCTTTGCGTTGGAGCTGATGCGCCGAGTTAGGTCGACGTCAAATCGCCATCCCGCGCTCGATTTCGTGTTCGACCCATTGCGGCTCGTACCGGCCGCAGAGTCCGCGACGTGGCTTGGCCTCCAAGGTGGGATGAGACCGAGGCGCGACCATGATCCGGGAGGTTTCCTCTACGAATTGGTGAACATCGACGACGAGCGCTCGACGGCGTTTTGTATCGATGCGGCCACTGAATCGTGGGTCCGCGATTTCGTCCTGTGGGATTCCAATGCGACGGTGCTGTGTTGTGAGCCGCTTGGCCTGGGGAAGTATCAGCGAGCCGAGGCCGCTTTGCGCGACATGTGTGTCCACGAGGAGGGGGCCCTGTACGAGGCGACCTTGCGGGCAGTACCCCAACCTGCGTGGTTGCCGCAGGACTTTTACGACCAGGCAGCGAGGGAGCGCAAACATGGGTGCCAGATCGTTCGGCTGGGCGAAGTTCCGGTGGATGCTCCGGACCCGACCTTGCGGGTGCTGCGTGCAGCTTGGTCTACCATGAGTGCAGGAGACTACTTTGCGGAGAGCGAGGATCAAGCTCGCCGCCGAATTCACGACCTCGGTCCCACGCAGGACATGCGATGAGCGCCGGGCGGGTTGTCATCCTGTCGCAACGGCGATGTGGTGCGGCGGCCGTCTACCGGCTGCTGGCGCCGTGGGTTGCCGCGCAGGGACTGGGCGGACAGCCGTTCGAGTGGACCCGGGCGCTCGGCGAAGTGTCCAGGGCCTTCCACGAGGGGGCAAACCAGCAGGCGAGAGTGCAACTTGAACAATGCCTGGCTGAGGGCGTGTTCTTTCATCACCGGTACGACCTCGAGGCGTGGGACTTCAATGCCATGCTCCTTGATGCGCTGGCAAGGTCCGGCTACCGCGTTGTCGTCATGGAACGCGAAATCGACGTTGATCAACTGCTTTCCATCGTGATAGCGGATCGATTCGAGTGCCGCGAGCTGAAGGATGTCGAGCGCCTCCGCGATCGCCTTCGCAGCGGCAGTGATGTGCCAGACATCGATGGCGACTTCATCGGGTCATTGGTGCGCGGCCAACTGGCCAGCAAGCAATGGTTCGACCAAGCCTTCAAAGCTTCGAGCGTCGACCGGATGGTGTGTCGGCACGAGGAAATCTTCCTGAGCGGAGTCAAGGCCCTTGAGGTCGCAGATGGCCTGTTCGAATACTGTGGCGTCGGTTCCCGTGCTGCGGTCGTCGACGATGCGTCGCTGTTGCGATTCGCCCTCTCGGGTCACTTCTTTACAAGCGGGTTGACCGCCTATTCGCCAGCGTTGTTGCGGGCGCGGCGAGAAATTGCCATCGTACTGTCCAATACGAGCTCCCTAGATGACGGTGCCCGATCAAGCGATTCCCTGGCTTGAGGAGTTCGCCGACAAGGTTGCTGGGCGGCAGCCGGCAATCTTGGGTCTCCCGGGCTACCAGGTCGACTTCGTGCCGGGGGGGGCGCTGCTTGTGGTTACCTTTGAACCGACGGTGTCGAAGGGCGGTCCGGCGGACTTCAGCCGGCCGGTCTGGGGGCAAGCGTTCCTGCACAGTCGCGGCCACTCGGTGTTGGGCGTCAAGCGCCAATGGGCCGACTGGTACCGCGGTGCCGAGTTGCACCAGGCCTTCCGCGGGTTCCAGGCGCGCGGGCTGTTCCGGGGCTTTGAGAAGGTCGTCTTCTACGGGCCGTCGATGGGTGGCTATGCCGCGCTGGCCTTTGCCTCCTGCGCGCCGGGTTGCACCGTGATCGCGATGAACCCGCAGTCCACCCTGGCGCCGGACCGGTGCTGGTTCGACCAGCGCTTTGCAGGGGACCGCGCCGGGCTTTGGTGTGGCGATTTCGTCGACGGGGCGGTCGAGGCCCGCGCGGCGACGCGTGTCTACGTCTGCTACGACCCCTATCAGGTGAAGGACCGCCTGCATGCCCAGCGCCTGGATCCAGCCAACCTCGTGAAGCTGCGGCTGCCCTTCGTCGGGCACACCACGGCCGTGGCGCTGAACACCATGGGCCTGCTGGCCACGGTGTTCGACCAGGCCGTGGCGGGCAGCTTGGACGAACTCGGATTCCGGCAGATCGCCCGCGCCCGTGTGGGCCTGGCGGATTACCACGCCCGCCTGGCCGAGCGGGGCCGCAGCCTGCCGCGCCGACTGCGGCATCTGGACCGCGCCCTGGCCATCGAGCCTGGCCATGCCGGCGCCCGGGCGCTGGCCGGCTCGCTGCGGCCCGTGGCCGGCGCGCCGGCCATCTTGTCCGCCGAAGAGCGTTGGCCACCCGGGATGGTGTCCGCCGGCCGATTGCCGCTGGTCTACCTGAACGTCGCCAAGTCCGGGGGCACGACGATCCAGAACCAGCTGCACTACATGGCGTGGGGCCGCTACCCCTCGCAACCTCAGGACATCTTTCGCAACGGTGACCTGCAGCGCAGCTGGGACACAGACCCGGCGGTGCAGCAGCAGTTTTCGGACAAGGTCCGCGCCGGCGCCATGGTCTTCACCTTCTTGCGCGACCCCGGCGAACGCGCGTATGCCTGCTTCAACGAGAAGATCTTTCACACTGGCCGGAACAGTTTTGCAGCGGTGCGCCGCCAGCTCATCGAAGGCTGGGACCTGATGCTCGACGAGGACGACCCGCACCCCACCTTGCCGGTCCACCAGGCCAACTTCAGCCGCTTCCTCGACTTCGTCGAGGCCAACGTGGCAGGCACTACCTCGATCCGCTGGGACGCTGGCTGGAGCCCCCAGGCGCCTCAGCTGGCGCGCTTTCGCGAGCGCCTGCAGGTCAAGGACATCGGCTTGCTGGCGTTCTATCCAGCCCAGATGGCACGCATCCTGCATAGGGCCGGCGTGACCCGCATTCCGGATCTTCGCGAGCGGCCCTGGTGCCATCCGCCCGCCCCCCATCCCTACGCGGAGGTGGTCACGCCCGACATCCAGGTGAAACTCGACCGCATCTACCGGGCCGACTATGCCCTGGTGCAGGCCCGGCTCGCCAAGTTAGCCACCGCCTCCGCCCCCGAACCTCCCCAAGCCACCGACCATGCGGATTGACCTCCATCTTGGCGTTCACAAGACCGCCACCACCCACCTGCAGCGCTACTGGGTGGCGTGCAATCCGCTGGGTCAGGCGGCACGCATCCACTGCCCGCCGCTGGACGAAGTCCGGGCCGAGCTGACGCCGCTGGCCGGCGTGGGCGACGGCCACGGCGTGCCGCAGTTCAAGCGCGCCCAGGCCTACCTGGCTCGCCTGGCCTCGGCACATGCCCGGGTGATCCTGTCCGACGAGAACCTGATCGGCACCTGCGAAGGCAACTTCGCGCAGGGCTGCCTCTATCCCAACCTGGCCGATCGCATGGCGAACCTGAAGGGCGCCCTCCAGCCCTTCGAGGTGCATCTGCTGATCTCGGTGAGACGCTACTCGGATTACCTGCGCTCGGCGTACTGCGAGGCCATCCGCCATTCGCGCTACTTCACCTTCGAGTCGGCGATCAAGCGATTCCAGCCCGAGAAACGCCGCTGGCCTGCGATCCTGCGCGAGCTGCGCCTGGCCTTTCCTCAATCGACGCTCACCTGCTGGCCCTACGAAGCCTTGCATCAGGTACGCGGGTCGATGACGTCCAGCCTGTTCGAGCTCGACATCAACAGGCTCCCCGTGGCCAGCGAGGAGCGGCCGCGCCGAACCATGTCGCGGCTGGCGATCAAGCTGCTCGACGACATCCACAGCCACGCCGGGGCCGAGGTGGCGACCGCCGCGCGGGCATCGGTCGAGAAACTGGTCGCCGGGCCGAAGATGGTGCAGTTCGACCCCTGGACAGACGAGGTCCGCGCGCGGCTCGATGCGCTGTACGAAGAGGATCTGTTGGTGCTGCGAAGCGACCCGACCCTGCGGTTCCGCCATGGCTAGCCCGCAGCCCGGCAGGCCCGGGTGGTGGCGCGGCGGCCGGCGGCCTCGTTCTTCCAGCGACCGATGCCTGATGGAGACCGCCGGGCCACCACACCGCGCCATCTGGGGCCCAATGTTGGCGAGGCCAGCGTGCTGGTGTTGCGCACCGCTTATCATTCGCTGGACCCGGCGCCGTACCATGTGACGCCAGGTGCCGCTCGGCCCCAGTTCTGGACTGGACCACCCTTGCCCGCCGTAGGCTGGGCCTCCACACATACTCGCTGCCATGACCCGACCGGCTGCCCCTGCCCCGAAAGCCAAACCCCTCGCCACGCCCATGACCGTGGATGTGCCGTTGGACTTGCCCCTGGTGCCGACTCAGTCGGCGCCGTTTTTCATGCTCGGCTGCGTGCGCTCTGGCACCACCATGCTGCGCGATGCGCTGCGCATGCACCCGAACCTGGCTGGTCCGGAGGAGACCCACTTCTACCGCTGGGGCGAGCCCTACGGCACCGAAGCGATGACCCGCACCCTGACCAACAACGTGGTCCTCAAGCGCCACCGTGAGATCGACGGCATCACCGAGCCCGAGTTCGTCGAGATGCTCAAGCAGTGCACGTCGCGCGCCGAGCTCTATTGGAAGTACATGACGCTGTACATCCACCGCAAGAAGCCGGGTGCGACGCGCTGGTTCGACAAGACGCCACAAAACGTCTACGGCGCCATGCTGGCAGCCAGCAGCATGCCCCGAGCCAGGTTCGTGCACATCGTGCGCGAGCCGATCAACGTGGTGGCCAGCCTGCGGATCGGCCGCATCGTGAAGGTCGAGGGCTTGGCCGGCGCATGCAACTACTGGAACGAGGCGGTGCAGATCATCGCCGGCCTCAAACGCGCCTACCCTGCACGCGTCTATGAACTGCGCTACGAGGACTTCGTCGACCAGCCGCTCAAGCAACTGAAGATGTTGCTCGATTTCATCGGCGAACCGTTCGACGAAAAATGGTTCTCCACGCTGACCACCCGGCAGGTGGACCATCGCGACGAGGGCGTGCTGAGCGAAGCCGATCTCACCACCATCCGCCAACTGTGCGGCACCGGACGCCGCCGCTATGGCTACGAGCCCGCGCCCAGCGGCGACAAGGCCCCGGCGGATGGCCGGATTTCAAACAAAGTTCCAGGGGCCCGCAAGGCGGCTCGCCGGGCGGAAAGCCCACGGTAACATTCCCTTCCGGTTCGCCGCCTGGCGTGCGCGCCCTCCGTGATCGCGAGCCGGGCCCGACAATTGCAGTTGGAACGCCATGCCAAAAACCGAAGACGCTCGCCGCCACGAGCAGGTGCATCGCCTGACTCTTGAGCTCCAGGCCCTGCGCGGGCGCTTGAACCAGACCATCGATCAGTTGTGCGAGTTGGTCTCCGGGGTCGAGCCCATGAGCGGGCCTGTCGGTTTGTCCCCTCTGTCCAGCGGCGGCAATGGTTCCACCGAGCGCAGCCTGACACCTCTATGGTTGCGGCTGCCCGTTCCCAGCGCCACCGCCAGCAATCCCGGCTCCGGCCACCGCCTGGCCGACGGCACGGCGATGTACAGCGACTACCGCAACGGTTTCGTGCAAATGGTGCAGATCGGCCAGGCGCGCGGCGCCGACGAGGCCTATGCACTGGTGGTCAATCACGCGGAGTTCGACGGCACGTTCATGTCCATCGTGCTGGACGCCCGTGGATTGCTGGCTGACATGCCGGTGGGCGCGGCGAGGGTGTCGCTGGCGGTCGAGATCCGGGGCACGCCTGCCCCTGGCCTGCATGCCAAGTGCTCCTGGAAGGTCGGTGAACATTGGAGCGAGCGCCCGATGAAACTGCAGGCCGGCCAACTGGCGGTGGACAGCTTTGCCATCGACATGCTGGATGTTTCCCAGGTTTCTGCCTTCGACTTCCACCTGTTCTTCAACCCGGTGGGGCGAGGCAGCTTTGAGATCCGCCGCCTGACCGCCGGCCTGGTGGTCACGCCGCCCAACGAAGCGCCACTGGCCTCCAGCGTGTTCGAGACAGCACCTTGATTCCTGACCGTGCGGCCCGGCCGGGCCTCGCGAAGCCGACCGCGAGCCCCTGGCGGGCCCGCACCATCCTCAGGCCATGACATGAAATCCACCGACGCCATCGACCCCGCCGCCATCGGCGCCGTGCCGCTCGCCCAGGCCCGCATCGATTGGGGCCATGGCCGGGTGATCGGTTTTTCAGTGCCCGCCGACGACGCCCTGGCGTTTGATGTGGTCCAGCTCTGGCTGGATGGCCGTTGCGTGGCTTCTTCGGTTGCCAACCTGTCGGTGTTCGATTTCGCCCGGGACCTCGCCGGCCTGCACCTGCCCTCGCGCGAGCACTCGGCCTTCGAGCTTCGCATCCCACAGGCCGCGCTGCTGCCCGGCCAGATCGGCAACGCGCCGGTGTCGCTGGAGGTGCGGACGACCCGAGGCGCTTCGGTGCTGTCCACCTCCGTGCAAGGGCTGCACGAGTTGCTTCGGCTGACCGACGGCGCACCGGTCGACCTGCTCTATGAGGTCCGCTTCAATGGGCTGGCGGGTGGCGCGCTGCAGGGCTGCATCATCAACCTGCACCGCGTTTCCCAGCGCCCGGCGCTGCTCTCCCAGGTCAACGACCACGGCCCGGAGCCGTTGGCCTTCTACGAATCCGCTGCGGACGGCAGCGTGCATCACTTCGCCATCCCGGTGCGCACGGATCGCCTGGTCGCCGGCAGCAACACTGTCAGTGTGGTGGGCCCGGATGGGCAGTCCCTGGGCAGCTACCCGATCCAGGTCGGCGTGGCGGCATTGGGCGAGAGCGAACGCAAGCTGGTGGCCTTGGAAGCCGAGGTGGCCTTCCTCAAGCGGCTGGTGCTGACCCAGAACCCGGAGGCTTTGCCAGCCCGCCTGGCGCTGCTGAAGAGCGAGATCGTCAACATCTGCTCCGAGATGCTGACGTTGCAACGCACAAACTTCGAGCGTGAATGGATGGCCCAGGGCCAAGGGGCAACGCGAGCGCAGCCGGCCCCGGCGGGCAAGACCTGAGCCGCACGGAATCCGGACACCCGTGCTGCCATTCGCCGACGCCCCGCTTCCCTCGCACGCCTCGCCGGGCGTGGGGGGCGTGCGTCGGCGGCTCTACCTTTTCTCCCCCTTGCCGCCCCTGCGCAACGGCCTGGCTGACTACGTTGTCGAGTACCTGCCGCACCTGGCTGCAGACTTTGACTTGTGCCTGGTAGCGGAGAGCGGCCGGGCCTCAGCCACTGCGGAGTTGTTCCCGAAAAGGCGCTTCGAGGTGATCGACGAGGCGGTCTTCCTGGCTCGCCAACCTGACCCCCAGGCCCAGATCCTCTACAACGTCGGAAACAACGGCGACTGCGCCTACATGCTCGACCACCTGCACCGCTTTCCGGGCGTGGTGGTGGTGCACGACGTTTCGCTGTTCTACCTGCATCAGGTGGCGTTGCAGATGGAGCGTGCCAACGGCATGTTCGCCCACCGGGTGGCCGACACAGGCTACCAGGTGCCTGCGGATTTCGTTCACCGTGATGGCTCGCTGGGCCGCACGCCGGGCCTGCTGTACCAGGAGTGCCTCATGGTGCGGCGCATCGCCCAGAGCGCACGAGGCCTGATGCTTCACAGCCGCTACGCCGAGGCGCGCTTCCGCGGCGGCGCATTCGACGTGCCGCTGGGTGCCGAGCATGGCCGGCCGATGGCCCGCATCCCGCACTTTGTGCTGCCTCCCGCGCCACCGGCCGCGGACGCTGACGCCGTGCTGCGCCGCTTTGGCATCGACGAGTCTGACCTGCTGCTTCTGGTGCCGGGCTTCCTCACCGGAAACAAGATGCTCTACGAGGTCCTGGTGGCCTACTCCCGTGCCCGTATCGGCCAGCCCCGTCTGAAGCTGGTGTTTGCGGGTGAAGAACGGGCCAGCGAATACGCAGTCAGTGAACGTATCCGCCAGCTTTGGCCCGAGGGCGACGGCCCTCGCGTGACCGGTTACCTCGACGCGCGCGAACTGGACATACTTCTGGCCCGCGCCGATCTTTCTTTCGTGCTGCGCTACCCCACCTACGGCGAGACGTCGGGCATCCTGCCGCGTGCCGTGATGGGCGGCGGACGGGTGGTCACGGTGGACATCGGCTCCTACCCCGAGTTCGAGTCGCCGCAGATCGACCATGTGTCCATCGGCAGCGGCCTGGTCGACCAGTTGGTGGCCAGCATACGCAGCACTTGCAACAACCTGCCCGACGCGGGCACCCGTGCGCTGCGCCGGGCCAGCGAGGCGCAGCGCGCAGACCAACTCAGCCCGCGCGCCCTCTATCCCGGCATCCGGGCCTTGCTCGATGCGGCCTGGGAGGCCAGTCCATGACCGCCACGGTCGTCGACGTCTGGGTGGACCTGTTCGCCGCCAGCCTGGTGCGCGGCGGCATGCTGCGAGCCGGGCTGCCCGTGGTGCTGACAGACACCCTGCGCCTCCTGCCGCTGCTGGACTCACAAGGCCCGATGGCCTGGATCCATACCTCGCCGGTGGGCTACCGGGACCACGTTCCGGTGGCGCAAGGCCAACCCACCACCCGATTGCGGGTCGAGGCGGCGGCAGAACCTGCTGAAGCTGCACGCCTGCTTCGGCGCGCCAGCGTGTGCCTGGTGGCGGTGCCGCCGGACCGCGGGCGTGCCGCTCGGATGGCGGCGCTGGCGGCCCAGGCGCTGCAGTCCAGGGTGGCTCTGCTGCTGTTCTCGTCACCCGACGTGGCTGGCTGGGCTGCTTTCGAGCCCCTGATCCGGCAGGGCGCGCTCCAGCCGGTGGAGGCCGGCGCCGCACGGGTGCTGGCCAGTGCCCAGTTGGCAGGCTCGCTGGGGGAGGCCGGCCTGCATGATGCTGAGCGTGCGCTCCGGCTCACCGAGCAACTGA
>Ga0075156_10000916_pt1 | contig 15739 bp, 15 predicted proteins | sample JI81AbrownDNA_FD_70966 | JGI IMG/M metagenome (GOLD analysis project Ga0075156, IMG submission 70966) | Wastewater effluent complex algal communities from Wisconsin, to seasonally profile nutrient transformation and Carbon sequestration -... | ecosystem: Engineered > WWTP > Effluent > Algae...
ACAATTTTCGAAAGCCTTCTACCGTCGGTTCCGACTACAATAAGATCTGTTTCATCTGGTTTCAAAAACAAACCATTAAAAACAAATCTCGTTTCTTCGACAGCCATCGCATAGGAAGTCTTTCTAAACATTTCTCGGATGGTTTGGCAAGGAAATTCTACAACACTGCTTTCTGGTACCACCGGAATCGTTTTAATATCCTCTGAGTCTATGCCATTCACTTTAAACTTTGTGTCCATCTTACCGCTAGCATCTGTTATTAATGTCTCCGATGATTCATTGTTTTCATTTGTTGAGAGACTTGTGGTGTCAAAATTTAAGTTTTTAAAAATGTTTGATAATTGTTTTGCGGGTAGACTTGCAGATCCTTTCTGACCTACTACAGAGTTAACTGATGTTTTAATCGCTATTTCTAAATCTGTAGCAGATAAGAAAACTGTCGAATCCGATGCCTGTATTTTTAAATTTGAAAGTGCAGATTTAATTTCTCTAACAGAGATTACACCATCCACTGAATTGATTGCTTTTAAAAATTCTGTAGTATTGACAGTGAACTTCATATTCTTCCTCTTTTAATCTTTATATATTTATTAATATATATTATGTCGTCTTCGTTGTTTCTGTCAGTATGTTGATAAAGCCAGAATTCTTCAATTTTTATTGGATTATGTCTTATATTTTCCTTCTCTCGACTGTTCATATTTATGTCGCTTTGAACAATTTCAACTAACATAATTCGACTTTTTCATTGTTTATGTCTTATACTCTCTTTATGAACAGGTTATTTACCTAGTTTTCAACGATTTATTGGAAGGAGATTTGATGTTTGATCGATTGAAATAATTCCGCGAGATTTCGTTCTTCGGAAAATCTTTCCTGAATTTTGTTGATGCCGTGAATGACTGTCGTATGCTGGGCGGAAAAAATACGTCCGATTTGTGATTTTGGCAATCCCAGAACTTCGTGCAGAAGCAACATACAAAGGTGACGTGCGGGAATAAAATCAGCCTTTCTACTTTTTCCAAGTAAATCTTTTCTAGCTACGTGCATTTTTTCGCAAACCAAATCAATGATTTGATCAGGATTGTATCCTATGCGTTTTTTGTTTGTTTGTAATCTAGCATTCGCTATATCTTTGATTTTGTCCTCAGGTAAGACAAAATAATCATAAGCTTTCTTAAATAAGATTAGATCGTTCATGATTCCAAGTAGAGCACGTGAATCCCCTTCACTATTTTCTCCGAGCCAATTCAAAATTTCTTCGCTCATAGGGATATCATATTGTATTGAATATTGTCGGAACATGCCTATGCGTAAATTCAAATCATGTTCTTTGATATCAGCTTGGAGACCATGAACGAAACGTGATTTTAAGCGATCATGCAAAGGCAACTCGTAGCTAGGCCTATCTGAGGCGATAACTATTTGGCGTTTTCTTTCATAAAGAAAGTTAAATAGAGCAAAAAACTCTTCTTGTGTTTTTTCCGCACCGCTGTTTAAAAACTGAATGTCATCGAATAATAAGACGTTATACGATTGATATCGCATTTTAAAGGATTCCAGACTATCGCGATTGTTTTGTCTTACAGTAAATATAAATTCGTTAAGAAAGGAGATACTATTGACGTATCGAATTGTTTTCCAAGGATCCCTCTTTTTGATTTCATTACCGATGGCATGAAGCAAATGCGTTTTCCCGACACCAACAGGACCAAATAAATAAAGCGGATTGAATTTGGCGGGGGCTTCGCTGATACTTTTCGCTGCAGTAAATGCAAGACGATTGCTATCGGAAACACAAAAGCTGTCGAAAGTATAATCGACATTGAGCTCAGTATCGCTTTGGTCAAAACGATTCTCAATGGCATCTTTCATTTGTAACGAAGATTCTTCTCGATCAAAAAGGAGGATCAGTTTAAAAGACTCGCCTTTTATTTGATAGGCGGCATTTTCGATAAAGGAAGCATACTTTGCTTCCACATGAGTTTTGATCGTAGGGGATGGAGCAAAAACAATCAGCTCCTTTCCTTCAAATCTCTGAAACTGCAAAGGAACTATGAAATTCTTAAAGTAAAATGGAGGTACCTGTTTGGAAACTTCTTCCAATATTTGAATCCAACTTACTTCCAATGAATTATTTCCTTTTAGCAAACCGGGTACTATACTTCTATTCAGTAGTCAGAATTCAAATGAAAAATCGAAACGCGCATTGATTTCAAAAAAAACTGCGATTCGAATAAATTTATTATGTCACCTAGGGTTTGTGGTTGAATTGACCACCTAACTAGGAATGGTGCTTAATTTTAAAAACAATTGAGAAAGTAAAAAATATTCAAGAGCCGGGATATTATAGTGCAATTTTGACTTAAATTCGAGTATGGCGTTGATCTTTCGAATGTTTGATTCGAAATTTTCTTTGCGATATTCATAGATAAGGAGCAAACATATCAATTCCAGAAAATCAAGATTGGGAATCTTTTCACGTATACTTTTTTTGTCGGTCATTTGTTCTCGAATCCAGTTTTCTAGTTTCAGAACAAGGATTTGGTCATGGCAATTTTCTTTTACAATAGTATGCCATTCTTCAATGACTTCGTCAGGAATTTCAAATGGGTTTAACGAACCTCCGTAATATTCTTTAAATGATTTATCGAGGCTTTGGGTTAATAATCTTATTTTGTCTTGCGGTATATATTGAAAGGGAATGCATACAGAGCGTGAGATGATCGTTTTCTTTAAGCTATTTAGGTCATTCACAATGAGAATGAATTTTGTATGATCTGGAGGCTCTTCTAATGTTTTTAATAACGTAGTCTCTGCTTCGTTATTAATTCTCTGGGCTTCCGGAAATAGGACAATGCGTTTGGAAGAAACGTGAGGCTTAAATATAATTCTATTTCCAAGTAACCAACGGATTGTAAATTCCTCAGGGTCCTTATCCTTTCCAATGGCTATGTTTTTGTTTCTTGGAAATTGAATGAAATCTGGATGTTCTCCCCGCATGAAAAGTCGGCAGGATTCGCAGGAACCACAAGAATTTTGGTTGTGACAGAGTAACTGACGTGAAAATCGTTCTGCAGCAAACCATTTACCTACACCATCTGGTCCATGAAAAATCAAAACTCCCGGTGTTTTGTCTGGTGTATTTAAAAATGATCTTAAATATGTTAAGGCTACATCCTGACCTTTTACTTCATCTATTTGAAAGAAATTCAGGTCAGATTTCATTTTCTTTTAATAAACAGGTGTTAACCAATCAAGGTAATCAGAATTTTCTCCGCGCACAATTTGAAAGAACAAAGTTTGCAGTTGTTTCGAAATTGCACCGATGTTACCATTTCCAATGTTGCGTCTGTCAACTTCTTTGACCCAGGCAACTTGAACTCCCGTTCCAGAGAAAAAAATCTCATCTGCAATATATAGTTCCGATCTGGAAATGTCTCGCTCGATTACTTTGATCTTCAGATCGGTAGCGAGTTTCATAATTGATTTTCGGGTTATTCCCTCGAGTATCGACGAACTAATGCTTGGTGTATAAATTTCGCCATTTCGAACTAGGAATATATTTTCCGCCGAACCTTCTGATACGAATCCTCTTGAATCTAAAAAGATAGCTTCATCCATTCCATTTTGAACAGCTTCCGATTTTGCTAGCGCAGAATTTACATAGCCGCCGCTAGCTTTTGCTAGCGTTGGAATTTGATTGTCAGAAAATCTTTGCCATGTACTGACCATCGTTTTTAAACCATTTTGAGTATCGAGGTAATCATCTAACTTGAGTATGTAAATTGCAATTTCAGTTTTCACATCATGAAATCTTGGTGAAAGTTGAAGTGCTGAAGTATAAATGATCGGACGAATATAAATGTTCTGTTTGTAATTTGATTGTTTAATTAAATCGAGAGTAATGTTGATTAACTCTTCAGGTGTTTTGTTAAACTGGAGCTGCATCATTTTTGCTGAGTTGACTAACCTTTGGAAGTGATCGGTTAATCGAAACATAAAGAGATTTTGTTTGTTCTCGTTATAGTAACCTCGAATCCCACCGAAAACAGCCGTTCCGTACTGAAACGCATGAGTTTGGATGCTGATATTCGCATCGGCGGATGGAACAATTTTTCCTTCGAAATATGATAGATTTTTTGAGTTAGTAGTCATAGAGAATCCTGGACTTCCAGATTTTAGAGCTTTGGTATTTAGAAAATGAATTTTATCTTTTTTTCAATGGTAGGAAGAAGTAAAGATACTGTTATCGTTCTAAGTTGATGAAATATTTTTTTCACCAGTGAATCTTTATACTTAGAAGACATAATATGAACACATCTTTTTATCCAGATCGTTTTGATTGTATCGTTGTAGGCGCAGGTCATGCAGGTTCTGAGGCAGCATATATCGCAGCCAAAGGTGGACTGAGAACTCTATTGATTACGATGAATCTTGATACGATTGGTCAGATGAGTTGTAACCCGGCGATCGGCGGAATCGCGAAAGGTCACATGGTGAGAGAAGTCGATGCGCTCGGTGGTCTGATGGCTAGAGCGATTGATGCGAATGGCATACAATTCAAAATGTTAAATACTTCCAAAGGTCCATCTGTTTGGGCCCCAAGAGCTCAAGCAGAAAAGAAACAATACCAGCTCTACATCAAACATGAATTAGAAAAGATTCAAAACCTTTCTATCAGACAAGATACAGTAGAAGATTTAGTTGTCGAAGGAAATCAGATTGTCGGTTTAATCACGGGTCGTGGCTTTGAATTTAAGACCAATCATGTGATTCTAACAACAGGTACTTTTTTATCGAGTATCATTCACATTGGAACATACCAGAAAGAATCAGGTCGAATCGGTGAGCCGACTACGAAAGGACTTTCTGCAACACTTGCCCGATTTCAATTTAGATTAGGAAGATTGAAGACGGGAACTCCAGCTCGGGTTCATAAAAATTCAATCAATATTCCTATTCTTGAGGAACAACATGGAGATGAAGTTCCCAAACCTTTTTCCTTCGCAACCAAGAGGATTGATCGAAGACAAATTCCATGTTACATCACCTATACGAATGAAAACACACATGACTTCATCAGAAAAAATTTAGAATTTTCTCCGATGTATTCTGGACAAATTAAAAGCATAGGTCCTCGTTATTGCCCTTCGATTGAGGACAAAGTGGTTCGATTTTCAGAAAGAGAACGTCATCAAATTTTTATCGAACCAGAAGGTTATGATACTCATGAGATGTACTTGAATGGAGTTTCCACAAGCTTACCAGAAGAAGTTCAGTGGAAATTTTTAAGAACAGTTCGAGGTTTAGAAGAAGTGGAGCTGATGCGGCCAGGATATGCGATTGAATATGATTTCGTAGATCCGACAGAATTATTACCAACGCTTGAAACAAAAAAGATCAAAGGGCTTTTTCATGCCGGTCAGATCAATGGAACGACAGGTTATGAAGAGGCTGCTGCTCAAGGTTTAGTCGCAGCTTACAATGTAATTCAATCTTTCAAAAAAGAGAGCCCGATATTATTTCCCAGAAGTGAATCCTATATAGGAGTACTTGTGGATGATTTAGTTCATAAAGGAGTCGAAGATCCCTATCGCATGTTCACCAGTCGGGCTGAGTATCGACTTCTCCTTCGCCAGGACAATGCGGATCAAAGACTCATGAAGTATGGATATGATATGGGTCTCGTTGAAAAAACGACATTTGATGAAATGAGATCTAGATATGCTAGAATCACGAAATTGAAAACGGAACTTCTTACACTGCCAATGAAACCCTCGGAGGATCTAACTCTCTTGTTACAAGAACGAGGTATTCAGAATTATAAATTTGGCCATACAGTTTCCTCTTTCTTGAAACGACCGGAAATTAAAATCCAGGATTGTGAAGTAATGTTACCGGAACTTAAGGAGTTAACTGAAGAGGACAAGGCTGTCTTGGAGATGGAAATCAAATACGAAGGTTACCTAAAAAGAGAGTTAGAGACAATCGAATATCGTAAGAAATTTTTGACACTTCCGATTCCGGAAGATTTTGTTTATGCAAACGTGAAAGGATTAAAAACGGAAGCTGTTTTAAAACTTGAAAAACATCGGCCAATGAATTTAGAAAAAGCGGCACACATTTCCGGAGTTGATCCATCAGACGTTGATTTGCTCTTATATCATCTAGTTGATAAGAGATAATCTGAAAAATCGTTCTCTCGCTTCTTCCTTTGTCCGAATCAATCCCTCGTTCTTTCTAGGCCGTGGAAGTATCAGAATCGAAACTATTTCTAATCTTTTTTTGTTACCTTACTTCGATTGGAATCTTCATAAACAAGTGTGTGAGTTTTTTCTAATACCCAAGTATCTCCCCGTTTCACGTGAAACGTAAAACTCTCTAAGGATCCATCAGTTTTGTATTTAAGTTTGTTGATTCGATGAACCTCCCCTTGGAAAAATTCTCTCTCCACTAAATTACCTTTTGCATCGTATTTAAAATGGATCTCACCTAGAGTTTTCTTTTTATCATCGAGTAGAGTTTGGATTTGTACATTTGGCCTTTTGGGATCGATCATAAACTTGAAGGACTCCACGTCATTGGATTCAGAATTTTTTCCTTCTCCTGCAATCACTGCTCCGTTCTTTTCGGCAGAGAGAGTATATTGAATTTGAATGTTGCCTTCGCCATTTTTAGCGACCATCTTTTTTAGAATATTGTTCTTATAAAAGAATTCCTTTTTCTCCACTAAAGAATCATTGGCGCCATAACTTTCTTCAGAGACGATCAAACCATCCTTATAAAGGAAAATCGTTTTTCCATCGGACTTACCTTCTTTGTCTGAGTAAGATTCTTGAAGGAGATGACCGTCCTCGCTGTATCTATATTCTGCAACATAAATGACGAGACCTTCTCCATTTCGAATGATCTCTTTGGAGGGACCTTTTGTAGATTTGGAAAGAATAAACTGATCTTTGTAAGACCACTTGCCCGGAGTGTATGATAATAAGGGTAACGAAAGAAAGAATATAAAAAGAATGATGAATCTCATAGAAAAGGTTTCTCCTAGATATCGCATCGACTAAAAATAGAAATTAAGTAACTGAATTATGTCAGAAAAGAAAACAATCGAGTTGATCAAAAATTATATCCCTAGCCTTTCCACCTCTTTGGAACAATACTTTCATTGTGATCGAATCGATATTTTTTTAGACTTTCTGAAGCGCGAGAATGAACGAGGAGGATTCTTTTCCAAACAAGACGCGGAAATCATATTTGAGCGTCATGTTCTAGATTGTATGGTGTTCGTTTGGAAATTGAAACTGGAAGGTTGTGTTTCACGTGAAACAAACGTCGTCGATGTTGGTACAGGCCCTGGACTACCAGGCTTTTTATTCTGTTGTCTTCGCGAACCACCCATGCGAGTGACCTTACTCGACTCCCAACGAAGAAAACTGAGCCTTCTCGAAGAAGAAGTATTAAATGGTAAATTGTCCGAGCTAACGGGTAAAATTCATTTCATGTATGAACGAGCTGAAGATATAAAAATAAAATTTGATCTCGTAACTTCGAGAGCCGTAGTTCCGTATCCGTTTCTTGCCGAGGTCGTAACAAATTTAGTGAAGAAGAAAGGTTTATTATGTCCCTATCTTGGACAACTTCGCTTTGATGAAACTATAGAAGCGAAGGTTTTAGCTTATTCTGGCTTCCACGTCAAAAAACAAATTGAGCTTTCGGAATTAAGCTTTTTAGGAAAGAGACATATCAAGATACTGCAAAAGGATTCAGAACCAAAACTTGGATATCCGAGACCTTGGAAAGAAATCGTTAAGGAGACAAAACAAGCGAATGGGTAAAATCGTTTCAATTAGCAATCAGAAAGGCGGTGTTGGAAAAACAACAACTGCGATCAACTTGGCATCGAATCTGGTTGAACTGGGAAAAAAAATCCTACTCGTGGATATAGACCCACAAGGAAATTCGGGATCTGGCTTAGGGTTAGAAGTTCAATCGATCCAAAAAACTACGTATGAACTTTTGATCGGTGAACTCTCTGCACGGGAAGTGATTCATAAAACTTTTGTTCCGAATCTAGATATCATTCCATCTAATATAAACTTATCCGGTCTCGAGGTTGATTTTTTAGGAATCGATAAAAAAGAATTCAAATTGAAAGATGCGCTCGCAAGTGTGAAAGAAGAATATGATTACCTCTTGATTGATTGTCCGCCCTCACTTGGAGTTCTTACGATCAATGCTCTCTGCGCTTCGCAATCCGTGATGATCACTTTACAGACAGAATACTTCGCACTGGAAGGTCTCTCCCAACTGATGCGAATTATTTCATTGGTGCAAAATCAATGGAACCCTGGTTTAGAATTGGAAGGGGTGTTACTGACAATGTATGATAAACGGACGAATTTAGCCAACCAAGTAGCTGAAGACGTGCGTAATTACTTCAAGGAAAAAGTATATCAGACAATTATTCCTAGAAACATTAAACTATCGGAGGCTCCGTCTTTTGGAAAGCCAATCAATCATTATGATCCAGAAGGCATCGGTGCGAAAAGTTATAGAAGTTTAGCTGAAGAAATAGTGGGAATGGGATAAAACTATGGCTCTAGGTAAAGGCAAAGTTCTAGGAAGAGGTTTAAGTAACCTAATCCCCGTTAATGAAAAGAATGAACAAATTTCGCAAGATGAAGTTGGTGGTCTTCGCGAAATCAAATTGTCAGAGATACAACCAAATCCTCACCAACCGAGAAAACATTTTGCACAAGAGGCAATTCAAGAACTTTCAATCACCATCCAGCAACATGGTGTCATCCAACCGATTGTTGTGCAAAAAAACAATACTGGATCAGGATTTATTTTAATTTCAGGAGAGAGGAGATTACGTGCATGTAAGCTCGCTGGTTTTGTAAAAATTCCTGCTATTGTGAAAGAAGTATCGGAAGCAGATATGATGGAACTTGCTTTGATCGAAAATCTTCAACGAGAAGATTTAAACTCCTTAGAAGAGGCGCAAGCATATCAAAATTTAATCGACAAACGAGGATTAAAAGTAACCGATTTAGCGGCGAGAGTAGGTAAAAACAGATCTACAATCACTAATATGATTCGCCTTCTCGGTTTGCCTAAACAAGTCCAAGACTGGATCAAGGAGGGAAAATTATCTGAAGGACAGGCGCGCCCTGTTTGTTCCCTGCCGGATTCCAAAAAACAAATAGAAGTGGCATCGAAGATAATCGCAGAAAATTGGACAGCTCGTGAAGTTGAAAACTATGTTTCCAATCTTTTGAATCCGGACAAAAAGAATAAATCAACAGCGAATAATGGAAAAGACAAGGATGCAAGTATCGTAAAAATTGAAGGGAAACTCAGAAATAAATATAGTTCGAAAGTTGAAATCAGCCACAATGAAGGAAACGGAAAAGGTAAAATCGTTTTTTCCTATGGCAACCTCTCCGATATGGAACGCTTATTAGAACTCTTCGGTTTGAAACTGTAAATTCGCTAACCTCGCATAAAGATCACTCTTGTTTAAAAGTTCCTCATGGGTTCCTGCAGAATCGATTCTTCCTTGATTGATCACAATGATTTGATCGCTGCGAACGATTGTCGCCAATCTATGCGCAATGATCAATGTGGTTCGATCTTTCATCAATTCATCGAGAGCTTTTTGTACCATTCGCTCTGACTCTGAATCTAAAGCTGAGGTTGCCTCATCGAGTAATAATATTTTTGGATTACGAAGAATTGCCCTGGCGATCGCGATTCTCTGTTTTTGTCCTCCCGACAATCTCGTACCGAGATGACCTAAATCAGTATCCCATCCTAAAGAAAGCTGAGATAAAAATTCAGAAACGTATGCCTGGTCGGCTGCTTGTTTTACTTCTTCAAAGGAAGCCTTTGGGTTTCCGTATTGTATATTTTCTTTTAACGTGCCCGAAAAGAGGACCGGCTGCTGTGGGACAAAGCCGATCATAGATCGCAAGTCTTTTAGCTTCAATGTTTTGATATCAATGTTGTCGATTTCGATCGAACCTGCCGTTGGATCATAGAATCTCAGTAACAATTCAAACAATGTAGATTTCCCACCGCCCGATGGACCAACGAGAGCTGTTGTTTTTTTCGCAGGTATGTTCAATTCAAACTTTTCTATGGCATTTCGTTCTGGTCTGGATGGATAATGAAAACTGAGTTGATGGAAGTGAATCTGACCGGCAGTTGGTTCCGGAAGAACGACAGGATGAATGGGATCAATGATATTGGAAACGGAATCTAGAAGTTCCATGAGTCGTTCCGTTGCACCGGCAGCTCTCTGTAAGTCGCCTAATACCTCCGAAATAGCTCCTATAGAACTAGCGACCATGATAGCATAGAATCCAAACGCAATCAGTTCTCCTCCTGTGATCCTACCTTGTAATACATCCATACCTCCCACCCAAAGCATAAAACTGATACCAATAAGAATTAACAAGATGACAGTCGCAATGAGAAGGGATCTTTGTTTGATCCTGGCTACGGAAACAGAAAAAGCATCTTCGACAGTGAATTGAAAATTCTTTTTGTCTACTTCTTGGTGATAAAAACTTTGAACAATCTTAATATTAAATAAACTCTCGCTAACGAATGATCCCACATTGGCAATTTTATCCTGTGTGTCTCTTGAAAGATTTCTAACTCTCCGACCATAATACAAAATGGGTACAACAATGAATGGAACGGATAGCAGTACTATTGCCGTGAGTTTGACGTTCGTGATAAAAAGAAAAATGATTCCGCCAACGAACATTAAAAGGTTTCTCAGAGCGATGGAAGCAGATGAACCGATCACTGATTGTAGAAGTGTTGTGTCCGTAACAATTCTTGATTGAATTTCGCCAGGTGAATTGGTTTCAAAAAAACTAGGGTGCATGTCTAGAATATGGGCAAAAACGTCATACCTTATGTCCGAGGATACGCGTTCACCAATCCATGAAACTAGGTAATGTCTAAGATAGGTACCTGCCGCTAACAAAATCCCAATGATGATGATGGCAAGTAAGGAGTATGTTAATTGTTGTTCGGAACGGGCTGTGAAACCTGCATCAACAAGATGTCTCAATCCTTGTCCAAGGGAGAGTGTAACCCCAGCAGTAAACAATAGGGCCAGTGAGGAGATGAATAACTGAATACGATATGGTTTTAAATAACGAAATGTTTTACTCAGGACGTTAATATTTTTACTTTTTGGTCTATTCGAATCGCGCAATGAAATTATCCTTTTATGTCTATCAGTAGACCTCGGATTTCATCTAATTGTTTCAAAATTGCGAACGCAGAATTGGTAGGAGAAAACATAGTGTTGGCCAAAAGGTCTAATTTATCATCGATTACTTTAACATAGCGAATGTCTTTTGTATCGTTTCTTCCACGGGCTGGGGCTTGGATTACTTTGTGATTCTTTTTTAGAATCAATTGAGCTATCTGTTTGATGTGTTGCTTGTAATCGTTCAGATTTTTTTGATTTGGGTTTGCAATCAGGGCTTTTTCTAAGTCTGGTAAGTCTTTCCAAAGTTCATTCAGTTCGCGTGTGTTTTCCTGATTGGAAGGAACAATTGATTCTAAAATATCCAAAAAAGTTTGATTTGGTGGAATGTTGTCCTTATCTTTAAGACGATCGCTCGCATGTTTACGGGAAGAGGTAGAGGAAGTTTTGTTTTGAGTTGTTTGAACGAACATAGATCTATCCTAATGGCGAGTTGGATTGATCGTACACTTCCCATGAAAAATAACACCCTCTTCTACAATGAGTCTTGGGGTGACGATATCTCCATCAAGTCTACAGCTTGAAAGCAGAGTCACTCTTTCGGTAGCATATATATTACCTCTGATTTCTCCACCAGCAACGACAACTCGCGCTTTGATATCAGTATCGACGATTCCTGTCTTTCCGATAAGTACCTTTCCTTCTGTTTCGAGAACTCCCCGAAATTTTCCGTCGATACGAATGAGACCAGGAAATTTAAATTCACCGGTGAATTCAGCACCTTCACCTATGACACTGTTAACTAAAAATTCTTCTTCGTGATGGTCTTTGGACATTATTCTTGGATTTGGTTTAGAAACGAAAATGGATTGAGTGCTTGTGTGCCCACATGCACTTCATAATGGAGATGGTATACTGGATTCTCTGGCGTTTTACCCACATAGCCAATGACGTCACCTTTAGAAATCTTTTCATTCTTTTTGACCTTCACTCGGTCAAGATTTGAATAAATGGTTTTCCAGCCAAATCTATGGGCCAGTTTTATATAGTAACCAGTGGCTGGCGAAAACCCAGAATCAAAGACTACACCCGGCGCAGTCGCAAGCACTTCGGCACCAGGGAAGGATCCGATATCCAGCCCTTTATTGATTTCCTCTTTGCCAGTAATTGGCGAAAGATATTTTCCGAACGGAAAGAGCACATAACCCTTGGTAGGCCAAATCGAAGGTGTATTTCTAATGATACTTTTTCTTTTTTTAATGAGTTTGATGATCTCGTCTGAAAGTTCTGAAGATAATTTGAGATTGTGAATGTCCTCTTTGATTCGAAAGGATTCGTCAGTAATATCTGTCTGTGGTGTTCCTTGCATAGATAAGAATTGATTGGAACCGCCCATTCCCTTTGACACGCGAGACGGATCACCACCAAGTTTTATATAAAGACCGGATATTTTTTCATAATAGTATTGGATGGTTTCATGGAGGGAGTTCACTTCCTCCTTCATTTTCGAGGATTGGCGAATGAAATCTTTGTTCGTGAGATTCAATTCCGTTAATTGATGTACAGATCCGCTGTGAGACAAGACGTTCACAGAGCTGATCACCAGCAAAATTACAATGATACCGATAAAAATGGAAATTGTTTTATAAGAAATTACAAAATTGAGTGATTTGCGATCTGTGTGTGGAATCACCATGATCGTAAGGCGTTCACGACCTTTTTTGTCCAAATCTTCATATCTTCTGGAAAGTTTCAGTTTCCATTCCTGAAGTTTATACCTGAGTCGGTAAAATGTTAAATCGATTCTCTGTTTAAAGTCCACTGGGTTAACAAAAATTTGTCAGATAATGCAAAAGTTCTGCCTTACCCATTATCTTTCGATTGAATTTTCATTTTCAGTGAATGTTATTTGCAAATCCTGATCCATATGGCCTATTCGATCATCGATACTCATTGTCATTTAGACATAATACAGGAACAAGGCCAAGAAATTCCGGAATCTTTGGCAAAATCAAAAGTAGCTGGTGTGAAAAAGATTGTGCAGATTGGTATTGACTTACCCAGCTCTGAAAATGCAAAAAAAATATCGAAAGAATTTTCGGATTCGGACTTACAAGTTCACTATACATTGGGATGTCATCCCACCGAAACACACGAGTTTCCAAATTCGGAAGCTATTCTAGAATTAGCAAAAGGAAGTTTGGATGATCCTTTTTTTACCGGAATTGGCGAGATAGGTATGGATTTGTATCATAATGCCGAGAAAAAGAAAGAACAGCGAGAAGTACTTTCTAAGTTCTTATCATTTTCTAGTGAAAACCAGTTACCCGTTGTTATACATTCAAGAGATGCGTTTGACGAAACATGGGAAGGACTATCGGAATACAAAGGAAAATCTTTTGGTGTAATTCACTGTTTTACTTATGATTATGAAATGGGAAAAAAGTTTGTGGATTTAGGATATTATATATCCTTTTCGGGGATACTTGCTTTCAAGAATGCTACCGATATCCACGAAGCGGCAAAAAAGCTTCCTCTTGATTCGATTTTAATTGAAACCGATGCTCCTTTTTTAGCTCCGCCACCTCACAGAGGAAAACGAAATGATTCTTCGAATATGCCATTTATCTTGGAAAGAATGTTTGGCCTTCGTGAAGAATCTAATATTAAAATTGAAGAAACTTTGTATTTGAACTCAGAAAAATTTATAAACAGAAAGGCATACTATGCTTGATATCAATCGTATCTTACAAAACCCAGATGAGCTTTTAAATTCATTAAAAAAGAGAGGAGTAAATGCCTCTGATATAGAAGTGAAAATAAAAGAAGTAGCCGCAAAACAAAAACAATTAAAGCACGAAGCAGAAGAACTCAGAGCCGAGAGGAATAAGATATCGAAAGATATTGGAATCTTAAAATCCCAGGGCAAAGACATCGTCGAAATTTCCGCTTCGACTAAAGGTATGGGAGAGAGAATTAAAGCTATAGAAGAAGAATTATCCGCACAAGAAGAATCGTTACTTGAACTGAATATAAGCCTTCCAAACATTTTGGATTCTTCCGTACCAGAAGGTAAAAGCGAGGAAGACAATATTGAAGTTAGAAGATGGGGTATAATCCCTACTTTTAAATTTGAACCAAAAACGCATTTTGATATCGGTGAAAAATTAGGAATTTTTGACTTTGAACGAGGAGTAAAATTGGCAGGCGCCAGGTTTTACACCTATTTAGGTTTAGGTGCTAAATTAGAGCGAGCTTTGATGAATCTAATGTTGGATACTCAATCTTGCGAAAATGGCTATAAGGAAATGTGGGTTCCTGTACTCGTAAATGATGAATCGATGACGGCGACAGGCCAGCTTCCGAAGTTTGCTGATGATTTTTATCGTTTGGAGAAAGATGGATTGAATCTTATTCCGACAGCCGAGGTTCCTCTTACAAATTATTATAGAGATGAAATTATTCCGGAAAAAGATTTACCTATTTCTGTCTGTGCCCACACTTCCTGTTTTCGAAGAGAAGCAGGTTCTTACGGAAGAGATACACGAGGACTCGTCCGAGTGCACCAATTCCAAAAAGTGGAGCTCGTCAAGTTCACGACCCCAGAAACCTCTGAGGAAGAACATGAAAAAATGTTATCCAACGCAGAGTCAATTTTACAGAAACTGAATCTTCCGTATCGAGTGATGTTGCTTTGTAGTCGAGATATTTCCGCCGCTTCTTCGAAAACCTACGATATTGAGGTCTGGATGCCGGGTTTGAATCGATTTATGGAAATTTCTTCTGTTTCTAACTTCAAAGACTATCAAGCAAGAAGAGGAAAAATTCGATACAAAAGCAAAGAAGGAAAAAATCTGCTCGTTCATACTCTAAATGGATCTGGTTTGGCAATCGGCCGCACTTTAGCAGCGATGATTGAAAACTATCAATTAGAAGATGGATCCTTCCAAATCCCAGATGCTCTAAAAACGTATCTTAGATAAGAAAACTGAGCAGAAGGAAAAACCTAATGCTCAAATACGTACTTTCATTTCTAGTTTGTCCAATTTTTTTATGGGCGCAAGAAGTAAGTAAAATTCAAGTTGAACCCATTCGCGGAAAGGTGAATACTTCCTTCCAAGAATTCGGACCAAGCCTTTCTCCGGATGCAAAAACGCTTTATTTCTATTCAAAAAGGTCTTCTCAAGGTTACACGGAGATATTTAAAAGCACCTTAGAAACAAACGGAGAATGGTCCTTTCCCGAGGAAGTTTCCGAAGTGAATTCAGATTATGACGACCAAAGCCCCTTTATTTCTAGAGATGGAAAGACGATGTTGCTTTCATCTAATCGAGATGGATCTGTTGAAGTAAAATTGGAGAATGGAAAAGTTGGAATATCTCGAGATTTATATTATTCGAATTTTGAAGCAGGAAAATGGACTACACCAATTGCTTTAGCTAACACCATCAATACGGAAAATATCGAAGAGAATCCTCATCTCCTTGGAGATACATTATT
>Ga0075156_10000918_pt1 | contig 15712 bp, 15 predicted proteins | sample JI81AbrownDNA_FD_70966 | JGI IMG/M metagenome (GOLD analysis project Ga0075156, IMG submission 70966) | Wastewater effluent complex algal communities from Wisconsin, to seasonally profile nutrient transformation and Carbon sequestration -... | ecosystem: Engineered > WWTP > Effluent > Algae...
AGTACAAATATCACAAACGAAATGATCTTATTTCTGAACGAGACGATTGGTTATCTAGACAAACATCCAATTAATGTTTTTACTCATCGTGATTTCCATTCTAGGAATATTCTGATCAATGATTTTGGAGGATTAACGCTGATTGATTTTCAAGATGCACGAATGGGCGTACCTCAATATGATTTAGCAAGTATCATCTATGATGCTTATTATCCCCTTCCGACCGCTTTTCGAAAAGATATGATTGATTATTTTCAAAAAAAGACAATTGGCGGGAATACAAAATTTAAGGAAACTTTTTATCTTCAAGCTTTACAAAGATCATTTAAAGCATTGGGAACCTACTTTCGCATGGTTGTTGAAGAGAACAGAGAAAAATTCAAACCATCAATTTTGTCATGCTTAGAACAATTGGAAGAAATCGTACAGATTGGACTTTTTGCCGATTCCATTTATATTTTTATTCGATCGTTACGAAATGAACTATCTACTCATCCTGAATTCAAAAAATAAAAACTTCATATGAATCATTTTTTTTTCCTCGCAGCAGGCTATGGTAAAAGAATGGGAATTTGGACGCAAACAGTTCCGAAACCATTATTAAAAATCGATGAAATCTCTTTTTTGGATTATTCTCTTTATTTAGCCTTCCAATGGGGAGTGAGCAAAGCTTGGATTAACACTCATTATCTTTCAGATTTAATTCAGGATCATCTTAAAAATTTCTGCGCTTTTCCTCTTAAAATCTCACCGGAAAAGGAGGAGATACTTGGAACCGCAGGAGGAATACGATCTGCACTTTCCGATCAAGACTTTAATTCACCTCTCGTTTTATTTAATCTCGATACATTACTTTTTCCAGCTTCTAGTTTTACGCTTCCTAACAAATTGCCTCCTCATTCGAAGATTCATCTATTCCTATCCAGAATGGAAATAAGCGATCGTTATACTAAAATTACACTTCAAAAGGATGGTAGAATATTATTTGGAGAAGGAGAATTTTTCTATATTGGACTAGCGATAATTGACCCTAGCTGTTTGAAAACTATCCCACCTAACGTCTTCTCTGATTTATCACCTTTGTTTAATGAACTCGCTGATAGTGGAGAGATTACTGGCGAAATTTTTCAAGGAACGACACTAGATCTAGGTGAAAAAGAAAAATACGAGTTCTATAGGAATCAGAACGTATTTGGAAATTCTAAAACCGAAATTTTAAATTTTATTTCCAAATACGTCTCCTAGACTCCTTATTTTATATGAGCTAAGATCTGTTTTTGTCTCTCTTCGTACCCTTTTTTCCCAAGGAGTGCGAACATATTATTTTTATAATCCTCTACACCTGGTTGGTCAAAAGGATTTACACCTAACATATATCCTGATATGCCACAAGTGAATTCAAAAAAATAAAGTAACTGTCCTAAAATTTCCTCTGAGATCATTGGTATATTCAGTTCTAAACAAGGAACTTTTCCATCGTTATGTGCAACTAGCGTTCCCAAGATTGCTTGTTTTGTTACATCTGATAATTTTTTTCCCGCTAAATAGTTCAATCCATCCCGATCATCTGATTTTTCAGTTAGGTAAACATCCGTTTTTGCAGAATCAATTTGAATCACTGTTTCAAATATGTTTCTTTCTCCATCCTGAAGATACTGACCCATGGAGTGTAGGTCAGTTGTAAACTGAACAGAAGCAGGAAAAATACCCTTCCCCCCTTTGCCTTCACTCTCGCCAAAAAGTTGTTTCCACCATTCCATAGTAAATCCAAGACTTGGGTGGTAACTTACGAGTACTTCCGTTTTTTTTCCCAAGGAATAAAGCGCGTTACGATAACTGGCATAACGACAAGCAATATTGTTTTCCGGGGATTGATTTTCTTTCAGATCACTCTCCATATTCCGAGCACCTTCTACCAGTTTATTGATCGAAAAACCAGCTGCGGCAATCGGAAGAAGTCCAACAGGTGTTAAAAACGAATACCGACCTCCAACATCGTCTGGAATTGTAAAGGTTTGGAATCCATATTCATCTGATAATTTCTTCAAAGCTCCCTTTTCACGATCTGTCGTCGAAAAAACTCGATTTTTGACTCCCTCCTTCCCATATTTTCTCTCTAAAAGAGAAAGTAACAACCTAAAGGCGATAGCAGGTTCGGTCGTAGTTCCTGATTTTGAAACTACGTTTACTGAAAAATCTTTATTCTCTAAAAAAGCTAAAAGTCTCGAATGATAATCAGAATCAAGGTGGTGTCCGGCATACAAAATCGTGACACCTTTTTTGGAAGGTTCTAAGAGTTGGAAAGGGGATGATAACGCTTCTATGATGGCTCGAGCACCTAAGTAAGAACCGCCTATACCGACTACGACTAAGAACTGGGAAGTTTTTTGAATCATCTCCGCAGCATCTCGGATTTTTAACAACTCATCGGAATGGATTTGCGAAGGAAGATCCACCCAACCTAAGTATTCTTTACCTGCTCCCGTTTTTGAAAGGAGAGTTTCCATTGCTTTTTTTGACTTCGACAGATAATCTTTTAAGAGACTCTCCGGAACGAAATTTTTTGCGAAACGATCATTAAAAGTCAATTGCTGTGACATCTATTCCTCACCTTAAAGCCAAGTTAGTTTTTATTTTTTTTAAAAATGAAGTGTTTTTCGCGGGCTGTAAAGGAATTTTGTTTTCGGTATGAACGAACCGAAGGAACTTTTTTCAATTTTCAAATCCATTTTCGAATCAGGAGAGGACTATTCCATTCGGCATTTCAGAGCGCCTGCCCGAATCAACATCATTGGCGAACATGTAGACTATCTTGGTGGATTTGTACTTCCTGCCGCCATTAATTTTTATATCAATGTGATAATCCAATCAAATAATTTAGATACATTCAAGCTCTATTCACACGATTTCAAAGAGCTAACCGAGATTAAGCGTCCATTTCAACAATCGAAAGATTTTCCATGGGTCGATTATGTTCAAGGTGTGGTTAATGAAATTGGAAAAAAAGGGTACCAGGTTCCAGGATTCAATATGCTGATTCAAGGCAATATACCGCAAGGAGCAGGACTCTCATCATCAGCATCCTTGGAGGTTGCTGTAGGTTATGCGATTAGTTCTTATTTTAATCTCAACTTAAGAAGGGAAGAGATTGCCCTGATCGGACAAGCAGCTGAAAACAACTTTGTAGGTACGAAATGCGGGATTATGGATCAGTTCATCATTGCTACTGGTAAAAAGGATTACTGTATATCGCTCAATACTAACACACTTGAATATGATTATCATAAATTTGATTTATCAGATCATGAATTTTATTTAATAGATTCAAATGTAAAACACAGCTTGAAAGATAGCGAATACAACCAAAGAAGAAAAGAATGTGAGACAGCTTTATCAAAAATTAAAAAATTTCATCCCGAGATAGAGAATCTCTATCATTTCGATAAACCTATCACTGAAGATTATCAGTTCAGCCTCGAGGAAAAGCGACGCATAATGCATGTCACGGGAGAAAGAGTCAGAACTGAAAAAGTAATACGCTACTTAGAAGATGGCCAACTTTCCAAAGTCGGTACATTATTGTATGAATGCCATTGGTCCTTATCAAAACTTTTTGAAGTATCCTGCCCAGAAACTGATTTCCTTGTTGAATCTCTTCAAACTTTCGGCGCAAAAGGCGCTCGAATGATTGGGGGAGGATTTGGAGGTTGCATATTAGTGTTAGACCTCAAGGCAAATTTTTCTCATATTCAGGAAGTTTTGGAAAAAAATTACGAGCAAAAGTTCCTACATGGTGTAAGCTTCTATAAGTTTACGATTTCGGATGGAGTGAAAGAAATATAATCATATGGAGGAGAATTGGGAATCTTTTTCTATCGAATCTGGCGAATTTCAAATGACGGTTGTAAAAACTCCACCTGTTGAACTCCCAAAAACTGGTCTCCTATTTGACCTTTCCGGCGAAATCAATCTTTATAATTCTCAAGCGATTCGAGAAAACTTAGAAATCCTCATCTCCAAGGGATTTTTTTATTTCTTTTTAAATTTGGAACAAGTTTCCTATATCGACTCATCTGGATTAGGTGTCTTTCTCGGAATCCACTCGAAACTTTCAAAATTATCCGGATTTATTCGACTAGTTTCTCCTTCTGAAAAAGTTAGATATGTATTAGAATTGACGAAGCTAAAAAGTTTGCTTCAAATATTTCCAACTGTCGAAGAAGCAGCAGCTTCTATACCGGAGCGTTTAAATTAAAAAATTTTGAATATTTATTTTAAAAATTTCATAAAAAAAACAATCCTTGATTCGATGTACAATTCTTGTCTTCGATTTAACTTTTTCTCGTCTAACTTTGTAGCTAATTCACTTATGTGAAGTGAAAGCGCGGCCGTATCTAACTTCCCATTTTTTATGAATTTTCCGAATTTCCGAGGCAAACCCAACCGCTCCTCGTAAGTAGGAGCCAAATAAGACCCGTTTGTTTTGCGTTTACCTTTCGCACGTTCTGCTAAATATTTTTTTTCTGGTAAGGGAGTCCTACCATTTCGTAGCTCCCTATAATAATAAGATTCATAAGTTTTATTCATCTATCCTCAATCTTCTATATCATGCATCGGAATTTTAGAAGTAAGAAGGGAATAAAAATTTTAACTTTTTTACCTGCTCTTTATTTTGTTTTTCAGGTGAAGTGACGATCGAGTATTTTGTACTTCCTACTATTGAAAGATCATCACTATTTCCGAGGTAATCGATCATTGCTGATAGCAGGCGCTTTGCGGTTTCAGCATTTTTACTTAAATTGCCTAACACCATCTCCAATGTCACGTGAGCTTCGTCTTCTTTCCAGCAGTCATAATCTGTTGACATACAAACCATTTGGTATAGAATTTCCGCTTCACGGGCTAATTTTGCTTCGGGAAGAACTGTCATGTTTATGATATCTGCGCCAAAAGAACGATACATATGAGATTCTGCCCGTGTGGAAAACAACGGACCTTCCATACAAATTAGTGTTTTGTTCTTATGTATTTTTAAGCCTAATGAATCTGCAGCCTTTTCAACTTTGGAAGCCAATCCTGTGGAGAATGGATCAGCGAAAGGCGCATGAGCAACTACTCCATTTTCAAAATAAGTAGCATTTCTCGTTTTTGTTCGATCGATGATTTGTGATGGTAAAACAAAATCCAAGGGATGGATTTCTTCGCGCAAGCTGCCTACAGAACTGAATGCGATAATCTCTTCTACACCCAAACTCTTTAAAGCCGCAATGTTTGCCTGAGAAGGAACCTCGCTCGGATTTAAAAAATGGCCACGACCATGGCGAGGTAAAAATGCAATTTCTTTGCCTTTATATTTCCCGATCGTAATCGAATCAGATGGTTTGCCCCATGGAGTATCGGGATAACTTTCCCCCTTTATTTCCATTCCATCCAAAGAATATAGACCAGTTCCACCAATTACGCCAATTTTCACGCGATCAGACATCTTTTACCTCACTAGTTGCAACTTGAAATATCTCTTTTTAGTTGCATTCGTTTTTTTGTGCGAGAGTCTAGACATCGCTTAAGGAGAATAATTATTCCCACATGAAAAAAATTACATTCGTTTGCATTATTTTTTTAGTATTCCTTTCCATTGGAACAAATGCCGATCCAACTTTTAACTCTTCGACGGAAGAGGAAAGGAAATCGATCAGTGTTACTATTTATAATGGTGGTATGGGTCTCATAAGAGAAACAAGATCTATCCTTCTTCCAAAAGGAATTCGATTCCTTCGATTTGAGGATGTATCATCGCAAATTCTTCCTCAAACGGTCAGAATCAAGAGTGAGGATTCGAAAAAACTCACAGTATTCGAGCAGAATTACGAATATGATCTCATTTCACACGAACGTCTTATGGATAAATATGTAGGCAAGGAAGTAACTATTTACCGAGACGATAATAACAAAAATTCCGGAACAAAAGCATTGCTTCTTTCAAATAATGGAAATCCTGTTTATAAAATCGGAAATGAAATCTCATTAGGATATTATGGTAGAATCACGGTTCCTACAATTCCAGACAATTTATTCGCCAAACCAACATTAGTATGGAAATTGAAAAATGAAATAGAAAAAGAACAGGACATTGAAGTTTCATATCAGACAAATGGAATGAACTGGTCAGCAGATTACATCCTTGTACTAGATAAAGAAGAAGACTCTGTCGGAATCAATTCGTGGGTCACTTTGACGAACACGTCCGGTGCCAGGTTTTCAAATGCAACTTTACAATTAGTTGCAGGTAAAATTCAACTTGTAAGCAACAGACCTCCTCAATATGCTCCATCTCCAAAAGTTTACAAACGTATGCTGGAAGCGGAATCAGCACCAGACGAAGCCCCCGAATTCGCCCAAGAAAACTTGTCGGAGTACTATCTATATACACTAGACCAACCAACAACTATAGGCTATAATCAAACCAAACAAGTTCAATTGTTTCAATCGGAGAATGTTTCGATCAAAAAGTATTTTGTTTTCGAAAATTTACCAATGTATGAAGGCAATGAAAAACACTTCAATAATGCTGCAGTTAAATACATATTTAAAAATACTAAAAAGAATAACTTAGGAAGACCTCTTCCTGCGGGAACAGTAAGAGTATTTAAAGCAGATTCTAAAGGGAGACAGCAGTTGTTAGGCGAAGATACGATTGACCATACACCTGAGAATGAGGATATTAAACTAAAAACGGGAGAAGCCTTTGATGTTGTCGCGAACGGAAAAAGAACTTCTTACGAAGTATTTAAAATTTCGAATGGTAATAAAACTTCTTATTCAGCGGAAATACGAAACCGAAAAAAAGAAGATATAGAAGTAAGATTTTATGCGACATTAGGTGGAGATTGGAACATTACAAAATCGACACATAAGTTTGTGAAAGAATCTTCAACAAAAACCTATGCGGACGTACCATTAAAAGCCGGTGAAACAGTAAATGTTGAGTACACTGTTGAAACTAAATACTGGTAACGTTTTTGAAATTAAGCAAAGTAGGGATTGACATATAATTCAAATTAAGGTAGTTTGATATTAAACTAATGGGAACTAAATTTAAAGGATCAAAAAAAGAAGTGCAGGCACTCGACTCTTTCATCAAATTAAAAAGAGCTACGGAATCTTTGTCTTCCAGAATCACCTCCGATTTTTCTAAAATGAATATTTCTGAAAGTCAATTTGGTGTTTTGGAATCTCTTTATCATCTCGGTCCCCTGTGCCAAAAAAGTCTCGGTGATAAGATTCTCAAAAGTACCGGAAACATTACGCTTGTCATTGATAATCTAGAGAAAAGAGAACTTGTAGAAAGGGTCCGAGACACAGAGGATAGGCGCTTCATCACAATCTACTTAACAGACGCGGGTAAAAAATTGATTGAGTCCATATTTCCTGATCATGTAAAACGGATCACGAATGAGTTTTCTGTGCTTAGCAGTGAGGAGCAAGACGTCTTGGGAAAACTCTGTAAAAAACTGGGCAAAAAACTAGAAAAAGTTTAATCTCTATAATCCATTACAAGGCGAAAACCAGCACGTCTATCTTCAGCCAAATTTGGCAATCCACCGTAAGATCTTGACAAAGAACTAGAATTTTTAGCATTTTCAGAGAACGAACCCCCTCTCACTACTTTATAGATTTTCCCGAAAGAAAAACTTTGTAAATGGTGGCCTGGATACAATTCATACCAGCTGGATGTCCATTCTGGTGCATTCCCGCACATTCCTAAAACTCCGTAAGGACTCGCACTTTCGAGAGGTAATTCAAAAACAGATATTGTTTTACCCATTTTATTTTCCCGCGTATTGCATAAAAGTGAATCAAACTCATCACCAAATGGATACTTTGTGGTTGTAATTTGATAAACGATACTCTCGTCTCGATTTGTATACGGGATGACTCCCCCACCTCGTGCTGCTTTTTCCCATTCAAATTCGGTAGGTATTCTTTTGCCCGACCACCTAGCATATTTCTCGACTTCTCGATACGTTAAATTTACGACTGGATGATGATCTTCCCCTACCGGGTATTTGCCACCAATCCAGTGAGCAGGTGGGTTTCCATTCGTCTGACCAAGAAAAAACAGATATTCTGCATTCGTTACTTCATATTTATCAATATAAAAAGAAGGTAATTCTTTCAAAGTAGCTAGTGTCGGTTCATTAAAATAAGGATTAAAATTATCCTGGGAGGCATCACTTCCTTGGCCATAAATAAACAGGCTTCGACTGATAAGCATCATTTCCTTTCTATCTTTTGGGTGAATTACTGATTTTCTTGGCGGAGTGAATCTGCCTTTAAAATAATCATCAGGTTCTTTGTAAAAATCTTCCTCCACATAACTTGCAATATACGCATCGGTTGTGATTGCCGATAATTTGGAATTGGGATCAGGTAAATAATCCCCTATTAAGATCACTTCGAAAAATTTGTCTTTTTTGGTGATATTATTTTCTTCAAATTTTGCTTCACGCAGCAGAAAGGAACCTACTGGAATATTGGTTTCTTTTTGATAAACAGGATAATTTTTATTTTCTTCAAATAAGCTTTTCAGTTTTTCGAGTTTGTATTTAGCAATTTTCTGATTCCGGAAAACTCGAATTTTTATCCAAACTCGATTCTTGTAGACCCCAACAACATCACCTTTCCATAACTGAACTTTTTTCTTCGTGGTTGCAAAGGGAGATGACTCTTCTCCGACATCTTCTTCTTGCGAGAAGACAGAAACTTGCAGGAAGAAAAAAAGACTAAATATGAGTAAAAATCTAAACATGGATTCTTTCTTCATTATCGACCAGTTTCCCAAAACCTTTTGATTGAATTTTTTTACTGATGGTGTATACTTACGTTCTCAGGAAAGGGAAAACATTGTTAGAATTTCAGTATAAACGTGAGAAAAATAACATTCTAATTTCCCTAAAGACTGACACCACTCAGTTTGGAACTTTTCACCGCATAGCGACTATTATTTATGCCTTAAAATTAGACATTCTGTCAGGAGAATTAGGAACTGCGGAAGAAAACGGAAATAAGTATACAGTTGACTCATTTATACTACAAGCCGATGAAAATAATCTTTCCACAGCAGCTTTTCAACTTGGAGTCATGATGGATTCCTTATTCTCAAAAAATGCAAAATTTGAAGAAATTCTTTCCATGCTCCAAATTCAAGAGCCAGCTGTTGCAACATTCTTTAAAGAAAACCCAGAGTTTATTTTCACGGATTTAACAGAAAAAGGAGAAACTTGTCTATATCTGGAATCTAGTTCCGGTCGTGGTTTATTATACTATGTTTCACGAATATTGATGGAGAATCAAATCGATATTGTATCCGCGACAATTGAAACAGATCCCAATACAGGGCGAGCAAAAGACAGTTTTTATTTAAAAACTGCCAATGGCGAAATGTTCGCATCTTCTCCTTTAGCAGAGAAGATACGAAATCAAATTCTAGCACCAATTCAATCTACATCAAATTAATTCTTGCAAAGTACTTTGTGCTTCTCTGACTTAACAGTCGAAAGTGCTTTCTTTGCCTTTAGATTAAATGCAAACGCTTTGGTATTGTTCGCGAAATTTTTTGTCCAATAAAGATCATCAGATTTTACTTCTTTTGGAGCTTCTTTAGAAAAATCAGCAAATTCTTGTTTTGTTGGAAGACTAGCACCTAACTTTTCACAGTATGATACTGCTTCCTCCCATTTTTTGCCTGATTCAATTTTATCAACTGCAAATTTTGCTACGGCAGCCTTTGCTGCTTCTTCTGGAGCAGTAGGTGCATCGACAGTTTCAGCAGGTTTTTCTTCCGTTTTTGAAACGGGCGTCTCCACCTTAACTGGAGCTGCTGTCGATTCGGTTTTCTTGTTATTGTATTTCGCATAACCAAGATAGCCTATCGCAGCTACACCTGCTAAAACAAGAAAGAGGTAAATTCCATTCCCTGACTCGTTTTTGTCACTTTTTTCGTTTGAACTTGTTGATGCCGCTGATTGAAGAGAAGCTTGCGCAGATTTGTCATTTGCGTAGAGAGCTGCCGATTCCTCTATTGCTGAAGGTTTTTTAACCGAGGTTGTTTTCTTCTTAGCTGCCTGCTTTTTTGGAGCAGCTTTTTTCTTAGCGGCAGAAGATGATTTTTTCGTTGCCATATAGAATATCCTTATTGCCGAAACAATGCTTATACTAGTTATCTCTATGAATTCAAAAAAGCTTAAGAAGTTCTTCTAAATTTTGATTTTTTTTGATTTTTTTTTAAGTGTCCAAAGGTTTTCCAATCGAAAACATGCAATAGATGAAACAAATTCGAATAGGTCTTGTCGGTGCGGGCGTTGTCGGTTCCAATCTCATACAGCTTTTAGAAAAAAATAAGAAGACGATCCAAACTCGAAACCACTTGGATTTGGAGATAGTTGCCATTGCGACGAGAACTCCGAAAAAAATTGAGCATTTGACCCAAATTCCCATTTCGACGGATCCGCTCTCGATCGCCATTAGAGATGATGTGGATGTCATAGTAGAGTTGATTGGCGGAACATCGATAGCTTCAGAAGTTGTGCAGTCTGCACTCAAAAACAAAAAGGCCGTAGTTACCGCAAATAAAGCATTACTTTCAGACACGGGCGAGGAACTCTTTAAACTAGCTTTTGAAAATGGAGTAGAAATCGGATATGAAGCAGCTGTAGCTGGATCAATTCCGATCATACGAACCCTTCGAGATGGTTTGGCTTCCTGTGAGTTCGAAGTCATCTGCGGAATTTTAAATGGCACAACAAACTTTATACTTACGAAAATGGAAGAAGAAGGCTGGGATTATTTAGAAGCCTTAAAAAAAGCGCAAGATCTCGGTTTTGCTGAAGCTGATCCTACATTCGACGTAGAAGGAATCGACGCTGCACATAAGATCTCTTTGTTATCTTCTTTGGCATATCGATCCAAAGTTCCTTTTACTCATTTGAGTGTTGAAGGAATTAGTAAATTACAATCCATCGATATTATTTCTAGCAAATCACTTGGCTATCGCATCAAATTACTAGGGATTTCCAAGAGAGTAAACGATGGTATACTTTCAAAAGTTCATCCGACCTTAGTTCCATTGAATCACCCTCTCGCAAATGTGATGAATGAGTCGAATGCGGTTTACTATAAAACGAACGAGGCCGGCTCCGGGATGGTTACCGGGAAAGGCGCGGGCGGTTTGCCAACAGCAACCGCCGTATTAGCTGATCTCATCTATTATGGTTCAAGAATTGGTGTTCCAAATACAATTCTGGAAAAGAATATTTACCCGCTTTCAGTAAAAGCCCCTGAAGCGGAAAATAAAGTGAGATATTATCTCCGATTTTCGACTTTAGATAAACCAGGTGTGCTTTCAGAAATAGCGAGAATCCTTGGGAAGAATCAAATTTCCATCGCTTCTGTTCAGCAAAAAGAATCCGATCGAGAACCCGTCAATGTAATCGTAGTAACCCACGAATCGGAAGAAGGTAACTTTTTCCGGTCCATCGAAGAGATTGATCAGGCTCCTTATGTAAAAGAAAAAACAGTAGCCATTCGCCTTCTGGAAAACTTATAATCTTAATCGTTAGTAAATGGATGCCTTAGAATTTTCGTCATTGTCATTGAAGATTGAAAAACAAACGATTCTCGATGATACAGTCTTGTTAATTTCGTTACATGGCCAAATTACAAATACGAATGCCTATGAAATTAATGCCAAAATTTCGGAAATTTTCAAAGATAACATATTTAATATCATCTTAGATTTAACTCAGCTCCAGTACATCAATAGCATTGGAGTGGCAACATTACTTGGCATGATAAGGACTGTGGAAAAAAATAATGGAAAGATGTCAATTGGTGGCTTAAACCATTTTCTTGAAAACGTAATTAAATTGATGGATCTTCCAAAAAAAATAAAAATCTATTCAACTTGTGAAGGAGCCATTTCCGCTTGGTGCTAAACTAGTCTATTGTTTGCTTGGCGACCCAAAGTCTGCTTTCTATTATTTCTAATAATTCTGTTAAACCTATTTTACTTACAGATGAGATTAAAATTTCTCCATTCTCATGAAGTGATTTTGATATTTCTGGATCCACTTGATCGATTTTATTATATATGACTAGTCGTGGAATTTCATGTAAATGGAGGCTATTTAGTATTCCATCCACAGCATCCATTTGTTCAGAATAATTAGGATTCGATACGTCGACGACATGCAAAAGCAAATCAGCATCACCTAACTCTTCCAGAGTAGCTTTAAATGCCTGTGATAAATCAGGAGGTAAATCATGGATAAAACCTACTGTGTCCGAAATAATGATCTCTCTTTCTTTCGGAAATCTAATCCGTCTAGTCGTAGGATCTAGGGTAGCAAATAGTTTATCTTCGGCTACGACCTCAGAGTTTGTCAGCGCGTTAAGAAGAGTAGATTTTCCAGCATTTGTATAACCTACAATGGCGACGATCGGCACTTCGTTTCTAGTTCTTGCCTTACGGTTAAGTTCTCTTCTTTTTTTCAGTGATTCTAATTCATTTTCAAGTCTAGTAATTTTTTCTTCTACACGTCTATTTCCAATTTCTAGTTTTGTCTCGCCGGGTCCTCTTCCCCCAATTCCGCCCGAGAGTCTTGACATATTATCATCTAACTCGGACAGACGATTTTTAAGATATTTTAATTGTGCAAGTTCAACTTGTAACTTACCATCACGTGATTTTGCATTTTTCGAAAAGATATCTAAAATTAGCTGTGTTCGATCAATGATTTTCAAATCACTCAAATCAGAAATTTTTTTCGCTTGCGATGGTGCCAACTCTAAATCAAAAATTAAAAGTTCAATATCTTTATGAACTGACTTAAGGATAATCTCTTGAAGTTTACCTTTTCCCACTACAGTCGAAGAATCGGCAGGTTTTTTCTGAACATAGGTATCTACCACATGAATACCTGCCGTTTTACATAACTCTTTTAATTCATCCATGGAATGTTCTGGAGTTCGCCTCATTTTTCTAACATCATAAACTCCAACTAAAAAAGCCCGGTTTTGAAGTTGGGATTCTTTGAGGTTAGAATTCTTTTTGGTAAATTCCGATTCTAAGGCGAGTAATTCTTCCGCATAACCTTCTTTAAGCTGACCTGGATTGACTCGGTTTTGGAGAACCCAAGGTTCTGTTGCGTCAGGGTCAGGATTAATATAGGCTGAATAATAATACTTCGGGATTCCATCTTTATCTACTACAGCAGCGGTAATCGAATCAAATCGATTCAATACTAAATCCATTAAGTCTTCTTGGTTTAGGGATTCGTCTTTTAAATGGATATGGAAAAAACGCAATCCACGCAATCTCGATTGAGCAACTCGGAATCGATCTAGGTGAGGTATTTCTATGGAATGATCACTGCCAACTATGAGGTGCGTGACATACCCAGATCTATCTATTAAAAGACCGATTTGTCGTTTAATTTCTACAGAAATCTCTCCCGTCGCCCGAGCAAATTCTTGCGTGACAATAGAATCACTACGAAGTCGCTTTTCAGAGAGAGATTTTAACTTTTTTATTTGATTTGGCTTGAGTCCAGCAAGATTGCCGCTAATTTTACTGATAGTCGAATACCGATAATGAATATATGGAAATAGGCTCTCACAAAACTAAACTGGGTCAAGACATAATTTCAAAATCTGGCTTAGCAGTTCTTATCATTTTATTTTTAAATTGTTCTTCGGCGAAACCGTTTCAACTAACGGACGCTTCACCAAGATATAGAGAGTTTCAGGGGAGCGATTTAGATCCGAATAATCGCAAACCAAAAAGCATCGAACTTTCTAATAATCAATTGTATGATGATTTTATTTTAAAAGCAAACAAGTCACTGTCCACATTAGAGTTCGCAGAAAACGTAATCAATCAAGCTGACACAAAAAAATCTTCAGGAACCGCGATTCAAGCGGAGATGAATGCAGCTGGCTATCTTAGTGAAGACCTACCTCCCATTCTTTCCAATTTGCCGAGCCTTCAAAAAAGAAACATGGAACTCATCGATAGCTCGCCTAACGACTTCGACGGACCATCTTTAGGTCGCGTAAGCAATGAACTCGCTCGGATAGAAGAGAAATTAGCCATTTATTTACCTAGGGCAGAAAAAATTTTCCAGGGAATTAGAAATTTAAGAGCAGATAGCTCTAACTATTCAAATGCCAGGGAAACTACCGAAATTGTTGAAACAATCCAGGAGACCAAGGCTGACCCAACTTTAGACAAACCAGAAGTGTCTGAGATCATCAAACCTGAACCTGAACAAAAGCCTGTTACACCAAAGAAATCTTCGAAAATTCAAATTAGCAAGCTTGCAAAAAAGAAAAAGGTAACTGGTTCTGCAAAAGATTTGTTTAAAGAAGAAATTCGAAATGTCGAAGAAAATTTATCCGAAGATGAAAAACAAGAAAATGAATACACCGAAAAAATACGAAGTGGGCTCGTCCAAGTATTCAAGTGGGAATATTATAAAAAACCCAAAGCTTTAGAAAAATTACTTCTAACTTATCCGATTCCCCGCGTTCGTTCAGCTGCGGCATTGGCGCTCGGTAGGTTGAAAACAGGCCGAACAGCCTTGCAACAAGCAATCGATAAGGACGGCTACCAGGTTCGTCCATCGGCTTTCAAAGCACTCTCTGAATTAGGCGATAAGAAATCTCTGCCTTATTTTATCTCTGGAACCAAAGCCGAAGAAATTGAAGTCATCGCAGCTTCATATGAAGGGTTAGGTAAAACAAAAGATCCTGCTGGACGAGAGATGATCATCTCTGATGGTTTAAACTCTGAGTACGTTTTGGTCGTTGCAGCATCTTTGAGAGGCTTAGCCTATAACAAAATTCCTGCAGACGTCTCCTTAATTGAAAAGTTTCTTAAATCAGCAGAAGAAGTTGAAATCAAAGAAGCCGCGATAGAGGCACTATCACTTCATGGAAGTAGAGAGTCTCTTCGGATACTTGAAGAAAACGTAAAAACACAGCCTGAATTAGCCTCAAAAATTTTAGATGCAATCGGAAAAAATAATAGCCTATCGGCAACCTTCTCTCTCATCCGATTGAATGAAAATATTGAAGATGAAAAATTATCATCAAAAATTGGCGAACACTTATTACGAAAGAAAGCATTCGGTAAATATGCGCTCATAATCGTTGAAGACGACTTTTTAAGATCAGAACCCAATGAGAGATCTACTCCACTTTCGTATGTTAAAACGAAAGAGGTAGGACTTGTAATCGGAGAATCAAAGAAAGAATTTGCTGTACGTATAGGTGATGACATTATTACCGATCGTTATGTCCAATTAAGAATTGAATCTACCCTTCCAGGTAGCAGAAATCCCTTTATTTCAGGGTGGATTTTTTATCCGAAAATTGAAATCATCGAGGTAAAAAAGTTAGGCGAAACAGATGATGGAAAGTATTCTAATCTTAAAACGGGAAAACATCAGAACATTTTTAATCCTGATAAAAAAAACAAAATTGAAGGGGAAAAAAATTAAATCGGAGATTTCAATTTGGTGGTTCTGAAGGTCGGATACCATTGAACAAGTCCACTTTTTAATGGAACTTTCGGGATCATCCAATCCAATTTACAGAACCAAACGAGAAGTAAACTAGAAATTTTCATAACACCGGGTACGTCAAATCCTGT
>Ga0075156_10000919_pt1 | contig 15707 bp, 13 predicted proteins | sample JI81AbrownDNA_FD_70966 | JGI IMG/M metagenome (GOLD analysis project Ga0075156, IMG submission 70966) | Wastewater effluent complex algal communities from Wisconsin, to seasonally profile nutrient transformation and Carbon sequestration -... | ecosystem: Engineered > WWTP > Effluent > Algae...
GTTGAAATGTCAATGAAAGCTTTTCGGTTATCAGTAATAAATCCTGCTTGAAAAACAGATTGTCCGGTGCTGTTACGGAAGGTAATCCGAAAGTGCTTTTCAGCGCCTGGTAAATTTTCAATGCGCACATGGGTACCTGTTGGATTTGGGTAAATTTCTATCGAAGAAGACTCATTTGTATCTGTGTGGGTTACAACGTTCTGAACGGTAAGACTGTCGAGTATCATGCGCACCCATTCCGTATACATTTTCCCGGAAGGATGAAGTCTATCCGATGCTACAAGTGCTGGCTGAGCTAAGCCTTGCCTCGATATTTCCGTTATGTTGATATAGGTTACACCGATTTCTTCACTAATGGATTTGTTGGCAGCATTAAATGTGTTGATACCAGCCGTAATGGCCGGCTGATTGTTCATGCCGAATGGAGTGTATCCATAGTCAGGAATGGACACAACAAAAACATGGCTTTTATCTCCACCTGCTAGCTGTATCGCCTCGTCCAGCAGATCCGAAAATTCTGACATGTAGCTTTCTACAGTCCTGCCCTGAAAATAGTTATTTACACCAATTAGAAGTGATACAAGGTTATACGTGTCCGGCAGGTTGGCATTTTGAATAGCCGATTTCAGGTTATCTGTTCGCCATCCTGTCGTGGCGATTATTCGGGGATCATCGCACATAATTCCTTTTGCACGAAGCGAGTCAATAAGCTGCACAGGCCACCGAGCAGAGATGTCAACGCTTTGCCCAATGGTGTATGAATCTCCTAATGCAAGAAACTTAACTTTTTCCTGGGTTTGGACTTGCGCTTTTAGGGAAAGCGGAAAAGCCAGTACCATGCAGCATGCTATTCTTACCGATTTGAGCATTTTCTCCGATATACGAAAAAAATGGACAAGACGGTTTTTTGTTATCTTTAAATATTAAAAGTTTAAGTATGAGTATAAAATCAATTCTCAGATTTCTACCTGTCTTAATTTTGACACTTTTGCTGGCATGCGGGGATGATGATGATAAAAAAACTGCGTATTCCTTTAAAGACCAGGATTTGTCAGGAGAGATAGAAGGTGATAACTGGACGTATGAAGATGGTTTTGTGGATCAAGGTACATTTGATGATGAAGAAATTTTGGATATCAGTCTATTTCTCGCACAGGACGATCCTGCCTGTGAAACATTTTCACGGGAGGGAGATGAGGTTTTCTTCTTTGTTCCAAATGCCGTAGGTCTGTATAAACTTAGCTTTGACCTTGGTTCTTTCGATGGTCAGGTTGTAACATTGTTTGACGATGAAGAGTTTCTAAATGTGATCGCGACAGAAGGTGCTATTGAAATTCTTACCATAACCGAAACCGAAGTAACAGGCAGGATTGATGCCCGTGCAGATGGCAACAATCATGTGAATGGAAATTTCACAGTCTCATTTTGTGCAGGAGTGTAGTAAACTTTTTAACAAAGAATTAACAAACTCTCGATTTACCCGGGAGTTTTTTCATTTCTATACGTCCCATTACCGGACATTGATATCAATGGCTAATGCCATCGGGCATAGTCCATTGCTAACCATCAAAAAACGTGATAATAAAGTCCTGAGCCGCAACTTTTCGGTAGGGATGAAGTTACACAGAGTAGACCTGCCCCAATAACCATGTTTAAAAACTACTTTAAGGTTGCGTATCGCAATTTCACGAAAGAGAACCTCTACTCATTCATCAATGTCGTTGGTCTCGCTACCGGCATCGCATGTTCGTTGCTGATTTATTTATATGTGTCGGACGAGCTCAGCTATGACCGGTATCATCCCAATGCGGAGCGTGTGTATCGTGTAAACGAATTCTTTGAAGCGGAAGACGGTTCGGGGGAGCGTTCCTCCAGTATTCCGTTTCCCATGGGTGAAGCGCTGATGGTGGACTATCCGAACATGGTTAAGGAAACGGTTCGTTTTTTCGATTTCCAGGCACCCACGCTTACAGTTGCTTATGAACCTACAGAAAAACAATTCAATGAGCGCAACTTCTACTTTGTTGACTCAACCTACTATAAGATTTTTGATTTGCAGCTCCTGAAGGGTAACTCATCATCCGCGCTTAATGATCCGAATTCAGTTATTCTCACAGAGCGCATGGCTAAAAAGTATTTTCAGGATGATGAGCCTATGGGAAAGATGCTTCGCTTTCAAGGCCAGATTGACTTGCTGGTAACTGGTGTTATGAAAGACCCCGCATCAAACTCTCATTTTCAAGCTGATTTTCTTGCCTCATTTTCAACACTTAGAAACTTTTTTGGTGGGCAACTGCCTAACAACTGGTATTGGAATCCCTGCTGGACGTATGTCCTGTTAGATGAGAATATTAGTCCCGTTGACCTGGAAGGTAAATTCCCCGAGTTTGTTCAGAAGCATTTACCGGCATTCATTAAGGATGATGTGTACCTCAAACTTCAGGCGCTAACCGACATTCATCTTAAATCACACCTTCAGTTTGAGATGGAGGCCAACAGCAGTGAGGCGAATATCTATTTGTTTTCAGGTGTAGCCATCTTTGTACTGTTAATTGCCTGCATCAATTTTATGAACTTGTCCACCGCACGATCGATGAACCGGGCGAAGGAGGTGGGTATGAGAAAGGTGATCGGAGGGCAGAAGCACCAGCTTGTTACGCAGTTTCTTCTGGAGTCGGTAATGATGAGCTTCCTTTCGGTCCTGGCTGCTGTACTTCTTGTTTACCTAAGCCTTTTTTGGTTCAACAATTTTGCTGGAAAGGACTTGACACTTGATCTTACAAATCCGCTGATTATTTCCGGCCTCTTGTTAACCGGAATAGGGGTAGGGCTTATCTCCGGGATCTATCCGGCTATTGTGCTTACGTCATTCAACCCCGCTAAAGCGCTTAAAGCAAAACGCGAACAAAGCAACGGAATTTCATTCAGGAGGATTTTGGTTGTAGTCCAGTTCTCAATATCCATTATCTTAATTATCTGTACAGGAGTTGCTATTCAGCAATTGAATTTTTTACAAAACGATGATATCGGATTTAAAAAGGATCATGTCATAATGGTTCCTGTGATCGGTACACCTATTGCTCCAAAATATAATTCGTTTGTTGAAGAGGCATTAAAATATAAGAACATTCACTCCATTACAGCGCTTGAAGAAGTATTAGGAGCCAAGTATCAGGGTGCGAATTATCAATTTGAAGGAATGGAAGTTTCGAGTCTCTTCTCAAGACTTAACGTACGGCATGATTTTCTAAAGACTTTTGATATTCCGCTGGCCGCTGGCAGGGATTATTCACGTGATGTACACACGGATGACAGCCTGGCGCTGGTAGTGAACGAAACGTTAGTAAAAGGATTCCGGTGGACCGCAGAAGAGGCAATTGGTAAGAAAGTTAATCTTGGCCGTTACCGCGGACAAATCATCGGTGTTACTAAAGATTTTAACTTTTCCTCCAAGCATGAGGCAATAGCACCTCTGGTTCTTCACCTGAATACTAACCCCGGAGCTTTTAATTTGTTTATTAAATATATGGCTGTACGAATAAGGCCAGAGAATACGCAGGAATCGATTGCCACCATTGAAAAGATCTGGAAGGAAACGTTACCGGACCGGCCGTTTGAATATTTTTTCCTGGATAATGAACTCACCCATCTTTACAAAGCAGAGTCAAATCTCAGTAAAGTTGCCGGAACATTCTCGGTGCTGGCTATTTTGGTTGCCTGTCTTGGATTGTTTGGTTTAGCATCGTTTAATGCCGAGCAACGAAAAAAGGAAATTGGCATTCGGAAAGTGCTGGGCAGTTCTATTCAGCAAATTATTTTCCTTGTTTTTGCTGATTACAGTAAGTTACTGATCGCAGCGATTGTGATAGCTTGCCCGATAGCGTATTTCGGAATGGAGCGCTGGCTTGCTACATTTGCTTATCGAATCGATATTCCATTACTACTATTTGTTTTCGCATCCGTTGTTACGGTGATTATAGCGCTGCTAACAGTAAGTTACAAATCGTTTGCTGTAGCGCGATCGAACCCGGTTGATTCGTTGAAATATGAATAAAAAAATGGTAGGAAATTGACTCCGGATTTTCAGGTTTTACAGTCTTGCCGTTAGTTATTAACTTTTACTAACGTATTGCTCTGAATAGTACGCTCGTATGTATCGCCTGTTACTTCAATAGTAGCTTTTCCGGATGAACCTGCACCCCAAACGTTGCATCAGCATTAAATAATAAATGAAACTTTTAAACAAGAAACTATTCAATTCTAAGGACGGTAAACCCTTGTTGATTTAGTGTAAAGGTATCATTAACCTTCAAGCCTAGGAGTTTTTTAGCAATTGGAGACGCCATTGAAACGGCAAAGAAAGTTTGTCGTTCAACCTGTTGCTGGCCTGCATTAATGGCTATGTAGAAATTTCCACGGGATGTGAAGATCAAACTTCCCGGTTTTATGTGTTCCGTATGCGCTTTAACTTCAATCCGGAGCAACTCCTGTTTCATCTGTACAACCTCATTCAGTTGACTCCGATGTTTATCAATTTCGAGCTGGGCCATGGCTCTGCCTGTTTCATATTTATCGCCAGCTGTGCTTTTAGTCTCCTCATTTGCCGACTGTTGAATATCGTTTATTGCAGTTTGTAGCGATGCTATCCGGCTTTCCACGTAAGACAGACAGGCGTGATTGACCTTCTGTTTCAAAGATTTCGATCTCACTCTACGTCTCCCTCGTCTTCCTCAACCCAGAACGGAGGTTTGGGTGCAGTTCCGGAAAAAATTCTACAATCAGCGCACTCCCTCCGCGCAACGCTAAATCCGATGATGGGTTGTGCATCGTCTTCACTGGGGCCGTATATCGGTTCAAGAGTCTGGTAAATGGATAGGTATGACTGAAACAGAGGATCTTCAAGAAACGCTTCCGCTGGCTCATAGTAACAAGGAGTTGTATAAGAAAAGTCAGAAATTTCGTCACGCTTAATAATTAATTGCTTCAGGTCGCTGGTGTAGGAGCCGATGAAGCCCACCACGGTTTCGTTAGTGCTTGTACTGTACATATTGCCCGGCATCTGCGATGGCTGTCCGTCAAAAAAACTACCCAGCGCACTGGAATTTTTTTTCATTATTTGCAGAAATTCATATTCCTCCAACGTCAATGCACGTTGCTTAACAATTACGCTGTAACGCCAGCCTAACCGAGGATCGGTTATATAAAAACGGGTTAACGGAAAAAGCGTGATGGCATCGGTTGCGAATTGTGCAGAAGACGCGAGAATCAGATCCTGATTACGGGCATTTGGCCAGCAGTATGTCATACTTCTGACTTCATCTGCTGGTCGTACCCGGCTAACCCCATTTTCATAAGCCCATTTGCTGACGTACGTTGAACGCACTTCCCAAACTTCTTCATACTCCCATTTGTAGTAAAAGGTACTGTTCCGTGGATCATGCGTATTAACATGAATGTTAATATAATTGTCAGCGCCTTTTGTCCAACCGACACTATCCGTACGGGGAGATATCACAGGAGTTGTGTATGCTGATAAATATACCTTCTCATTACTTTCCACCCGAAGTCTGTAATTGTGGTTAGCATCAAGGTGTAATTCTTCCGATTCGTAAAGGCCATTATTCAGATTATTCAGAGTATAAACCGAACCGTCATCATCTTCAATAAAGACGTTTGCTTCTGTTTCCGATACAAGTTCGTCAGGTTCATTCAAACCGGTAACGCGGGAAAGTTTAATGCGGGTAATTCCTTCTCCAACATTAATAAATCCCTCTACCACTAAGAAGTTTTCATTTTTGAAATTACCCTCTGCTTCAAACCTTTCACGGCAGGAGGATACAATCAAGAGAACAATCCAGCAAAAAAGTAATTTTCGTGTCATTAAAAACTTATCAATCATCACATGTGTGCGTATGGCACATTACAGAAAGTTCACGTTACGCGAGAAAAGACGTTAAAATTTGAAATTGAAGTTAAGGTATGGAATCGCAGTCCCCAGAATTGACAATTTATATCCATTAATAACTCCGTTCTCGCTTATGTAGTATACAGAATACGGATTTTTTCGTCCGGTAAGGTTATAGATACCAAACGTCCAGGAAGTATGAATCCATTGCTTAAGCTTGTGGCTGCCTTCAATGTTGATTGAGAAATCCATTCTGAAGTAATCGGGAATCCGATATCCGTTACGATCTGAATATAATGTTTTGGGTGATCCGCCATAATAGAACACTCCGATTGGTATGGTTACCGGACGACCCGTGCTATAGTTTGTGTTTAATGAGAAACTTAGTCTTCTGGTTACTTTCTGATTCAATACCAGGCCAAAATCGTGTGGCTTATCGTAGCTTGCCGGATAATACTCGCCCCGATTGATGTTCTCACCTGCAATTGGATCGTCCATTTTAAGAAGCGTTCTTGAATACGTATAACTAATCCAACCGTTTAACTTGCCTGCAGGTTTTCTAATCATAAACTCTGCGCCATACGCCTTTCCCTGTGTTGTCATAACGTCCGTTTCAATGTGATCGTTCATGATCAAAACAGCACCGCTTTTATAATCGAGATAGTTTTCTATTTTCTTTTTATAAACTTCAACGGAAGTTTGTAATGTTTTAAAAATAGTGTTGTAAACTCCGAAAGAATATTGTTCGCTAAACTGCGGCTTGATATTCGGATCACTGAGTTTCCATGTATCGGTTGGCGAAATTGCAACGGTATTGGAAAGCATATGGATATATTGACGGAGTGTGTTGTAGCTTGCTTTTATAGAAAAATTATCTGTAAATGCATAGCGTGCTGAAACGCGAACTTCTGCACCATGATAGGTTTTAATCAACTCATTCTGATCGTACTTCTTTATTCCGATAACATTATCCTCTGTTCTGGGGACGCCAGGGGCGTACTCATTTACAGCTTGCGCGCCCAGGTAGTTGAACATGGAATATCGTATCCCGGCATTAACCGATAATGCTGAGGTAATGGTGTAGGTGTCATCCAGAAACAAAGCACTTTCCAATCCCTGTTCGGGCTCAACGCTATCAAATTGAATTACAGACTCACTTCCTAAGGGAGTGAATACACCCGGATTTATGGAGTAGTAGATACTATTTACTCCAAAGTTTAGCGTATGCGAATCATTCAATTCATAAGCAAGATTTGCCTTGAGACTTGTCTGATTAATTGAAAATTTTAATCGGTACGCTGTTACAGGATCAGCTGTACTTTGACTTCCGTAGTCATAGTGATCATGCGCAAAAATTAGTTCACTGCTTAACTTTTTACCAAGTTCACTGGTCCATTCGGCAGAAATATTTCGGTTCGAATATTCGTATGTGGTATCGGTGTTCAAATTTGATTCATCGTGACTTATATATCCGCTTACTGAAACTGTGTTGCGATCATTTATTTTTCCGGTTACTGTTGCATTGACATCATAAAAGGAAGCTTCACTGTTTTTAAACCCGGAATTTTCCGGAACAAGCTTGAATATCCAGTTAGAATAGGTTGTTCGTGCACCTACCAAAAAGGAAACTTTGTCTTTCAAAATTGGACCTTCAAGATTAAACCGACTGGTTATCACACCTATACCGGCCGAACCTTTAAACTTATTCATATCACCTGCTCGTCCCTCAACTTCCAGCACGGAGGATAACCTGCCGCCATACTTTGCCGGGATAGCACTTTTATAAAGCTCAACCGATTCAATCGTCTCTGCATTGAATGAAGAGAAGAATCCAAAGAAGTGGAAGGGATTATACATGGTAGAGTTATTGAATAAAATCAGGTTTTGGTCGGTGGCACCACCCCGAATATTAAATCCTGAACTCGCTTCACCTACAGTTTTTACTCCCGGCACGGTGAGCATTGCTTTGAGTACATCAACCTCTCCAAAAGAAGACGGAATATATTTGATTGTTTGGATGTCGAGTTTCTCAACTCCCATCTGCAATCCTTTCACGTGTGAATCCCGGTCGGAGGTAACAACAACTTCCTTAAGATTTGCACTCTCCGGAACCATCTCGATGTTCAGTCTTCCGTCTGAGTTCAAAACCACGGTTCGAATGGTACTCTTCATACCGATACTCCGGATTGTTAATATATGTTTACCCGTTGGTAATTCAAGCGAATAGTTTCCTTTCTCATCGGTAGCAACACCGGCAGAAGAATTTTGAACTGTCACGGCTGCACCGATGATAGGCTCATCGTTATTCATAGATTTAACTGTACCACTTAGGATGGCACGAGCCTTTCTGGAATCTTTATTTCCAAGGTTAAATACCCTTCTTTCATTTAATGCTGCGATCCGGTTATTCTCTTCGTCATTCGAAATTACGGGCTGATTGGTTGGTCTGTTTTCACTGCTGATGATATCCGAAAGTAGTTGTGTGGTGATTACTACATCTTTTGTTAAAAACACATTTAGCTGCGGGTCAATTGCATAATGATAAGACGTATTTTTAAAGACCTCGTCAAGGATAAATCCCAGCGATTTCCTCTCCGCTGAAACGGTTACGGAGAACGAATCAAAATCTGAATCTCTAAAGTAAAAATGATAGGAAGACTGTGACTCAACAGTCTGAACCAAATCTTTTAACGTGCCGCTATTCAAATTAACCGTTAGTAGTACCTGTTCCTGCCCCAAAACAGGTGAGAGATACCCTGTAGAAATCAGGAGCCCGGTTGTCAAAAGAAATTTTCCTCGTTGAACAGCACTTTGTAAAAATAGAAACTTCATCTAGCGAAATAGATTGGTTAGGTTACAGCCAGCGCGTGGGGGCAAGACAGACGCACTCGAGACAAATATAGCCTGTTACAGCCAAATTGACCATATCAAATTTGTTAGAAATGAACGGAATAAGAAACGTAATAAAACTCATGTTCATCACCAGTCTTATTAGTCGGAACGCTTGACGGATTAGCAGCGATCGTTATGTATTCCTTGCAAACGACAAAAGATCCTCTGAATGTATTTCGGTTTATCGCCAGTGGGGTTTTTGGTTCTTTGGCATTCAGCGGGGGAGTACCCATGGCTTTTCGGGGAATTGGCTTTCACTATATCATTGCTGCGGGGTGGACAATACTGTTTTTCTGGCTGGAGGGAAGATTTTTATTCGTAACGACAAACTGGATTATTTCCGGGGTCATATATGGCATTTTTGTGTGGCTGATGATGAACCTTGATGTTGTACCGCTAAGCCTTGTACTTATGAAAGCCAGTCCAAGGGAATTGGTAAAATATCCTCCAGGGTGTACTTATTCTGATTGTTTGCGTTGGGCTGCCGGTTTCGTATGCCGCAGAACGGTATCGGAGCCTCCATTAATCTTTTGGTAATCAGGTGCTAATCCTGTACGTTTTGATTTATTGAATGATAGTGATAAGTTAACGGTTTATTGCCAACTTACTATCGCCTTGGGGAAACCTGTATGGAGGAAAATGTGCTACTGTTTCTTGATTTTTTGAACCCCGAAGAGCTTATTAAGTATGGAGGTTTCACCCTCCTTATTCTGATCATTTTTGCGGAAACGGGGGTCTTTTTCGGATTTTTTCTGCCGGGCGACTCATTGCTTTTCATCGCTGGATTGCTTTCGGAAAGTGAATACCTTGATGTTCATGTCTCCGTTATGATACCCGTATTAGTCGTTGCCGCAGTAGCTGGATCCACAACAGGGTATTTTACAGGCCGATGGGCTGGAAATTATTTAAAAAACCGAAAAGAGAACTTCTTCTTCAAAAAGAAATATCTGGACTTAACGCATGACTTTTACGAGCGCCACGGCATGATGGCTTTTATTCTCGGTCGTTTCATTCCCGTGATCAGAACGTTTGTAACTATTTTGGCTGGAACGGTAAATATTCCCTTCGGCAAATTCTTCCTATTCAATATTATCGGGGCAGTTCTTTGGATTACTTCCATGATCATGGCTGGCAGTTTGTTGGGTAGAGCTTTTCCTGACTTACCCGACTATCTTGAGATAATTGTGATTGGAATGATTTTGTTTTCCGCGATACCGGTTGCATTAACATGGTTCCGGGCAAAACGCAAGATGCGCCAGCAAGACGCTCTTGATAAATCAAAGTGAGTCAATCGCTTACAACCGAAGTACAAACTCTTAGTTTGATTCAAGTTTTGGCCCTGGCCAAGAGCGAAAACGATTTCAATTTAATCTCTTGGTTGCTTCCTTTCGGAAAGTTATATAGACCGATTATAAATAGGAAAATTATGCCCTTCAGGTAGGTAATTTTGCGGTTTTAGTTGCGCGAATTAGTCAATATGTGATACTTTTAACCGTCTTTATATATGGAAGAATCAAGCCTGGCCCAATACCTACCGATAGCACTCATGTTCCTTGTGGCTGTTGGTTTTGTCGGCCTCACCATGGTCGGAACCCACCTCTTAGGACCCAATCGTAAAACACAGGTTAAACAAGATAGCTTTGAGTGTGGCATTGAAGCCAAAGGCAACGCACGGGCGCCATTTAACATCAAATATTTCCTGGTGGCCATTTTATTTGTGCTCTTTGATGTGGAAGTAATCTTTATGTACCCATGGGCGGTAAACTTTAGAGACTTTGGTTTGTTTGGATTCCTAGAGATGCTTGCCTTCATCGGAATTCTACTCGTAGGATACTTTTATATAATAAAGAAAGGCGCGCTAAAGTGGGAAGATTGATGTTTAAACGGAATGTTATCGCTTAGATAACTGTTCACAAAGCATGGAAACAACGACAATTAAAAATTCAGATATAATCATCGGGCAGAAGCCGGAAGGTATCGAAGGGGCTGGTTTTTTTGCCACCTCGCTCGATAAGGTTGTGGGCATGGCCCGCAAGAACTCCATCTGGCCGCTGCCGTTCGCTACTTCGTGCTGCGGAATTGAGTTTATGGCGACCATGGGCTCGCATTATGACCTTGCCCGATTTGGAGCCGAACGTTTAAGCTTTAGCCCCAGACAAGCTGATCTTCTGATGGTTATGGGAACTATCGCGAAGAAAATGGGCCCGATTTTGCGCCAGGTTTACGAACAAATGGCAGAACCCCGTTGGGTGCTTTCGGTAGGAGCCTGTGCTTCGAGCGGTGGTATCTTTGACACCTACTCTGTGCTTCAGGGTATTGATCGGATCATCCCGGTTGATGTTTATGTTCCGGGTTGTCCGCCAAGACCGGAGCAAATCATTGATGGTATTCTTAAAATTCAACATTTAGTACAAACCGAATCCCTTCGCAGAAGAGATTCACCCGAGTATAAAGCTATGCTTAATCAATACGGTATCGAATAATGGAAGAGACAGTAACTGAAGAAAAGATCGTAGCCGTTATTCGTGAAAACTTCCCCAGCGAAGTTATTTCAGTTGAATCTCCGTATGGATTTTTGACGGTTAACCTCAAAGCAGGCAAAATCATCGACATCATTAAGTTTCTCTACGACAAAGAGAAGTATCAATACCTCACAACAATTTGTGGTATTCATTATCCTGAGAATAAGACAATTCAGGTGATGTACCAGTTGCACAAGCTTGCAGAGAACAAACGCATACGGCTGAAGATCGCGCTACCGGAAGAAAAGCCATCTGTTCCAACATTAACAAATGTGTTTCCCGCTGCAAACTGGATGGAACGTGAGACTTATGATTTCTTCGGAGTGATTTTCGAAGGTCATCCTAACCTGATCCGCATTTTGAATGTGGAAGATATGATCATCTTCCCGATGCGCAAAGAATATCCGTTGGAAGATCAGACCCGTGAAGACAAAAATAACGACATGTTTGGACGATAGGATATGGCAGACAACTACAACACATCGTTACTATCCGACATTCCTGAAAAGGAGGAAAAGCAATATTCGTATCTCAACTTAGGTCCGACTCACCCTGCCACACACGGTATCTTCCAGAATGTGCTGAAGATGGACGGTGAGATTATCATGGATGCAGTTCCGACCATCGGCTACATTCACCGGGCATTTGAAAAGTTGGCCGAGCGCAGACCATTCTATCAGATTACCACGATCACCGATCGGATGAACTACTGTTCGTCACCCATTAATAATTTTGGATGGCACATGACGGTAGAAAAATTGTTGAAGATTGAGATTCCAAAACGCGTTCAATATCTCCGGGTAATTATCATGGAGCTTGCGCGGATTTCTGATCATATTATTTGTAATACCATTATTGGTCAGGATGTTGGTGCAACCACCGGATTCTTATACCTGTTCCAATATCGCGAACGCATCTATGAGATCTATGAGGAGATTTGTGGTGCACGTTTAACTACAAACATGGGTCGTGTAGGCGGTTTGGAACGAAACTTTACCGACAAAACCTGGGAAAAGCTTGATGGGTTTCTAAAGGATTTTCCGCCAGCATTCGAGGAGTTCAGCGCATTGCTTGAGCGCAATAGAATTTTCATGGATCGCACGATTAACTGCGGCCCAATATCAGCGGAGCGTGCTTTAGCGTACAGCTTCTCCGGTCCAAACCTGCGTGCAGCCGGTGTTGATTATGATGTGCGCGTGATGAATCCATATTCTTCGTACGAAGAGTTTGATTTCATTGTCCCGATTGGAACACAAGGCGATACGTACGATCGTTTCATGGTTCGTCAGAAAGAGATGTGGGAGAGTGTGTCCATCATCAAGCAGGCAATCGAAAAGATTAAGAAAGAACCGTCACACATTTATCGTGCGGATGCTCCGGAATATGTACTTCCTCCAAAAGAAGAAGTTTACAATAACATGGAGGCGCTCATTTACCAGTTTAAAAATATCATGGGCGAAACCGATATCCCGAAAGGTGAGGTGTATCATGCTGTGGAAGGTGGTAATGGTGAATTGGGCTTCTATTTAATAAGCGATGGTGGTCGCACTCCATATAGATTGCACTTCAGAAGGCCTTGCTTTATTTTCTACCAGGCATATCCGGAAATGATTAAAGGCAGAATGTTATCGGATGCGATCATTACGATGAGTAGCATGAACGTGATTGCAGGTGAATTAGATTCTTAGAATATACATGGCAGAGACAACTACCATACAATTTTCAACCGATGCGATGGCATTAGCGCAACGCATTATTAAACGTTATCCGGAAGGAAAACAGAAGTCTGCTTTGTTGCCATTGCTTCATTTAGCACAAGCTGAATTTGGCGGCTGGTTAAGTCCACAAACCATGGATTACATTGCTTCAATCCTCAATATCAAGCCGATTGAAGTTTATGAAGTGGCTTCGTTCTATACGATGTATAATTTAAAACCTGTTGGAAAGTGCTTGATTGAAGTGTGTCGAACAGGCCCGTGCATGTTGCGTGGCGCGAATGACCTGATTGAGCACATCGAAAACAGATTAGGCATTAAAGTAGGAGAGACTACAGCTGACGGAATGTTCACACTCAAAACAACGGAATGTCTTGGGTCGTGTGGAACAGCCCCAATGTTACAGTGCGGTGCGGACTATTATGAGAATCTTACGAATGAGAAATTAGATACACTTCTTGAGAAGTGGAAATCAATAAAAGATCATAGTACCTATATGCGGTCGAACCGCGTGGAGATTTAAGATGGCGAAGAAGTTACTTTTACAGCACGAAAATGTTCCCGGCATCAGCACACTTGATGTATACCGGAAGAATGGAGGCTATGCTTCGGTTGAGAAAGCGTTGAAGTCAATGACGCCAGATGAGGTAATGGAAGAGGTGAAGAAGTCAGGCTTACGTGGTCGTGGCGGTGCGGGTTTCCCGGCCGGGATGAAGTGGAGCTTCCTTGATCGTAAGTCAGAAAAGCCACGCTACCTGGTGTGCAATGCTGATGAAAGCGAACCCGGTACATTCAAAGACAGATATTTAATGGAGAAAATCCCTCACTTATTGATTGAGGGGATGATCACATCAAGCTATGCGCTTGGAGCAAACACTTCGTACATATATGTGCGTGGTGAGTATATGTATGTGATCCGCATTCTGGAGAAGGCAATTGAAGAGGCATATGCAGCAGGTCTGCTCGGAAAAAATATTTTAGGTACTAATTATTCACTTGATATGTATGTACAGCCCGGTGGCGGTGCATACATCTGTGGTGAAGAAACCGCCCTGCTTGAATCATTGGAAGGTAAGCGTGGTAATCCGCGGTTGAAGCCACCATTCCCTGCGATTGCGGGTTTGTATGCTTCACCAACGGTAGTGAATAACGTTGAGACCATTGCGGCAGTTGTTCCGATTGTAAATCAGGGTGGTGATGAGTATGCAAAGATTGGCATTGGAAAAAGCACCGGTACTAAATTGATCAGCGCAAGCGGTCATATCAATAAACCCGGTGTGTATGAAATTGATCTTGGGTTGCCGGTAGAAGAGTTTATTTATTCAGATGAATATTGTGGTGGTATCTGGAAAGGAAGAAAGATGAAGGCGGTTGTGGCCGGAGGTTCGTCAGTTCCTATTCTTCCAACAGATCTTATACTTAAGACAGCTAAAGGTGAGCAACGGTTAATGACCTACGAATCACTTTCTGATGGCGGCTTTGTAAGCGGAACAATGCTGGGTTCAGGCGGATTTATTGTCTTGGATGAAACAGCTTGTATTGTTCAACACCTGCATACATTCGCTCGCTTCTATCACCATGAGTCATGCGGACAGTGCAGTCCTTGTCGTGAAGGTACTGGCTGGATGGAAAAAGTTATTCACCGAATCGAGCATGGTCACGGGCATCAGGGCGATATTGATTTACTGGTTGATGTAGCAAAGAAAATTGAAGGAAATACGATCTGCCCGTTAGGAGATGCCGCTGCATGGCCGGTAGCGAGTGCGATCCGTCATTTCCGGGAAGAGTTTGAATACCATATTAAATATCCTGAGAAAGTGAAGAACCCGAAACACTTCGAGCTTGAGCCGTTTGTTTCTGAGAAGTCACTTGTCACAGCATAGATCATAAGAAGATGGCAAAAGTTACAATAGATGGCATTGAAGTTGAAGTTCCGGACGGTACCTCAATATTAAATGCTGCCCGGATGATTGGCGGTGATGTTGTTCCGCCTGCAATGTGTTACTACTCTTCGTTGAAAGAGACAGGAGGGAAGTGTCGTGTATGTTTGGTGAAAGTAACGCAAGGCTCTGCTAAAGATCCACGTCCGATGCCGAAGCTGGTTGCATCCTGCCGTACCAACGTAATGGATGGAATGGTTGTGCAGAATATTACATCTCCTGAAGTTCTTGAAGCACGTAAAGGTGTTGTTGAATTTTTATTGATCAACCACCCGCTGGATTGCCCGATCTGTGATCAGGCTGGTGAGTGCGATTTGCAAAATCTTGCGTATGAGCACGGTGCTGCTAAAACCCGCTACGAAGAAGAGCGCAGAACATTTGAAAAGATTGATATTGGCGATAAGATCAAGCTGCACATGAATCGTTGCATCTTGTGCTATCGTTGCACATATGTAGCGGATCAGTTGACGAACGATCGCGTTCACGGTGTACTGAATCGTGGCGATGCTTCTGAGATCAGTACCTACATTCAAAAAGCTGTTGATAACGACTTCTCCGGAAACATGATTGATGTTTGCCCGGTGGGTGCGTTGACTGATAAAACATTCCGCTTTAAGCAACGTGTGTGGTTCACCAATCCAATGGATGCGCACCGCGATTGTCCGAAGTGCTCAGGTAAGGTTGTACTGTGGATGAAAGGCGAAGAAGTTCTTCGGGTTACCGCCCGCAAAGA
>Ga0075156_10000920_pt1 | contig 15666 bp, 14 predicted proteins | sample JI81AbrownDNA_FD_70966 | JGI IMG/M metagenome (GOLD analysis project Ga0075156, IMG submission 70966) | Wastewater effluent complex algal communities from Wisconsin, to seasonally profile nutrient transformation and Carbon sequestration -... | ecosystem: Engineered > WWTP > Effluent > Algae...
ACGCGCAGGTCCGGCCACGTGCTGAAGGTCAACGGCGGTAACTGGGGTCCGGGTGCGGTCAAGCTGACCTACCAGTGGTATCGGGGCAGCGCGGCGGTGAGCAGCGCGACCAGGGCGAGCTTCAGGCTGACCGCCAAGGACAAGGGCAAGACGCTCAGCGTGGTGGTGCTGGGCAGCAAGTCGGGCTACGACTCGCAGTCGATGAAGGTCGGCGTCACGATCGCCCGCTGAGGCGCAACGGGGTCACCAGTTGCCGGCGCAGGTGAGGGTGAGGGTCACCGGCATGGTGCCGGCGGGCTTGCCGTCTTCGGCGTTCGCCAGCTTGGCGGTCACCTTGTAGGTGGAACCGCTCACCGACAACGCCGCCGACGTGCCGCGCGCCGGCTTGGCCGCCTCGAAGGTCAAGGTGCGCTTGATCAGCTCGGAATCCTCGCCCAGCGCAATCGTCAGCTTCGCCACCGTCTTCTTGCCGGCGGCCAGCACCAGGGTGGCGTCGATGGTGTTGAAGAAGTCGTTCTTCTTGTCGGCCACGGTCAGGGTGGGCGCGCCGGCACGGTTCTGGCAGCTGCCGACCAGTTTGCTGGTGGCGGGCGCGAAGAGTTTCAGCGAACCGGTGGCCTTCACCGCGGGACCGGTCGTGGCGGTCACGCTGGGGGTGACGGAAGGCTTCGAGGCACTCGCGGACGGCGAACCGGACGCCGTCGGCGTACTGCTCGGGGAGGGCGTTTCCGAGGGCACGCTGCTGCTCGGTGTGGCGCTGGTGCTCGGCGCCGGTGGGGTTCGTGCGCAGCCGACCAGCGTCACGGCCACTCCTGCCGCCACCGAAACGACTCGCAACAACGCACGTCCACTCATATCGTCCATGCTGTTGCCTCGCGGCCACCGATCGTGGAGCGACGCGCTGGGGCCGGCGTTTCGGCCTCGCCGATCAGGTGGTCCCGAGCCGGTTCGTCCGGGGGTCCACCGTCGGTCGGTCGCCCGTTGTCCGCATACTCTGGCCTGTATGGATCCTCTCGGCACCCTGTCGTCCCTGTTCCGCAAGACTTCCCACGGCAACCAGGTCATCCTGGAACTCGACCTCGACTTCGCGGTGCTGAGCAGCGCCCCGGCGAACCCGCTGGAGGCGTTGAAGTTGATCAACGCTCCCACCATGAGGGTGCTGCGTGACGGGTTGCGGCAGGCCGCCGCCGAGCCGTCTGTGCTGGGTCTGCTGGTGCACATCGGCACCTGCCAGCTGACCGCGGCGCAGTGCTGCGAGCTGGCCGAACTGCTCGCCGGCTTCGGTGAACACAAGCCGGTCTGGGCACACACCGAGTCGTTCGGCGAGTTCGGCACCGCCCTGTTCCCCTACCTGCTGGCGGCGCATGCCGATCAGGTCTGGATCCAGCCGTCCGGTGAGTGCGGGCTGGGCGGCGTCCGGGCCCAGATCGTGCTGTTGCGCGGCGCCCTCGACAAGCTCGGGGTCGAGCCCCAGTTCGGCCAGCGCAAGGAGTACAAGACAGCCGCCGACACCTATGCGGCGCACGAGATCAGCGCCGCCAACACCGAGATGATGCAGCAGATCACCAACTCGGTCACCCACTGGGCGGTCGACACCATCGCCCAACGTCGGGGGCGCACCGTGGAGCAGGTCTGGGCCAGCGTCGATGCCGGAATCCTGACCGCCGACCTGGCGGTGCAGCACGGCCTGGTCGACCGGGTCGGCTATCGCGACGAGGTGTACGAAGCCGCCCGGGCCGCCTGGTCCGGCCAGCAGGCGAACCTGCGCTACGTGCATCGTCACGCGCAGTCGTCGATGGTTCGCGAGCTGGTCGAGTCGCGCACCAAGCCGGCCATCGCCGTGGTCGAGGTGCGCGGCGCCATCACTACCGGCCGCCCGCAGCGCCAGGGCAGTCAGCCCGTCGCCGCCTCGTCCGTGGTCTGCTCGCACCTGCGGGCGGCCGCGGCCGACGAGTCGGTGAAGGCCGTCGTGCTGCGGGTCGATTCTCCGGGCGGGTCCGCAGTCGCATCGGACGCCATTCGCCGCGAGGTGCTGCGGCTGCGCGCATCGGGTCGTCCGGTGGTCGCCTGCATGGCGGACGTGGCCGCGTCCGGCGGGTACTTCGTGGCCATGCCGGCGAACGAGATCGTGGCCCAGCCGACCACCTTGACCGGCTCGATCGGGGTACTGGCGGGCAAGTTCGTGATGACCGAGCTGAAGCAGAAGCTCGGCCTGGTGCTGGCTGACGTCACGTCCGGCTCGTGGGCTTCGTTCCTCTCGCCGAACAGCCGCTTCACCGACGAGCAGTGGGCTGCGCTGGATCGTCGCCTGGACGAGATCTATGCCGACTTCACCGGCAAGGCCGCAGCCGACCGCAACATGGCCATCGACGTGCTCGAGCCGCTGGCGCGTGGCCGGGTCTGGACCGGGGCGGACGCCCGTGAGCGCGGCCTGGTCGATCATCTGGGCGGCATGGGGCTGGCGGTCGACCGGGCCTGCGCCCTGGCCGGGGTCAGCACCGCCGACGTCGCAGTTCGCTCGGCGTCGAAGTTGGGTTTTCTGACTCAGTTCCGGCCGGCGGAATCCAGCGAACACGTCGCTGCCTCGGTCTTGCTGCCGGGTCGCCGATTCGACCTCGACACCGCGATCGAAGCGGTGGCTGCCGAGCTCGGCCTGGCCGCCACCGGAGCGTTGTCGCTGCCGTACCGGATCGAGCTGTCCACCGGCCTGAACGGCTGACCGGGCCGGTTCGGGGGCGGGCGTCCCCTCGCTTACCATGGAATGGATGCCCGATCCCGATCGCCGAGGTGGACACCCGTGAGTACCAAGACCCTTGCCCTGTGGGTGACCGGCGGAGCGCTGGCCCTGGCCGGGGGCGCGTACGTCGCCGGCTATGCACTGGCCGGCGACAACACTCCACGCAACGCCTCGGTCTCGGGGGTCTCGATCGGCGGTCTGACGACCGAGGCGGCCACTGCGAAGTTGAAGGGTGAGCTCGAACCACGGGTCAGTCGTCCGTTGACCGTGTCGGCCGGCGAGGTGCAGGTGCAGACCACAGCCAAGCAACTGGGGCTCGGCATCGACTACGCCGCCAGCGTCAACAACGCGGGCGCCGGACGCAGCTGGAACCCGGCCCACATCCTCACCGTGCTGGTCGGCGGCGGCGAGCAGCCGGCCGCGGTCACCCGCGACGACGCCACGCTGAACGCCGCGATCACCGACCTCGCCGGTCGCGCGGACGTCGCTCCGGTGAACGCCGGACTGAGCGTTCGAAAGACGTCGATCGTGCGTTCCGAGGGCAAGCCGGGCATCACCTTGCAGCAGCCGCAGACCGCGGACGCTCTGGCAGCCGGCTTTCTGAGCGGCACCCAGGTCAAGGCCGTCGTCGCCGAAACGCAGCCCGACATCACCACCGCCGAGGCCGATCAGGTGGCGACGACGGTGGGCCGGCCGGCGCTGGCCTCGCCGGTCACGGTGAAGACCGGCTCCTCCGGATCGTTCGACCTGACCCCGGCGATGATCGGTGCGGCGCTCAGCTTCGAGCCCGCCGAGGGAACACTGAAGGCCACTCTCGATCCCGACAAGCTGACCACCGAGGCCGCGAAGAAGATCAAGGGCCTGGGGCTCAAGCAGCCCAAGAACGCCGACATCACGATCGCGAAGGGCAAGCCGAAGATCATCGCCTCGGTGGACGGCATCGGTCTCGACGCCAAGGCGATGGCAACGGCCACCCTCGGCGTGCTCGAACAGTCGGCCGGACGCAGCGTGACCGTCGAGGCCACCGTGCAGAAGGCCGCCTTCAGCACCGCAGACGCCCAGAAACTGGGCGTCAAGAAGGTCACCGGCTCGTTCACCACGTACTACCCGGGCACGGCCTACCGGGTGAACAACATCGGCAAGGCTGCTCGACTGATCAACGGCACCTTCCTCAAGCCCGGCCAGACGTTCAGCATGAACAAGGCCCTCGGCCAACGCACGGCCGCGGCCGGCTGGATGGCCGGCGGCGGCATCGAGGGCGGCAAGATCAAAACCCTGCTGGGCGGCGGCATCAGCCAGGCCACCACCACCACCTTCAACGCGATCTTCTTCGCCGGCCTCGAAGACATCTACCACAAGCCCCACTCGCTGTACTTCAACCGTTACCCGGTCGGACGCGAGGCCACCCTCGACTGGGTCAGCGTCGACATGAAGTTCCGCAACGACTCCCCGTACGGGGTCGTGCTGCAGGCGTGGACCACCGGGCGGGTCGGGCAGACCGGTTCGGTCACCGTCCGGGTCTGGTCCACTAAGAAGTACACGATCAAGGCGACGGCCCCGGTGCGCAGCAACTTTCGTTCGCCGGCCGCCACCCAGTACGACCCCTCGGCGAGCTGCGTCGCCCAGAGTGCGATGAGCGGGTTCGACGTGCGGTTCAAGCGACAGTTCTTCTCGGGCGGCAAGTTGGTCAAGTCAGAGCCGTTCTTCTGGCGCTACAACACGCTCACGCCGGTGATCTGCGGCAAGAAGCCCTGAGGCGAGCGCGTAGGCTGACCCCTCGTGGGTGCCGTGATGATGCCGGGAAAACCGGTTGCCGATGCTGTTTTCGCCGATCTGGTCCCGCGTATCGCCGCGTTGCGGGCCGCGGGTCACAACCCGGGGCTCGGCACCATCCTGGTCGGTGACGACTCCGCGTCCGCCGGTTACATCAGGATGAAGCAGGAGCGGGCGGCCTCGTTGGGCTTCGGCGGTCGGCATGTTCAGTTGCCGTCGGACGCCGGTCAGGCAGACCTGGTGGCTGCGATCCGTGACTTCAACTCCGACGACTCGGTGGACGCGGTGCTGATCCAGCACCCGATCCCGGGCCACCTCGACTACGAGTCGGCGCTCGCCGAGCTCGACCCCGACAAGGACGCCGACGGTGCGCACCCGGTGAACATGGGACGCCTGGCGCTGGGCATGGCGGGCCCGTTGCCGTGCACCCCGGCCGGCATCGAGGCGCTGCTGCAGTTCTACGGAATCACGGTCGCGGGGCGCGATGTGGTCATTCTCGGTCGCGGGTTCACCCTCGGCCGGCCGCTGTCGATGCTGTTGTCTTTGAAGCGACCGGGCGGCAACGCCGCGGTCACTGTGGTGCACACCGGCGTGCCCGACTGGGCTGACCACACCCGGCGTGCAGACATCGTGATCGCCGCTGCGGGCGTGCCCGGCATCCTAAAGCCACAGCACCTGAGCCCCGGCCAGGTGGTGATCGGCGGCGGCGTCCGCTACCAGGGCAAGAAGCTGCTGCCCGACGTGGACGAGGCCTGCAACGACGTGGCGGGGTGGATCACCCCTCGGGTCGGCGGGGTCGGTCCCACCACGATCGCCATGCTGTTCCGCAACGCGGTCGAGGCGGCTGAGCGGCGTACGGTCGCCTGACCCTGACCCTGGCGCGGCCGGCGGATTGGGTCCACAGTGGCCACGTGCCTGCCCGCAGCCGGCGTCCGGTGAGCGCCGCCTTGACCTGCGCCGCCGACGACGGCGTCCTGGTCGATGCGTCCGTGGCCGGTTCGGGGCCTCCGCTGATCCTGTTGGCCGGCGGTATCGACTACTTGGGCCGAGGGTGGGACTCGACCGTCGCGCACCTGGTCGGGCAGCGGCGGGTGGTGCGTCACGTCCGGCGTTTCTACCGTCCGGAGCTGGGCGACCCCTTCGCCTGCGCGATGCGGGACGACGCTCGTGACGTCGCTGCCCTTGCCGCCGCGCTGGGCGGAGACGTCGACCTGCTCGGTCACTCATCCGGCGGCGTGCTGGCTTTGGAGTGCCTGGTCAGCGATCCACAGCTGTACCGGTCGGCGGTTGTGTTCGAGGCTCCGATCGTGACGGACGCCCCGTTGGGCGGTGCGGCGTCGACCCGGGCCCGCGAGCACCTGGCGGCGGGACGCGAGGTCAGGGCGATGGCGTCGTTCCTGGCCGACATCGTCGGGGCGCCGCGGTGGTCGTCCTGGCTGGGTGCGGTGGGACTGACCGTTGCTCCCGGCTATCGCCGCCGGATTCCCGGCCAACTGGCCGACCTGGCCGCCATCGACGCTCTCGGCGACCGCCGCGTCGCCTACAGCGCGATCACGCAGCGAGTTCTCGGTGTGTACGGCACCGACAGTCCGGCACACCTGGGCGAACGCATGGGCGCGCTGCTACAGGTGCTTCCCCAGGGCGAGCCGTGGCAGGTCACCGGAAACCATTCGGCCCAGGCGCGCGACCCGGCAGGCTTCGCCCACAGGGTGCTCATGTTCCTTGCCGCCGGCTGAGTCGGCTGGTCGAGCGTGCACTCAAAGGTCTGCAAGCCATGGCCGGACCGAAGCGTGACCCGTGCCTGCCAGCGCGGTTCGGACGCTGAGAGTTCCGCGCTGGTCGGTTGTGGCAAGGATCGCGGACCTCACTGAGTCGAACGGTCGACCCCCAGGGGCGTGCCGCGGCTGATAGCCGTTCGTGCGGAAGATCGCCCAGATATTGTCCGTCGTGTCCGGAGTGCGAGTGACCCGAACCGGCCCAGACGTGCTGGTGACGTCGAAGACCAGGGTGACCTCCTGCCGCGGCAGATTGGGGTCGTACACGTATAGGGTGACCTGCTGTCCATTGCGCTCGTAGCCGTAGCAGAGAACCTGATGGTTCTTACCGACGTCCATCCTGTCGGTCTGAATCAGGCCCAAAGGCGACAGTCGGCCTTCGTCGATGTCGTCCTGGATGAGCGGCCATTGCTCCCGATAGGTGATCCACGATCGGCCCATGAACAGGCCTACTGCCTGGCCCGCGCCCTCATCGCCGTTCGGGTACAGCGGAGACGAGTAGGCCAGATATCGCCACCCACCGCCCAACAGGTCGAAACTGGCAAGCAGTCGCTCGCGTATGTGCTCGAACAGCGGATCATCAGCGGTGGTCGGCTGCGCAGCCTTCGTGGGCAATTCGCCTGCGTGGAAGTAGTCCATCACGGTGAAGACCATGCCCCCGCACAGGCCGGTCTCTGCGTCGGTCAGCGGTAACCAGTCATCCGGGAGCTTTGCTATGTCCAGGGCCGACATTGGTCCCGGCAGACTGTCCCACAGCCGGTTGTAGAGCCGTCCCACAGTGACGACCGGCAGCGGCGGCCACCGTCTGTTGGCAAAGTCCAGCGACCGCTCACGCACATTGAATCGGGCAACCTGACGTCTCTGTGTTGTTCGCAAGCGAACGTGCAACTCGCCCCGTTCCCCCTGCCCGCCGCGATCGCTCACCTCATAACCCGGCGGGGCGAAGACATGGAAGGTGTTGCCGTATTGGGATTCGATCAGGGAGCTTGTTGAAGTGGATGTGCAGTACATGGTCTTCATCACCATCGGCGATGGTGTATTCGACCGTTCCCTCTGTGCCGGTCGTGGCTACGCCCGCCAGTCCACCTTCACTCTGGAAATGCCCGGTCTGTCCAGCCAGGATCTTGTCGGGAGGTAGCCATCCGCCTGGTGTCCAGTCTCCGTGTGCCAGGCCCGATGCCCGAAGAACGAGCGTGCGTTGCGTCTCGTTGTGAACCAGGACGCGCATGTAGATGCGTCCCATGGCGCGCTCAGCTCAGTCCCACAAGCACGAGCACGTGGCCGGTCCCGTTGCGGCGAGCACCTCCTGAGTGGCTCAGTCCGCCCGGACCAGTCGCTCCGGAGGCTACGAAGACCATTAGCGCCGCGCAAGAGGCAATTGTTTGCGTTGACAAAAGGCCGGGACCGGAAAGCGGTCACCGATTGTTAGGCGATACGAATCACCTTCGAAATATATCGGTGCTCGGGTTCCTGGCCGATCCGTGACGTCAGGGCCACACTGGGGCCATGGACGTGCTGGCCGCTGGGCTCGGTTTGCTCGAATCGCCCCGCTTCCACGGCGGCCGGCTGTGGTTCGCCGACTGGACGGCCGGCACGATCTTGAGGCTCGACCCCCGGCACGGTCTCGAAGTCATGCTGCGGCACGCGTCGTTGCCGTTGTGCTTCGACTTCCGTCCGGACGGTGCGCTGCTCGTGGTGTCCGCGGCCGAGAAGCGCCTGCTCGTGCAGCGCACCGATGGACGCGTGGAGCCGCTGGCCGACCTTCGGGTGTTGTCCGAGCTCGGGGCCAACGACATCGTGGTCGATGGGCGCGGCAATGCCTATGTGAACAGTCCCAATGCCGAGTTCGGCAGCGAGTCGCCCGCTGGTCCTGCCCCCGGACGAATCGCCCTGGTGACACCGAACGGCGCGGTCCGTGTGGTGGCCGACGATCTCGACTTTCCCAACGGCATGGCCGTCACCGCCGACAACCGCACCCTGATCGTGGCCGAGTCGTACCGCCATCGCCTGACGGCCTTCACCATTGCCGAAGACGGTGCACTGGCCGATCGGCGCGTGTTCGCCGACCTGGGCGATGACCCCCCCGACGGCATCACCATCGATCAGACGGGGGCGGTCTGGTATGCCGATGTGGCGCATGCGCAGTGCGTCCGGGTGGCCGAGGGTGGCCGGATCCTCGATCGTGTCGAGCTCGACCGCGGTGTCTTCGCCTGCGTTCTCGGTGGCGACACCGAGCCGACCCTGTACCTGGTCGGGGCACGGTGGCCGGGCGCCGCCGAACTGTTCGACCACGCCGAGTGGGACGGCACGGTGTGGTCCCATCCTGCCTCTTCGCCGGTGAGCGGCTGGCCCGCCAACTGAGTGGACGCTACTCAGCTGAGAAGAGGCGTCAGGGGGAGCCCTCGGGCGTGTCGGCGCGCACCTGCACGCTGCGAGCGTTCTGCCTGGTCGCCCACCAGCAGAGCGCGACCAGCAGGTCCGGGTCGCCGACGTTGGTGGTCAGCCATTCGCCCTCGACCCGCGCCCGGATGACCCCTGCCCGCCACTCGCCACGTTCGGCGAACACGGTCTCCGGCGGCTGACTGCCGTGCAGGAGAACGCTGATCCGGTGCACCGTCGGTTCGCCGGTCACGCCTGTTCGCGCGGCCAGTTCGTCCAGCAGTTCGCGAGGCGCCTGCAGTGGATCGCGGCCGAGCGCCGGCCCCACGCGGCGCAGTGCGGTCACGGTCTCGTCGACGACCGAATGCAGCCGCCCGTGACGATCTTCGAGGGTCAGCGGTTGCACAGCGGTGACGAAGCCGACCAGGTCGCGGGTGGGTCGCTCGAGCCGCAGAGTCACGCGTTCGCCCGCGCGAAGCGGCGGCTGCAGGCGGCCGATCGCATCCATGGTCACCACCGTTCGTCCGGGTGGCGAGCGCGATAGAGTGAAGGCGTCCGAGCCCGGTTCGAGAGGATTCGAAGTGACGTACATCATCACGCAGCCCTGCGTCGACATCAAAGACCTGGCTTGCGTTGAGGAGTGTCCCGTGGATTGCATCTACGAAGGCAACCGGATGCTGTACATCCAGCCCGACGAGTGCGTCGACTGTGGCGCCTGCGAGCCGGTCTGCCCGGTCGAGGCGATCTACTACGAGGATGACGTACCGGCCGATCAGAAGGCTTTTTACGACGTCAACGTGAACTTCTTCGACACCGTGGGCTCGCCCGGCGGTGCGGCGAAGATGGGTCCGATCGACGCCGACCACCCGTTCGTGCTGGGGCTGCCCCCGCAGGGCGAGTGAGCGTTCGCGACCGTAGCCTGCCCGACTTTCCCTGGGACTCACTCGCAGGCGCCAAGGCCCGCGCGCACGAGCAGCCGGGCGGCATCGTCGACCTGTCGGTCGGCACGCCGGTCGATCCGACCCCGCTGCTCGGGCAGCGAGCGCTGGCCGAGGCCGCGAACGCGCCCGGCTATCCGACGGTCTGGGGTACGCCTGAGTTGCGCGACGCGATCCGCGACTACCTGGCCACCCGTTGGGCAAGCGTGCCGGTCGCCGACCGGGGCGTGCTGCCGGTCGTCGGCACCAAGGAGTTCGTCGCCGCCCTGCCGCATCTGCTGGGGCTCACCGACGCCGACATCGTGGTGGTGCCCAGGGTGGCGTACCCGACCTATGAGGTGGGCGCCAAACTCGTCGGTGCCACGGTGGTGGCGTGCGACGATCCGTCTGCGATTGCTGGTGTGCGACCGGGGCTGGTGTGGATCAACTCGCCGGCCAACCCGCACGGGGCGATCATGCCGGCGGCTCAGCTTTCCGCCTGGGTGCGGTTCTGCCGCGACAGCGGAGCGGTGCTGGCCTCGGACGAGTGTTACGGAGAGTTCGGCTGGACCGCCGAACCGATCTCGGTGCTCCACCCCAGCGTCAACGGCGGTTCACTGGACGGGCTCCTGGCCGTGCACTCGCTGTCGAAGCGGTCGAACGCCGCAGGCTACCGAGCCGGTTTCGTGGCGGGTGAATCCGGCCTGGTGAGCGCGCTGCGTGAGTTGCGCAAGCATGCCGGCGGCATGGTTCCCGCCCCGGTGCAGTCCGCCATGGTCGCCCTGCTGGGCGACCAGACGCATGTCGAGGAGCAGCGGCAGCGCTACCTGCGGCGACGCGAGTTGCTGCGACCGGCGCTCGAGGCGGCGGGCTTCCGCATCGATCACTCCGAAGGTTCGCTGTACCTGTGGTGCACACGCGGCGAACCCGCCTCAGCCAGCGTCCAGTGGCTCTCCGAGCGAGGCATCCTGGTCGCGCCCGGCCATTTCTACGGCACGGATTCCGCCGACCACATCCGGGTGGCGCTCACCGCCACCGACGAGCGCATCGCGCTGGCAGTGCAGCGGCTGAGCGCCTGACCCCCTCGGACAGTTCAGCGAAAGCTATTTTCTGAACGCGACGGTGACGATCCTGCCGCTGCCGATGCCGCTCCAGCCGGCCAGTGCACGAGTGTCATGCACCCAGTCGGAGCCGCCCACGCTCACCCTGGCCACACCGTATTCGCCGGTGTTCGCCACCACCAGGTGTGCTGCTGCCCACGCCCGTTGCTGAGTGGTCGCCTCGATGATCAGTCCCGGCCCGCCCTTGGTCACCTTCACCTCGTCCGCCAGGCTCTTGCTGACCAAGGCCGACAACCCGTCGGCGTCGGCCTTATCGGGGGAGCCGACCTTGCAGGTGAAGCCGCCCGTCGACACCCCGGTCAGGGCCGCGGACAGCGCCTGCGCCTTGCTCACATGCTTGCGGTACGCCTCCGGGTAGGCGCTGCGCTGCACAGCCTGCGCCACATCGTTGATGTCGCGGGTTCTCCAGTTCTTCACCGTCACCAGGGCGCTGTAGAACCGTCCCGCGGAGTAGAAGGGATCCATGATCTCTTTGATCGTGCCCCACCCCTTGCTCGGTCGCTGCTGGAACAACCCGATCGAGTCGGAGTGTCCGTAGTCGAGGTTGCGCACGCCCGACTCCTGATAGGCGGTGGCCAGCGCGATCGTGACCGCCCGCGACGGCAGCCCACGGCGAAGACCGACGGCGCTGATGATGGCGGCGTTGTGGGCCTGTTCGAGGGTGACGACCACCTTGGCGCCGTCGGCGGTGGCGACGCACTGGTCGTCCAACGGCAACGGCTGTTTTGTCGTGTTCGACCACAGCGACAGCCCGGCCCAGACCAGCCCGCAGACCACCGGAATGATGGCGAGCACGAGCAGAATGCGCGGCCAGACCGGGCGCATCAGGTGCAGCGCCCCGTCAGTATGCGGGCGGGTTCGCCTGCCGGGATCAGTTCGAGAGCGGTCATCAGTTGGCGTGCAGGGCGGCGTTCAACTCGAACGAGCCGCCGGCGCGAGCCCGAACCTGCACCGCGCCGGTGACCGAGTGACGAATGAATAGCAGGTTGTCGCGACCGGAGAGCTCGCGGGCCTTCACCAGGGTGCCGTCTGGCATGGTGACCTTCGTTCCGGCCGTGATGTAGAGCCCGGCCTCGATCGTGCAGTCATTGCCCAGCGAAATGCCCAGGCCGGATTCGGCGCCCAACAGGCAGCGCTCGCCGATCGTGACCATCTGTTGACCGCCACCCGACAGCGTGCCCATGATCGAGGCGCCGCCACCGATATCGGTGCCATCGCCCACGATCACGCCGGCCGAGATGCGTCCCTCGACCATCGAGGTGCCCAGAGTGCCGGCGTTGAAGTTGACGAATCCCTCGTGCATCACGGTGGTGCCGGGCGCAAGGTGCGCGCCCAGCCGGACGCGGTCGGCGTCGGCGATGCGCACCCCGGACGGAATCACGTAGTCGACCAGGCGCGGGAACTTGTCGACCCCGAACACGGTCAGGTGCCCGCGGCTCAGCCGCAGCGCCACCCGGACGGTCTCGAAGCCGTCGACCGCGCACGGACCGGCCGAGGTCCACACCACGTTGGGCAGCACTGCGAAGATGCCGTCGAGGTTGACCTCGCGCGGCTTCACCAGCCGATGGCTGAGCAGATGCAAGCGCAGGTAGGCGTCCGACGTGGACGCCGGTGGCTCGTCGAGCTCGATCTCGACGAGCACGGCCTCCGTATGCACGCCCCGGTCGGGGTCGCCCACCTGGCCGGCGACGATCTGTTTGGGCGGCGCGTCGGCCGCCGCCAGGCCGAGCTGCGGAGCGGGGTACCAGGTGTCGAGAACCTGGCCGGAAGCGTGCACACTGGCCAGCCCCCAACCCCAGGCAGAGCGGGTGTCGGTCATGGCGGCGAGTGTACCGGGGGCCTTCCACTGAGGGTCGTGGTACCTGGCTGGGGCACTAGGTTGTGGTCATGAGCCTCGATCCGCACGGAGATCTGGTCACACTCTTCCGCGCCATCGTCGACATCGAATCCGTCAGTGGCAATGAGCGTGAGCTCGCCGACCAGGTGCAGGCCGCCCTGAGCGGGCACGACCATCTCGAGGTGCTGCGCGACGGCGACACGGTGATCGCCCGCACGAACCTGGGCCGCCCCGAGCGGGTGGTGATCGCCGGCCATCTCGACACGGTGCCGCTGGCCGGCAATCTGCCGTCCCGGGTGGAGGGTGACCTGATCTACGGCCGTGGCACCTGCGACATGAAGGGGGGAGTCGCGGTGATGATGGCGGTGGCCGTTGCTGCCACCACGCCCGCCCGCGAACTGACCTGGATCTTCTACGACCACGAAGAGGTCGAATCCAGCGCCAACTCGCTGACCCGGATCGCTGCGACCCGGCCAGAGTTGCTCGCCGGCGACTTCGCCGTTCTGATGGAGCCGACCAGCGCAGCAGTCGAAGGCGGCTGCCAGGGCACGTTGAGGTTCACCGTGACCACCAGCGGACGGGCAGCGCATTCGGCCCGTGCCTGGATGGGCCACAACGCCATTCACGACGCGGCGGACGTGCTGGCCCGGCTGCGCGCCCACGAGGCTGAGCAACCCGAGGTGGACGGCCTGCGCTACCACGAGGGCCTGAATGCGGTGGCCATCAGCGGCGGCATCGCGGGCAACGTCATACCCGACACCTGCACGATCTCGGTCAACTACCGCTTCGCCCCGCACCGCAGCGTCCAACAGGCGATGGACTACTGCCGCGCGGTGCTTCCCGACCATGAGCTCACCTTCGTGGACGCGGCCGCGGGCGCTCGCCCCGGACTCGACCTGCCGGCCGCCGCCGACTTCGTCGCAGCCGTCGGCGGGCAACCTACGGCAAAGTTCGGCTGGACCGACGTGGCCCGGTTCTCCGCCCTCGGCATCCCGGCGGTCAACTTCGGACCCGGCAACCCCTCGAAGGCGCACGCCGACGACGAGTTCTGCCCGGTGGTCGACCTGTTCACCTGCCGCGACGCGCTGGTGCGCTGGCTGGGGTAGAGCGCCACGTTCGGAGTGGTACTAAACGCCATGTATCATTGGCGGAGGTGGTGTGCCTTCGGGAGGGGCCGACCATCGTTCTTGAGCCGACCGGGGGGATCGGACCATCAGCGACTTCTTGTCATATTCATCGACGTCTCGGCGAGGCCCGGGCGTCCGGGGTCTTCGCCGTTTCGGCGCAGGCCTGTTGGCCGCGCTCGTCGCGGTCTCAGTGGTTGCCGTCACTGCCGGCGGATCTCTGTGGCTGTCCTTGGCCGGCATCAAGCGAGACCCCACGTTGCTGCCGCAACGTGACCAGGGGTCCGTGTCGTACGTGGCCGGGGCGCTCAATCTGCTGTTGGTCGGCGTCGATTCACATCAGCCCGGCCGCGAGGCCAGCGTCCTGATGCTGGTTCACGTCGACTCGACCCGCCAGCGTATTCATCTGATCTCGCTGCCGCGCGAACTTCTGAGCCCCGTCGAGGGCGGCGGAACGGACCGGTTGAGCCTGCTGTACGCCAAGGGCGGGTCGGTGGCCGTGGTCGAATCGATCGAGGAGCTGCTCGGCATCCACATCGATCACGTCGCCCTCACCTGGCTGAACGGCATGTCGCGGCTGATCGACCTGCTGGGCGGCATTCCGGTCGACAACCCGATCCCGACCAGCAACTCGGGCATCCCCTTTCCCCGCGGGCAGATCACGCTCTCGGGCGAGGAATCCTTGGCCTTCGTGCCCGAGGGGGCGAGCGGGCCGGGGCAGCTCGACCGGGCCGAGTGCCAGCGTCTGGTTCTGCAGGGCATCGCGACCCGGTTGTTGACCAGCAACGCATTGAGCAATCCGGGCACGGTCAAGGCGGTGCTCGATCAGTTGGCCGCCGACGTGGTCGTCGACAGCAAACTGGACGCCCGGCGCATGGTCGAGCTGTTCGTCGGCCTGCGCACCCAGCCGAACGTCCAGGACCTGCAGGCGATCAAGCTGCCGACGGCCGACCGCGGCACCACCCCGACAGGCGAGGGTTTCGTGCTGCCGGACGCGGGGCGGGTCACGTCCCTCGGCCGGGCGATCAACAACGACACCCTGCAGGACTGGATGCTGAACCGCTGACGATTACGCTGTTCGAGCGTGTCGAGACCGGTTCGTCGAGCGTGTCGAGACCGGTTGGTCGAGCCTGTCGAGACCGGTTGGTAGAGCCTGTCGAGACCGGTTGGTCGAGCCTGTCGAGACTACGTCCCCGGCTGCTCCAATCCTCGTCTCGGCCCGGCGACCTGCCGCGACCCGGCCGGGACAGCACGGCACTAGGCTGAACGCGTGAGCAAACGCACCCGCACGCAGGGTCCGGTGATCCGCCGGGAGGGCCAGGTTCAGCACACCACGACCGACCAGCGACTGCTGGCGGGCAAGGGTGACATCGCCTGGGTGCACACCGACCCGTGGCGGGTGATGCGCATTCAGGCGGAGTTTGTGGAGGGCTTCGGAACACTCGCCGAGCTCGGGCCCGCGATCGGCGTCTTCGGCTCGGCCCGCACGCCCAAAGGCAGTGCCATCTGGCAGTCCGGGGTCGAGATCGGACGGGCGCTGGCCGAGGCCGGCTACGCCGCGATCACTGGCGGAGGCCCGGGCATCATGGAGGCGGTCAACAAGGGCGCTGCCCAGGCGGGCGGCGTCTCGGTCGGGTTGGGCATCGAGCTCCCCTTCGAGCAGTCGCTGAACAAGCACGTGACGCTCGGCATCAACTTTCGCTACTTCTTCGCCCGCAAGGTGATGTTCCTGAAGTACTCCAAGGGCTTCGTCGTCATGCCGGGGGGGTTCGGCACCTTCGACGAGCTGTTCGAGGCACTCACCCTCGTGCAGACCAAGAAGGTCACCTCGTTTCCGATCGTGCTGTTCGGCACGGCGTACTGGTCGCCGCTGTTCGACTGGATCCGCACCACTGTGCTGGCCGAGGGCTACGTCTCCCACATCGATCTCGACCTGGTCACCATCACCGACAGCGTGGACGAGGTGATCCGGGTCGTCACCGGCGCCGCCGCGAGCGGTTCGG
>Ga0075156_10000923_pt1 | contig 15640 bp, 24 predicted proteins | sample JI81AbrownDNA_FD_70966 | JGI IMG/M metagenome (GOLD analysis project Ga0075156, IMG submission 70966) | Wastewater effluent complex algal communities from Wisconsin, to seasonally profile nutrient transformation and Carbon sequestration -... | ecosystem: Engineered > WWTP > Effluent > Algae...
ATTGCGCCTCCGTGGCCAAACGACTCCATTTCGGCCCAATACGGCCCCGCCCATCCCACATCATGAAATCTGCCAATCGGACAGGCCGTCCGGCGCGTTCAAGTCCGACAGGCTGCTAGGTCGGCCAACCGAAAAGCGGGACACCTTCACCCGCCTGGCGCGGCGTCCTATTGAAGGGCGCTTGAAGGAGCGCAAGAGTATGTCTCATGATCAGGAAAGTACCGTCGTCGTCCCTGGTATCACCATTCAAGATTTTGCAGATGCTTGGGGAGGGCAAGAGGCTCCAGGCGACTATCTCCTCGCCATAGGCAAAACGAGGAGACTTCTCGAGGAGATTCGAGAAGCAGTGCGGAATGGTGATCTCGAAATTTTCGATCCATTTTTAGGGCGAGAAAGGTCGTTGCGCGAGTCTGAATCAGACGTGCATGCTCTGACACGAGGCTATTTAAGGGTGCTGCCAAACAGCATAAATGCTTGGCTAGAGTCTATCGGGATGACGGCTTTAACGTTGATCAACCACGCAACCGTGGCAGAGCTTGGCGGTGTGTCTTTGAGCGAGGACCGCGCTACTCAAGACCGCGAAGTGAAGCAGGTTTCAAACGTGGATCTTGGGGTAACCAAAGACCAAATAGTCGCTTGCTTCCCTCCGCGCAGAGGGCAAACCGACGAGCAATGGGAAAGGATGCTGGGCGATCCACCGAAATGGATGAGTCTGGCCCGGATCGATGCCGGAGGGAGGGGAATTCAATCCCGATGGAATCCCGCCAGGCTCGCCATGTGCCTTGCTGAAAAGGGGCACATGCGGCGCAAGGCTCTCGGAACCATCATCTGCCGCAGCTTTCCTCAGTACCTGGATGAGTGGGAGGCCTACACCGGTAGCTTTGACTGACTTACCGGCATTCACTACCGGCAAAGTTACCGGCAATTAGCCTCGAAACCCGCGTCATTGCTGGGTTTCGCTACCGGCGGTAGGGCTTCAAAAAACTGCCGGCAGTCAGAGTGGCATCACCTTCATAGACGAATGGTGATGCCATGCAGCAAACGATTCAAACCGCAGCCTTCGCGCAACGCTTGGGCTACAAATCCGCCAGCATCCGTACGGCCGTCTGGCGCAACGGCCACTTCAACGGCATCAAGCCGATCAAGCTTCCGAACGGGCGTCTCCTATGGCCTGCGGATTCCTTTGAGCGCTTGACCGCTGGCACCCCTAGCTAACAGGGGGCGCCATGACCAACAACAAAAAGGGCCGCTCCAACGAGAGCAGCCCCAAAGACGATTTCACCCACAATCATAGGCCTCCCGTTGTCACCGGGCAATGTGCCGAAGTTCTTGAGCTTCTGCGCACTGAGGGCAGTGTTCTGTCCTTCCGTCTGACCGCAGAGCTGGCCATCCCCGAAGCCGCCGCCCGCGCGCATGAGCTGCGGGCCAGGGGCTTCAACGTCCTCACCACGATCCTGCCGCAAGTCGAGTTTCGCGGACGCATCCGGCGCAGCGTAGCCCGCTATTCCCTGGGCGTCCCGCACTGGCCCGCCCCTGGCTTTCTTGAAGGGGGCGCCGCGTGAACACGATTCCAAACATCTCTCCACAAGCTGCAGAGCAGCGTGCCGCGGGTGTAGCCCAGGATCTTCTCGACGAGCTACTTCAGGCCGACAGCCAAGCTAAAGCCGTTGAAGTCATCGCGCACCACCTGACTATTGCGTTTGCAGAAGCGCGGGGCCCTGTGTGGGCTACTGCCGCTGGCCTGGCGTCCGTGCTGGTGCCGGTGCTGAAGGCCGGCGTCAGCGCATTACCGAAAGGCGGTGAGTGATGGCCGCCAAGATCAACGGCAAGGCAAGTGATCGGAATCCGAAGCCTCGTCTGAAGTCCCATTCTGCTGCGCAGCGGTATGAGACCTTGAAGGCCAACATCATCCATAAATGCCTCAGTCCCGCCGAGTACGCGCAAGCCTGCCGCCGTGCAGCAAGGAGGGCCGGCCTATGAGTGTCCGCGTTCTCGCAAGAGTCTGGGATGGATACCCCGGTGGCGGGTCCGAACTGCTGACGCTGCTCGCGTTGGCAGATTGGTCCGATGATGACGGCCATTGTTTCCCCAGCATTCAGAAGATCGCCGAGAAGGTCCGACTGAAGGAGCGGCAGGCGCAACGTGTTGTGCACAGCCTCATTGCTGACGGCTTTGTCCTCGTCACGGGAAACGCGCTTGGCGGGGCTCCTGGTTCAAGCCGGCGTTATCGCCTGAATCTCTCTCGATTGACGGGTGTCGCCCATGACACCCCTACGGGTGTAGCCAGTGACACCCCTCGACGTCAGACGGGTGTCACCGAAGACGGGGACGGGTGTCATCCAAGACGTGAGACGGGTGTCTCCCATGACACCCTAACCGTCAGTGAACCGTCAAAGAACCGTCAGTTAATAGCGGACGAGCCGCTTGTCAGCAGCAAAGCTGCCGACCCTTGTCCCCATCAGGCGATCATTGATCTGTACCACCAGACCCTGCCGACAGGCCGCCAGGTACGAATCTGGAACGAGACCCGGAAGGCAAAGCTTCGGGCACGGTGGAAGGAAGACTTGAAGCGCCAGAGTCTCGACTGGTGGGCCAAGTTCTTTGGCTACATCGCCAACTCCGACTTTCTGACGGGCAAGACCTCTACGCCTGGACGACGTCCGTTCGAGATCGACCTGGAGTGGATCGTCACCCATGCGAACTTCGTGAAGATCCTTGAAGGCAAGTACGAAAACGGGCAAGCGGCGATCATGCCGGCGGCACCGGCTCAGCAGGAAGCCATCTTTCGGGGGTGCCTCTGATGAACGCCCCCGACCTGCGCAACCTGCCACCCCACTCCATCGAAGCGGAACAAGGCCTGCTTGGCGCCATCCTGGTTGATGGAGCGCGAGTGCTCGACCGCATCGAAGGCGCCGTGACTGCTGCGGATTTCTACCGGGCCGACCATCGAACGATCTTCGCCGCGGCCAAGGCCCTTCACGACTCTGGCCGGGCAGTGGATCTGCTCACGGTCTTCGACGCCCTGGAAGCCAGGGGCGAGGCAGACCGCGCCGGCGGCTTGGCCTACCTGGGGGAGCTGGGGAACTGCGGATTCCTCTCCAGCAACGCGAAGGCCTACGCCCTGACGATCCGGGAGCGGGCCACCCTACGGGGTCTGCAGCAGACGGCCACCGACATCCTGGCCGCTTGCTCAACGCCCGCCGGCCGGTCCCCGGCAGAGATCGCCGCCGAAGCCGAAGCTGGCATGCTGGCGCTGCTCGACCACACCGACACCGACCCGGTACGGCTGCAGGACGCCCTGTGCGATGTGCTGGCCGACGTGGAGGACCGCCGAGAACGTGGCGGCAACCTGGCCGGCCTGTCGACCGGGTTCCGCCAGCTCGACCAGATGACCGGCGGACTTGAACCGGGTCAGCTCATCATCGTTGCGGCTCGCCCGTCAGTCGGCAAGACGGTGGCCGGCTGCAACATCGCCGCCCATGCTGCCGGTGGCGGTGTGCCGGTCCTGTTCTTCACCATGGAAATGAGCCGCCGAGAGATCGCCCAGCGCATCCTCGCCGCCCGCTCCGGCGTCACCGTGCAGGCCATGCGCAGCGGCACCAGCGACCGGCGCGACTGGGACCAGATGACGGAGATGGTTGCAGCATCCGCCGGCTGGCCACTGTTCATCGATGACACCCCGGCCGTCACTGTGGCCTATGTCCGCGCCAAAGCCCGCCGCATCCAGCGTGCCCGAGGCCTCGGGCTGGTCGTGGTCGATTACTTGGGGCTGATGCGCGGCATCGGTGACAACCGGGCACAGGAAGTCGGCTCGATCTCCCGCGGGCTGAAGGCCCTGGCCAAGGAGTTGAAGGTGTCAGTGATCGCCCTAGCCCAGCTCAACCGGGCAAGCGAGGGGCGGCTGGACAGAAAGCCCACCCTGGCTGACCTGCGCGATTCCGGCGAGGTCGAACAGGACGCGGACCTCGTCCTGATGCTCCACCGCGAATCCATGCACCGCGAGGCGCCGGAATGGGAAGGGCTCGCCCAGCTCTTGATCCGCAAGAGCCGCAACGGCCCCACCGGTGAATGCCTGCTGGCCCTGGATGGCCCGCGCATGCGCTTCACCGATTACCACGGCCCGTACCCGGCTGCCGCTCGGCCGGAGAAACCCGCCCAGCGGAAAGGGTTTGAGGCGTGATGGATGGCGCCTAATCGATACGAAGCCACTGAAAAATCACAAGGAAATCACTAATGACAAACAAGCGAACCCCGCCCGCCGCATGGAAGCCGGGCGAATCGGGCAACCCCCGCGGCAAGCCGAAGGGCGCCATCAACAAGACCACGCGCTTGGCCTTGGAGCTGTTTGAGGGCGGCATCAAGAACATTGCCGAGGTCGTCATCAAGCAGGCCCAGGACGGCGACCTCACTGCCGCGCGCCTCGTGCTCGACAAGCTAGTCCCGAACGCCCGGGAGCGCGCCGTGGAGTTGCCTGGATTGCCCAGCACGGAGAACCCGGCAGGGGTGGCGGAGGCACAGGCCGCCATCCTCCAGGCCGTTGCTTCCGGGGATCTGACGCCGGGCGAAGCCGCGACCCTATCCGGGATCGTGGAGAACCGCAGGAAGGCAATCGAAACCCAGGAACTTGAGCAGCGCATCAGGGCGATAGAGCAGCGGCAATGATGGCGACGACCGAATCAACGAAGGAGCAAGACATGACCATTGAAATGATGAAGAGGCGAGTAAGCCGACTTGAAACCGATGGGGCTGAGTCCAAATCTCTGGCGGAGCAGCTGTGCCGCGCCAAGCAGGCGCCCGGTGATCCGGTGCCAACTGAAGAGCGGATTGACCGCCTGCAGGGAATGAAACCTTCCAAGCTCCGAGATCGGCTTATTCGGGCGTATCGCCGCTGTCTTGCGGGGGAACAGCAATGATGTCGCCGAAGCTGACCGGACGCCTTCCCGAGGCCGTCCGCCGTGCCTTGATTGAGGCGTCCCAGGTGGGCGCGCCCGACTCGATGGAGCGCCGCTGTGCCATCGATGGTGCCATTGCACACGCGCGCCTCCGGCATCCCCAGTTCTTCAAAGTGGAGGAGCGGCATGAAAATCGTGGCAGTGAATGAACGAGGGCAGCGGATCGGCGAGACGCACCCGCAGGCGCGGTACAGCAACGGCGAGGTTGCTGGGGTGCTGGCGCTGCGCGATCAGGGGCTGAGTTACTCGCAGATCGCCACGGCCTGCCAGATGCCGAAATCGACGGTTGCCCACATCTGCCGCGGTAACCGCCGATGTCAGACACCGGCCAGATATTCGATGGTTGAACGGTAGAAGAGCCCGGCCCAGTGCCGGGCTTTTCGCTTTGTTCAATGGGGTGCGCGTGCCGCGTTTGGCGACAAATACAGTCATGTCACGACAAACGACGCCACCAACCATGCCCGATCTGATCACCCTGGATGAAGCAGCAGAGCGCTTGAAGCTCTCGCGCAGAACGATCGACCGATATGTGGAGCGGGGCGTGTTCTGCGCGCTGTACGCCTTGCCCACCGGCCAGCTTCGTGTTGACGCGCACGATCTTGACGACTGGCTGCGAGCCTTCCGTAAAACCCCCGCCCGGAGTGAATCCCAACATGACCACAAAGCTTGACCAACTTGAACAGGAAATAGCGCTTGCTGAGCGTGCGGTGGCTGAAGCCACCGAGGCCAACCATGCTGCGGGCGTCGAACTGGCCCGGACGCCGGCCAGCGCCGCCGCCCTGCAAGGTGCTCGCGATGCGGCCCAGAAGCTCGCGGCAGCCGAGGCCGATCTCGACATGCTCCGCAAGGCGCGCGTTGCCGCCCAGACCGCCGACGACGCCGACGCGAAGGACGCCGCCCGGGCCAAGGCAGTCGGCCACCTAGAGGCCGCGGAGCGCCTGCAGGTGGAGCGCATCCAGGCCGCCGCAAAGATCGACGAGATCCTGGACACGCTGAAGGCTGCCTGCGCCGACTGGAAGAGCCTCTGCGGTCAACTGAGGACTGAAGCCCACGGGTTCTTCAAGATCACAGTGTATGGCCGAGGGGGGCACGAGTATTCCCTCAGCGTGACGGCAAGCGAGATCAGCGCCGCGATGGCCGCTGAGCTGGATACCGCGACGCACGGCATGAACGATCACCACGCGTTGCAGTTCAGCTACATGCGTCACCACGCCGGCCAGCCTGAACAGGCAACGAACGCTGCTCAATGCATGGGCAATCTGCTTCTGACCCGCATGCGCGAGGTTGCCAAGCAACAGGGGCTGCTGCAATGACCAACTTGAACACGCTCTACGACGCTCCGTCGTCCGTAGCGGCCAGGGCCAGTGAGGCTCAGGCCGCTCCCCAAGGCTCTGCGCCGCCTTCCACGCTCTACGGCGCCCCCGCTGAGCCCGCGCCGCAACCTCGGGCGCCTGAGACGCCCAACCCCCGCAGCGAGCCTGCACCGCAGCCCCAGGCCGAGATAACGCAGGAGGAGCGGGCCCAGCAAGCGTTCTACGGCCAGCCGGAAGAGGTGCCGGCCGTCGAGGTGCCCGAGAGCATCAAGGCCATGCGGGAGGCTGATGGCCTCCGCACGCTGTATTCGCCGCAGGGGAGCTACGCATCGGTACTGCCCGACGACATGATGGCCGCTGATGAGGCGGTGAAGGACATCCCCGAGCCGGTACAGCGTGCAGCTATCTCCGAGCTGCGGGAGATGGCCGCCGATTTGTCGATGTCGCACGACGACGTACGCGCCCTGCAGTCCATCGCCCGGCAGATCCCCTCCAAGCCGACCGAGGCCGAGCGCATCACTTGGCGGGAGCAGGCTGTCACCCGCCTGAACGAGACCTACGGCAATGGCGCCGCCCAGGCAGTCCGGGACGCCCGCGCCTTCATCGCGCAAGACCCCCGCCGCGCCAAGCTCCTCGACGCCAAGGGCTTGGGCGATCACCCCGACACTGTGCTCATGGTGGCCCGCCTGGCCCGGCAGGCACGCATTCAAGGAAAACTGAAATGAGTCGGCCCGCTTGCGACGTCCGGCAGGTCGATGCCGGTGCCCTGCTCGATCAAGCTCAGCAGCTGTTCGCAGCCCACTGGGACGAGATTGCGCTCAACAAGGGAATGATGGTGCTGAAGCCCGATGCGGAGCGCTATCAAGCCCTGGAGGCGTCCGGCGTCCTCTTCGCGCTCTCCGCCTATGTCGGTGGCCGCCTCATCGGGTATTCCGTCAATTTCCTGATGCGGCACCTTCATTACGCAGATCTCGTTTATGCCCAGAACGATTTGCTGTTCATCGATAAGGACTACCGCGCCTCCCGCGCGGGTCTGGCGCTCATCCGCGCAACCGAAGCCCATGCAAAGGCCAAGGGCGCCCAAATGCTGATCTGGCATGCGAAGCCGGGCACTGCACTTGAGGCACTTCTTCCGCGGATGGGCTACGGAGTGCAAGACATCATGTTTTCAAAGGAGGTTTGATCATGGGATTTTCAGCATTTGCGGCCGTCATGGCCGCGAGTACCGCCTACAGCGGCTACGCCGGCAACAAAGCCGACCAGAACCAGCGCAGTGCACAACGTCAGTCCCTGCGCACTGCTCAAGACCAGGCCAACGCCACCGAGCAGGCCAACAACAGAGCCAACCAGAAGCGCCCCGATGTGGCGGGCGCGCTGTCGTCCGCGCTGATGTCTGGAAAAGCGGGGGCGTCCGGGACCATGCTTACCGGCCCCGGCGGCGTTGATCCCAATGCTCTGCAACTCGGCAAATCCACGCTCCTGGGGCAGTGAAATGAAGCCCAGCGATCAGCCGCTTACCCAGGACGAAGAGCGGGCAAGGGAGCGCCTTAATCGGCGTCTTGAGCCCTATGGAAAGGCTGTGGTCGAGTCGTTCCGCGGTGACGCGCTCATCGCCGCTGCTCAGATTTTCGGCCTCGACCCCGACCAGTCGAATGAACCAAAGGGCGAGGCCGTAGGCCTCGACCCATCACAGCAAACGGTGGAGACGAAATGACGATCCGCGACGGGAATTTGATTTACTCGAAGGCGCAGGCCGTTCTCTTGGCCGGCGACACCGCATCAGCCAATTGCTTCGACGCGGGCAGTGCGCTGACCTCCGATATCGGGCATGGGGTGGATGACCTGTTTCTTAGCGTCCTCTGCAACACTGCCGCGACCTCCAGCGGTTCGGCGACCTTGCGGGCTGTTCTGCAGGATTCAGCGGATGGGGTGAATTTCTCCGACGTGATCGGCGGCGCCGTGTTCCCGGTGGCTGGCGTTGTTGCCGGCACGGCGCTCCTGCAGATCCCGTTCCCCACGCGGCTGCGGCGTTTCACCCAGGTGGTTTATCGGGTGGGCGTAGCACCACTGACCGCCGGCAAGTTCGATGCGTTCGTCAGCATCGGAGTCCAGCGCAACATCGCCCGCGCAAGCGGCTTTTCTGTCGTTTGATGGTGGCAGATGCCGATGGTCTCCTCAGTCTTGAGCACACCCAAACCAACGAGCAAAACGGGCAGGCGTACTCAGGGTTCTTGCTGAATTTCCGCGACACCATGCTGGTGATATCTGGGTACGGATGTTTTTCGACCCCCCCTTGACATCCGGGTATCTCCCGGAGCATCCTGATCCGGCCGCTGAAAACAATAGCGGCCGGGCTTGGCGGCCCGGATTACTTAGGCGGACGACCGCCCAGAGCGGTTTTTTTGCGTCCGCAGCATGGTAGCGCCTGTGGGCGGGCCGTGCGGGAGGGGAAACCCTGCCGGTTCCTAAGTACCGGTCCGCCAACCTGCACGGCTTCGCCCCCCAGCTTGGCGGCTGGGTGACGGAGAGACCAACCGTTACTTAGGAGCTCCACCATGTCCCACCTTGCCCTTGTTTCGCCCGCACCCAAGCGGGGCACTGCTTCCCACGACTTTTTCCACTCCATCGACGGCAACCTGCTCCAGGTCCGCCAGGGTGCCGATTTGTCCGCCACGCTCATTCATGCGTCGTGCCTCTTGGACACGGCCCGTGCGTCCGTGCTGAGCGTGGCGGATGAACACCAGGACAATGTAGCCCATGGCGCGGCCTACCTGATCGAGCTGGCGCAGGGGCTGGTCAATGCCGCTGAGTGCGGCTTGAGCCCGGCTCAATCGAAGGCCGAAGAGAGCCCGCTTTCCTTGCTGCGCGAGGCTCTGGCCGATAGCCAGAAGCAAGCCAGCCAGGCGCGCACGGCCAAGATTCGGAATTATCACGAAGGCCGAGCCTCCGCCTTTCAGATCGCAATCGCTGCGCTGGAGGGCTGATCATGACGATTCAGCGTATCTCGACACCCGTCAGGGTGGGGCTGCCTACGGCCCGGCATCTGGCTCTGATTGTCCGCGAGCAGCTCGACATTGGTGACCGCGTGCGTTCCCTCCATGCCGGCCGCACCGGCACCGTGATGAAGGTCTATCCCGATGGCTCGGCCTGCATCACCTGGGACGACAAGCCGGCGCCGCTGTGTCTCGGTCACGAGCGTGTGCCGCGGTCCCTGCTCATCGTCCTGGGCTCCAGCGTCACCGAGAGCGAAGGAGGTGAGCTATGAAGACACTGAAGATGAAGCACGTTATTAGGGCTGTGTTGCCGATTACGGACGCGTACAAGGCTACTCTACGTGGAATCGAGATCCGTATGATTGGCACCGAGGAGGAGCTCATCGGCAGCGGAGCCGTTAAGTTGGGCGAGTTTCCCGGCCCTCGTCGAGGCTCGTGCCGGAATCTCGCTGAAGTCCGCGTCGGCCGCAATGCGGATGGACGTTGCAATGTTCGAGTGTGGGGCATCCGTGCAGCCAAGCTGGATCTTGGCTTTCAGGACTTCATGAAAGGCCTGATGGCTGACCGGTAGAGCTCACTCATAAGCATCAAGAGGCCGGGTGTGGGCTAGCCATCTATTCCGGAACCCTGGAGCCCTCACCATGCCTGCTCCCCAAACGGTGGAGTAATCCACGCCACCACGAGAGGTCGGCTGACGCACAGCCGACGCTCGCTGCCCCTTTTGCCGCGTTGGAGGTGCCATGCAGACCGAACGCTATGGAACCCGGGATCAGGCGTATTCCGCCTGGCATCGGGCACAGAGTACCCGCCGCTATGTCGGCATTGAGGAGGCCGCCAGGCTCTCCATGATCGATCTGGACGGTGCCCTGTACGTCGAGTACGACGACCGGGACCGAGAGCCCTTGGCGCTCATTGAGACGGCCCGGGACGTGGGGCAGAAAACCAAGGCCTGCACGGTGACGGCACGGCTCGCCCAGCGCTCCGGGCTGCCGGCCTACGTGGTTCTGTACCAGGTGGGCCACGAGGCCAACCCGGCGGACCTGTCGCAGCCCGACATCCTGATGTTTCGTGTGCGGCGGATCTGGCCACATCCTGAGGCGGCTTGGCGGCTGCTCACGCCCGGGAGCTGGGCGGAGGCGCTGCTGCAGATCAGGCGCTGGGCGTGCGCGAAGCTGGATGGTGTGGCGGCGAACGATCCGCGGTGGTGAGGTGCTGCTTGAGGGGTGCTAGGCCGCTCGAACCTGTCGCTCGCGCGCGATCAATTCTACGAGGTACCAGTTTGCTGCATTCGCGAAGATCGGTGCAGAGTCAGCGGTCGCAAGATGCCGTAGCCAAGTAAAGTGCGCATCTGCAAACGAATCGCTCACGTGTAAATCGTCGAGCTTGCTCTCATTGAAGTTGGCGATGATGTTGAGAGCACAAAAGTACGCCAGTCGGATGTTCAGCTCTCTAGCAGTATCGTCCGAGTCGTGTCGGAGAGGGGTGTGATGGACTAGAAGCAGTTCGGTCAGTGACGCGATCTTATGGCGATCAGCGCGCACAGATGTTCCCCCATCACAGGGGGTAATCTTTGGTTTAACGCTTTCGTCCATCAACTCCCAGTAGTTGGAGTTGGTCAATTGCAACGAAAAGTCGTCAACCGTGAGTCCGGCAGCGCTTGGGTGTTCAGCTTGTCGCAAAAGCTCTACGAAAACATCGACCCACGACCTTAGCTCATCCAGTCGCTGGGCTTTCTTTTCGTTCGGGACTGCTGAGTTTGCGTGAAGTACGTCGTCCGGAAAACCTTCCAAAGACACTTCAGGAAGGCCATCCGTCATTTGAGGTCGAGGTCGGCAGCCTGTACGCTTGGAACGTCAAAAAAAGCTGCCTTGAACGCAACAACAGCGGCCCTCGGCGCGCGTAGGTTCACGTCCGCGGCTTCTTTCTCGCTGTTGCGGAACGCACCCTCGGCACCCGTAAGCCGAAGCTCATCCCGTTTTATGCCCGGTTTAACGCTCTGAGCATTTTTCATCAGAATTTCCCCAAGTCGTTTTTCTGCGCAAAATGCCACTTCGATTGGTGGCTTTGTTTAACCTTATGATTATGTCAGTGTTTCCATTGACCTGACAATGCTTCATTACCAACTGGCGTGTGATTTTTTGCTCGCGGTTTTGTGTTCGTTTGGGATGCTCGTCACAGTGGATCGGGTTCGGTCACCAGGTGAACGCCGGCCATGGTCGCCAGTCACACCCGGTATCCCCGGACTTTTTTGGATTCCTTCCCCTATCCTTCCCGAGTCGCATAAAGCAAAAGGCCAGCCCTCGTGAGGCTGGCCTAAGTGCTTGAAACGTATGGTGGGCCCAACAGGACTTGAACCTGTGACCAAGCGATTATGAGTCGCCTGCTCTAACCAACTGAGCTATGGGCCCGAAAGGGGAACGCAGCGGGCCGCCCCGCCATGGTGGGACGGCCCGTGAGGTCAGGCCTCGTTGTCGAGGAAGCTGCGCAGCCGCTCGGAACGGCTGGGGTGGCGCAGCTTGCGCAGGGCCTTGGCTTCGATCTGGCGGATGCGCTCGCGGGTGACGTCGAACTGCTTGCCGACTTCTTCCAGCGTGTGGTCGGTGTTCATCTCGATACCGAAGCGCATGCGCAGAACCTTGGCTTCCCGCGGGGTGAGGGAGTCGAGGACTTCCTTGGTGGCGTCACGCAGGCTGGAATACAGGGCTGCCTCGGCCGGGGCCAGGGTGGCGTTGTCCTCGATGAAATCACCCAGGTGCGAATCGTCGTCATCGCCGATCGGGGTCTCCATGGAGATGGGTTCCTTGGAGATCTTGAGGATCTTGCGGATCTTCTCCTCGGGCATTTCCATCTTCTCGGCCAGGGTCGCAGGATCGGGCTCGTTACCGGTCTCCTGCAGGATCTGGCGGGAGATCCGGTTCATCTTGTTGATCGTCTCGATCATGTGCACCGGGATGCGGATGGTGCGGGCCTGATCGGCGATGGAGCGGGTGATGGCCTGACGGATCCACCAGGTGGCGTAGGTGGAGAATTTGTAGCCACGGCGGTATTCGAACTTGTCCACGGCCTTCATCAGGCCGATGTTGCCTTCCTGGATCAGGTCGAGGAACTGCAGACCGCGGTTGGTGTACTTCTTGGCGATGGAGATCACCAGGCGCAGGTTGGCTTCGGTCATCTCGCGCTTGGCGCGGCGGGCCTTGGCTTCACCGGTGGACATCTGTTTGTTGATGTCCTTGAGTTCCTTCAGGGGGATGCCGATGCGGGCCTGGAGATCAATGAGCTTCTGCTGCTCTTCGAGAATGGCCGGCTGCATGCGGATCATCACCGGTGCATTGCCCGGGCCGGCGGAGATCTCGGCCTTCAGCCAGTCCAGGTTGGTTTCGTTGCCCGGGAAACTCTTGATGAAGTGCTGCCGCGGCATGCCGGCCTTGTCGACGCACAGGCTCAGGATCTTGCGTTCGTGGCTGCGGGCCTGATCCACCATGTGGCGCACGGCGTCGCACAGGCGTTCGGTGGTGCGTGCCGTGAAACGGATGTTCATGAGCTCGTTGGAGACCTGCTCCTGGAGCTTCATGTAGGTCTTGTCCTGGTAGCCCTTCTTCTGGAGGGCGACGGCCATCTTGTCGTAGAGGCCGCGCAGGGTGGTGAAGCGTTCCAGGGCGTCCGCCTTGAGCTTGATCAGGGAGGCCGACTGGGCGCCGGCGCCGCCATCGTCTTCCTCTTCGTCGGCTTCGTCGGCTTCGTCCACTTCAAGGTCGTCGCTTTCGGCAAGCTCTTCAATGGCTTCGACCGCATTCGGGTCGATCAGGCCGTCGATGAGTTCGTCGATGCGCATCTCGTCGCGACCGATCCGGTCGGCGGCGTCGAGGATCTCGGCAATGGTCGTCGGGCAGGCGGAGATCGCCTGGATCATGTGCTTCAGGCCTTCCTCGATGCGTTTGGCGATCTCGATTTCGCCTTCGCGGGTGAGGAGTTCGACCGTGCCCATCTCGCGCATGTACATGCGCACCGGGTCGGTGGTGCGGCCGAATTCCGAGTCGACGGCCGAGAGGGTCTGCTCGGCTTCGGCTTCGGCCTGTTCGTCATCCACCACGGTGGGGGCAACTTCGGACATGAGGAGGTCTTCAGCGGCCGGAGCCACGTCGAAGACCTGGATACCCATGTCGTTGAAGGTGGTGATGATGGACTCGATCTGCTCGGCGTCCACGAGGTCGTCGGGCAGGTGGTCGTTGATCTCGGCGTAGGTGAGGTAGCCCCGCTCCTTGCCGAGGGCGATCAGGGTCTTGAGCCGGGTGCGGCGAACTTCCGCCTCTTCCGCCGAGGGCGCCTCGGCGATCATCGGGGCGAGTTTGTCCTTGACCTTCGCTGCTCGCGGCTTGGCAGGCGCTTTGCGCGGTTGTTTGGGCTTTTCCGTGGTCATGACTGTCCTCGATTGGTCGTCCGAGTTGTTGGTGTGTGACTTGTTCCGGCGTGTTCGCTGGTTGGTTCGCTGGTTGGTTCGCTGGTTGGTTCGCTGGTTGGTTCGTATTGCTACGCACACCAAGTCTCGGCAGGCGAATTTCGCGAAACCGAAAATTATATTACGAATCCGATGCTTTGGCTCGGGTTTTGAGCTTCTCTTTTAGCGACAACAGTTCTGCAAGTCTTCTGCGTGCTGTGGGTTCAAGCCCGCTCTCACGGGCTCGGGTATTCAGGGCTGTGATTTCCTTCTCCACCAGCACGGACTCAAGTTTGTAGAGCGTGTCGTTGAACTGGGGTTCCAGCATTGCTTCGTCAAGGGGGGCATCGGCCAGTTGGCCGGAAATTCTCGCAAGCACCGGCGCGTGGGGGGTGTCGCGGTAATGTTCAAGCAGTGCTCCGACCCCGTGGGTGGGCAGTTCGCCAACGCTCATGGCGTCGGTCATGGCAATCAGGGCCAGGCCCTCCGGGGTGTCGTGGGGGAGCAGGTCGATGGGCAGGCGGGCCGTCCATACGGGGTGCTGGATCACGAGTTTGAGCAGGGTCTCGACCGGATTTGACGGCGCCTGTCGGGGCGTGAGACGGGGGAGATCCCTGCCGAAATTGCGACGTCCGCGAAAGCGCCCGTCGGATCCGGTGAAGTCGCCTTCCGAAGCTGGCGGATCGAAGCGCCGGGCTGTGCTGGCGGGTTTCAGGCCGAAGGCCTGCTCGACTTCCGCCTGGGTGAAGCCGGCGGCTTCCGCGAGCATCTTGATGACCTGCAGGCGTAGCAGCGGGGCGGCGATGCGGGTGACCGGGGGTTTGGCTTCGTGGATCAGCCGGGCGCAGCCTTCGGCCGTGCCCAGGTCGATGTCCTTGCGGAGTTCGGCCAGCAGGAAGTCGGCCAGGGGCTGGGCGCGGGTCATGGCGGCGCGGAAGGCGTCGGGGCCTTCGGCGCGGACGAAACTGTCCGGGTCGTGCTCTTCAGGCAGGAAGAGGAAGCTGAGGGTCTTGTTGTCGGCCAGATGTTCGAGGCTCACTTCCAGGGCACGGCCGGCGGCGCGGCGGCCGGCTGCATCACCGTCAAAGCAGAACACGACCCGATCGGTAAGGCGCAGGAGCTTCTGGATGTGGTGGGGCGTGGCGGCCGTGCCAAGGGTCGCGACCGCATTGCCTACCCCGAACTGGGCAAGGCCGACCACATCCATGTAGCCTTCGACGACGAGCACGCATTCCTGCTCACGCACCGCCTGGCGTGCCTGGACCAGGCCGTAGAGTTCGCGCCCCTTCTCGAAGATCGGTGTCTCGGGGGAGTTCAGGTATTTGGGTTCGCCCTTGCCCAGCACCCGGCCGCCAAAACCGATGACATTGCCGCGCTGGTCCTGGATGGGAAACATGATGCGGTCACGAAAGCGGTCGTAGCGGCGGTTCTGTTCGTTCTCGAGCACCAGGCCGCATTCGAGCAGCTGGGCGGCGTTGTAATCGGCAAAGGCGGCCTGCAGGGCCTGCCAGCCTTCCGGAGCGTAGCCCAGGCCGTAGCGGGCGGCGACTTCGCCGGTCAGGCCGCGGCCCTTGAGATAATCGATGGCCACCGGGCTGCGCTTGAGCTGTTCCTTATAGAAGCGGGCCGCCTGGGCCATGATTTCGGTGAGGGATTGCTCCCGGGCCCGGTCGCGATTGGGGGTGAAGTCGTCTTCCGGGACTTCCATGCCCACCGTGCTGGCAAGCTCCTTCACTGCGTCGATGAAACCAAGGCCGTTGTATTCCATCAGGAAGCTGATCGCGCTGCCGTGCACCCCGCAGCCGAAGCAGTGATAGAACTGCTTGGTGGGGCTCACCGAGAACGATGCGGACTTCTCGCCGTGAAAGGGGCAGCAGGCAAAATAGTTTGCCCCGCCCTTCTTGAGCGGCAGGTAGCGTTCGATGACCTCGACGATATCGACGCGGG
>Ga0075156_10000924_pt1 | contig 15634 bp, 13 predicted proteins | sample JI81AbrownDNA_FD_70966 | JGI IMG/M metagenome (GOLD analysis project Ga0075156, IMG submission 70966) | Wastewater effluent complex algal communities from Wisconsin, to seasonally profile nutrient transformation and Carbon sequestration -... | ecosystem: Engineered > WWTP > Effluent > Algae...
CAAGTTGCGCAGTACACAGGGCAGGCCGAGTTGGCGGCCGCGATCCAGGACGGGCTGGCCGCCAAGGCCGCCGGCCGCGATGACGAGGCCACGAGCAAGCTCGGGCGTGCGGTCCAACTGGCCACGGAGGCCGGAAATGCTGAGATGACGACCCGGCTGAAGAAGGTCGTCGAGATCGAGGACGCCGAGACTGGCACGGTGCGGCTGAAGAAGCAGGTGGAGAAGTTGGACGAGATGGCCCTGGATACCGCCTCGACCAAAACCCAGCGGGTGCGCAAGTGAGCGCCGTGTGCCCCAACGGGCACGACTCCACCTCCGAGGACTATTGCGACATCTGCGGGGCACCGATCCCCGCGGGCGCGAGCGGCGTCCCAGCAGCGGTCTCGGCGGCGCCCGCGTCCTCGGGCAACTCCCTCGATCTGCCGGCGCCGACCGGGCCCAAGGAGTGCCCGAACTGCCAGACCCCGAATGCGGAGTCCAGCCTTTTTTGCGAGGCCTGCGGCTATGACTTCACCACTGGCGCGCTCCCGGCTGGGGCGGTGACTAATGTCGAGGCACCGCCGCAAGCGAGCGACATACCGGCCAGTGTTGTTGCGGCACAGGAGGAGTCGGCGGCGGACGACACACCCGATGGCTCCGGCGAGCTGGCTGGACTGGAGGCCGCCGAGGAACTCGACGCCGACGGCGAGTCGGTTTCGGCGACCCCGGAGGCCGGCGAAGGCGAGCCGGGAGAAGGCGAGCCGGGCGACATACCGGATCTGGGTGGGGCGGCGCATGCCGTGCCCCCGCGCATCCCCTTCCAATGGGTTGCGGAGGTCTGGATCGACCCGGATTGGTATGCCGATCAGCAGGCCGAGGAGCCGCTGCCGTCCGCGGGCCTACCCGTCGTGGTGCCCCTGCGGGTCGCGAGCGCGCTCATCGGTCGCGCCTCCAGCAGCCGGCAGATCCAGCCGGACATCGACTGCTCCGCCGACCCCGGTGTCTCGCGGCGGCATGCCCAATTGACCACTGACGGTTCGCGCTGGTTCGTCGAGGACCTGCAGTCCTCCAATGGCACTTTTGTCGGCCCGGCGTCCGGGCCGCTGCCCGCAGACCCGATCGCCGTCGGACCCAAGGCCGAGGTCGGCGACAACCGCATCTATGTCGGCGCCTGGACGCGGATCGTCGTGCGCCGGGCCACCGACGAGGAGATCGCGATCGGGTGAGCGAGCTGACCTTCCTCGTCATTGAGCACGAGGACGCCTGCCCGCCATCCTGGCTGGGCCAGTGCTGGGAGGAGCGCGGCGTCGTGATGCGCCGGGTGCTTGCCCACCGGCACGACCCGAGTGTCGATGCCGGGCCGATCCCCGACAGCGTCGGAGATGCCGATGCCCTCATCGTGCTCGGCGGCGAGGCCGGGGCCAATGATGACGCCGACTACCCCTGGCTGCCGGCGACCAAGGCGTTGATTGCGCGCTCGGTCGAAGCCGGTGTGCCCTTCCTCGGCGTGTGTCTGGGCCATCAGTTGGCCACGGTTGCCCTCGGCGGAGAAGTGCGGCGCAATCCTCTCGGACCGGCGACCGGCCTGATGCCCATCGCGCTGACGGCGGCCGGCCAGAGTGATCCCCTACTCGCCGAGTCGGGTGGCAGGCTGGTCGTGCAGTGGAACAATGACGTCGCCACCCGCCTGCCGGAGCGCGCCACGCAGCTCGCGACCGCGCCCGATGGCACCCCGCAGGCGGTGCGCTTCACCCCGTGGGCGTATGGCGTGCAATTCCATCCCGAGGCCACCCCCGAGCAGGTCGACTCCTGGTGGGTCAACAAGCCGTCAGCGAAAGACCCTGCGCGCCGGGCGATTTCGCAGTCGGCATCGGCGCAAATCCACGCCGCGCGCGAGGACCTGCAACGCGACTGGCGCCCCTTCGCCGCCCGCTTCGTGGATCTCGTCCGGGACTTCCGCCGGCCGACCCTTCCCACCCTTCCCGTCGAGACGCCACTCTGAGGTCGTCTCGGTCCCTGCGCGCAGCGCGGGAGCGGACACGGCCACTCAACGACCTCAGAGTGTCCTCTCGACGGGGGCCAGGGGCTGCGGCGGCTGCTGCGGCGCCAGGCCTTTAGTGTTGTGGGTGATGCCGGCCCATCGACCCAGTGCCCCGCGACGCGAGCGTCGCGGCGCGCCCCGCACCGCCGCCGCGGCCGCGACGGCGGCCTTCGGGGTGTATGCCGTCGGCTCTGGCATCGTCTCTCGCCTGCAACCACCCGGCTACGACCCGACCCAGGAGTCGGTCACCGTGCTCACGGCGACGGGCACGCCATACCGCTGGCTGATCGTCACGACCCTCGTCCTGGTCGGCCTGCTGATCACCCTGACGGCCGCCACCTTGCCGACCCGGGCCAGGGCCGAGCGGGCCGTGCTCGGGGTCGCCGGGCTCGCGACGGTCGCCGTGGCGCTGCTCCCGCGCTCCTCGGCGACCTCGATTCCCGTCCCCGCGGCCGTATGCGGTGTGCTCGCCCTCATCGCGCTCGCCATCTGGCCCGCCGCAGCGGCCGGCCCGCCGGTGCGGGGGAAGGGTCCGTGGCGGCTCGCCATGCTCCTGCTCGCCGGCGTTGCCGGCCTGGCCATCGCGGCCATGGGATCGCTGAGTCCGGGCACCTATGAACGCGTGCTCAGCCTTGTGCTGCTCGCGCATCTGGCGCTTGCCGCGTTGCGCTGCTGGTGGGCGGCAGGGCACCGAATCGGTTCTCGCCCAGTGCAACTCGCTGCCAGTGCGGTCGTGCTGTCCATCGGGTGCCTGGTCGGCGGCGTCCTGGCCACCGTCATCGCTCCCGTCACCGTGGCCACCGCGAACTATCAAGCGGCCCTCAGTCTCTCGCCCGATCTGGGCCAGGTCGGACGGGTGGTCCTGCCCACGGTGCTCGGGGATGTGGAGGCGCAATTCTCCGGCCCGGCACCCGGCGTGCGGGCAAACCTGCAATTGCGCGCCGGCATCACGACGGCGCTGGGGGCGGCGAACTCATCCTTGGAGAGTTTGCAGCCGAGCCCCGCGGAGCTCGACCGGGTGGTCACGGCGGCCCTTACCGGGCTGGGGATTCGCTTCGGCCAGGGCGCGTTGGCGGTGGCGCTCGCCGCTGTGGTGCTGCGGGCCCTGATCCTGCGTCGCCGGCCGGGTCCGCGCACGGGGATCGCCGCGCTGATCGCAATGGTCTTGGCGCTGGCTGCGACGGGCGCGAGCATTGCCGGCACCTATCGCGGTGCCACCCCGAAGCAGTTGAGCGCCACCGGCCTGCTCGGGGCGATTCAGCAGAACTCCACGCTCTTCGATGATGTCGCCGAGCGATCGGCGCAGGTCGCGCCCTATCTGCGCAGCGTTGTGGCCGTGAGCGCCGCCCTGCGCGAGCGCTATCAACCGCCGCCCATCGATTCTGAACGGGTGCTACGGATCTTGCTGATCAGCGATGTGCATGCGGGCGATCAATACCCGCTCATCGCCTCAATGATCGAGAGCGAGGGGATCGATCTCGTCATCGATTCCGGTGATCTGCTCAATTTCGGCACCGTGGCGGAGGGGGAGATCTCGGGTGTCTTCGCGGGAATCGCAGACCTGCCGGTGCCTTATGTCTTCGTCCGGGGCAATCACGATGCCATGGGCCCGACGGATGATGCTGTGCTGAGGCGGCTGGACGGCATACCCAATGTCATTCTCCTGCAACCAGACTCGCAGCGATATCAAGAATTGACCATCGCCGGGGTGCGGATCGGAGGGTTCAACGACCCCCGGTGGTTCGGCGACGATGGGAAGCAGTCGGCGCAGAAGCAGCAGCCCGCGAAGGCCCAATGGTTGGCCTCATTCGCCGGTCAGGAGGTGCCCGATATCGTCGTGAGCCACGAGCCCTGGGCGGTGCAGGGCATCGCCGGCGCCGGGGTCCTGATCAATGGGCACATGCATACGGCCTTCCGGGAGGGCAATCGCATCCAGGTGGGCACCTTCACCGGGGGTGGGCCCTTGACCCACTTCATCTCCGGAGAAGGCAGTGAAGAGTTGGTCGGTCAGCCGTCGGCCTTCGACATCCTCGACATCGGCCCGACCTGTCGCGTCACCGCGTTGACGCGCTATCGCTTTGCGCACGTCGTTGAGGGACGGCCGACCTTCGATGATGTTGCCTTGCTCAATGGTGCGGTCATCGACACCCGCCCGGTGGACCCTGATCGCACCTGCGCTGCCGACCTGCCACCCAATGTCACGAGCGTTCCCGCGGTGTCGCCACCGGGCTAATCGTTTGTCGTACAAAGCATTTCGCGGCTCGAGCTGATGGCGAACACTGCCGGCATGGGCGGGTCACGGCTCCAGGTGCTGCTTGAGGAGCGGCACGTTCGCCGGAACCGGTGATCCGCCCCCGTCAGGGCTTTCGGTCAGTGGGTGCGGTGGGTCAAGCGATAGAGCAGGCCACGCTTGGGCTGCGGGGCGTTGTCGGCGCTGTGCCAGTCCTGGCGGACGGTGCGCAGTTCGGTCATCATGCGGGCGTAGTCACGGTCAATGGGGCGATCCATGTCTTCTATGGTGACGGGCGCAATCATTTAGCACAAACGAGAATAGCTGATCAATCATTAAGCAACGCTGTACTGTCGTGGAATGCTCGACGCCAACCGCCTCGCCACCTTCCGCTCCGTCGTCGCGACCGGCTCGGTGCAGGCCGCGGCGGATCAGTTGCGCCTGACCCCCTCCGCCGTCAGTCAGCAGGTCGCCGCCCTACAACGGGATACGGGTCTGACCCTGCTCGAACGTGCCGGTCGCGGGGTGCGGCCGACGCCGGCCGGGATGAGCCTGGCGATCGCCAGCGGCGATGCCCTGCGCAGCCTGACCCGCCTCGGCTCCCTGGTTCGCGACCTGCGTGAGGGCAAGACCGGCCATCTCGTCCTGGGACATTTCGCCTCGGTCGGCCAAGCCTGGATGCCCGATATCGTCGCGCGAATGCGCCGGGAGTTCCCGGACGTGATGATCGAACTGGTGCTCAACGACATACCGGGTGAGAACTTGCCGACCAAGCCCGATATCGACGTGCGGATCGGGGCGGTGGGGGAATCCACGCCCTATGGCTTCAGCAAGACCGGATTGCTGGAGGACCCCTTCGTCATGGTGGTCCACAAGACCCATCGGCTGGCGCGCCGGCGAAATCCGTTGCCGCTCAGTGAGTTCGCGCAAGATGAGTTCGTCGCCAATGACGTCCGGGAGGGCCTCGTCGGACGTATCCAGTCGGTTGCCTTTGCCGGCGCGGGCTATTCGCCGCGCTATCTCGTCCAGGCCTCCGATCACCGCATGGCCCTGGCCTTCGTCGATCGCGGCATTGGGATCACCTTGCTGCCGGTGCTCGCCACGGCCGACCTGCCGCCGAGTGTCCGCCTCCTCACGCTCGCCGAGCCGATCCCGCACCGCGAGATCTATGTCCTGGTCCGCAATGCGATCGGCGGCACACCCGCCGCGCGCCGTGTCGTCCAATTGCTGCACGATCACGCCGCCTGATCCGCGATGCTCAGGTGAAGGTCAGTTCCTCCGCATCGTCGCACTCGCCGCGGTCTGACGAGGACCGCGGCGCCGGCGGATCGGCGGCGGCGGCCGTGGGTTCGCGCGGGATCGTCAGGCATACGAAGGCGGCGATGATGCACAGCGCTCCGGCGCTCATCCACGCCGTGCGATAGGTGCCATCGGCAGTGCGGATCCAGCCGGCGAAGCTGGCGCCGAGCCCGGCGCCCACCATGTGCGCGGCATAGGTCCAGCCGAAGACGATGCCCGAGCGGGCGGCCCCGAAGTGCAGACGGCACAGCGCCACCGTGGGTGGCACGGTCGCGACCCAGTCCAGGCCATAGAAGATAATGAAGAGCCACATGCCGGGCTCGACGTCCGGGGCGAGTAGCGAGTGGACGGTGAAGAGCGACATACCGCGCAGGGCGTAATAGGCGAGCAGCAGCAGCCGCGGGTCGACGCGGTCGGTGAGCCAACCCGAGGCGATCGTGCCGACGAGGTCGAAGATGCCGACGAGGGCGAGCAGCCCGGCGGCCGTCGTCGCGGGCATTCCGTGATCGTGGGCTGCCGGGATGAAGTGGGTCTGCACCAGGCCGTTGGTGGACCAGCCACAGACGAAGAAGGTCACCATCAACGCCCAGAAGACCCACGTGCGGCTCGCCTCGCGCAGCACCCGCAGCGCCGAGCGAACCGGCGAAATCGTCGGCGGCGCAATGGGTTCGGCGTCAGGGGTGCCAGGGACGGCGCCATACGGGATCAAACCGATGTCCTGCGGCCGGTCGCGCATGAAGAGCCAGATCACCAGCGCCGTGAGCAGCGCCAGGACCGAGACGATGAGGGCGGCGGCGCGCCATCCCGGCCCTTCGGCCGTTGCCGCGATGGCGGGCAGGAAAAGCAACTGGCCGGTGGCATTCGCCCCCGAGAAGACGCCGACGACCAGCCCACGACGCGCGACGAACCAGCGATTGGCGACGATCGCGCCGAGCACCAGCGCGGTCGAGCCGGTCGCTGTGCCGATCACCACGCCCCACAAGGCCCACAACTGCCAGGTGCTGGTCATCACCGTGGTCGCCGCGGAAGCCGCCGCCACCACGGCCAACGCGAGCGAGACGACGATGCGCGGGCCATAGCGCTCCAGCAGGGCCGCGGCGAAGGGGGCGATGCAGCCGAAGAGGACGAGGTTGAGGCTGACCGCTCCGGCGGTGGTCGCGCGGCTCCACCCGAACTCGCTCTCGATCGGCTCCATGAGCACGCCGGTGGAGGATCGGAAGGCCGCCGAGGCGACCAGCGCGGCCAGGGTGGCGGCGGCTACAAACCAGGCCCGTCGGGCATACACAGCCTGGGCGACCTCCGGGCCCGCCCCGTGCTCATTCGCCATGCGGCTCATCATGGCCCCGCGGGTCGAGCCGAGTCGGCGGCATTTCACCGCCTCGCCCGCGAGACGGCTCTCACCTGGGTCTTTACGCAATCCTTGACAATCGGCTAGTGTTTCGAGCCTCGTGGAGTCGGTCGTCAAGACCAGGATCCCCGGCGCGACCTTCATCCCCCTGCGATCGTCGCGCCGGTGATGCTCCTGTAGCTCCCCAGGAGCATCCGTGATCGCCCGGGTCGCCAGCGCGACCTGGGCGATCACCTTTCCGCCCCGTGCCGAGTGTGGTTGAGTGCGCGTATGACGCAGCCCACCCCCGTGTGTTCCGATGCTGTTGCCGCCGAGTTCGCGGCCGAGGCCGAGCGCTTGCTGGAGTTCACCAGGGCCGCCGTGGTCCCTGGTGGGTTCGGCTGGCTCGATGACGACGGCACGGTGATCGAGCGGGACCTGGAATTGTGGATCACCTGCCGGATGACCCACGTCTGCGCGCTCGGCGCCGCCTTGGGCTTCCCGGGCTTCCGCGATCTGGTCGCGCACGGGGTCGAGGCCCTCTCGGAGAACTTCCACGACGAGCGCAACGACGGCTGGTATGCCGCGATCTCCCCCGACGGGAGCCGCCCGCGCGACGCGACCAAGGCGGCATACGCCCATGCCTTTGTCATCCTCGCCGGGTCCAGCGCCAGCGCCATCGGCGTCGAGGGCGCGAACGACCTGCTCGCCAATGCTCTCGCCATTCACGACCGGCACTTCTGGGACGAGGCACAGGGAATGACGCGGGAGTCCTTCTCCGCGGACTGGCGCACCGAGGAGGACTACCGCGGGATCAATGCCAACATGCATACGGTCGAGGCCTATCTCGCCGCCGGTGATGTGACTGGTGACAGCCTGTGGCACGAGCGGGCCGGGCGGATCGTGACCCGCGCGATCCACGAGCTCGCCCGGGGCAGCCAGTGGCGCATCCCGGAGCACTTCACCGCCGACTTCACCCCCCTGCCGGACTACAACCGCGATCAGCCGGCCCACCCCTTCCGGCCGTATGGTGCGACCCCCGGCCACGCCCTGGAGTGGGCGCGGCTGACCCTCGCCACCGCGCAGACGCTCGGCGGTCCCGAATGGGAGTGGGCGATCCCGGCCAGCGAGTCCCTGGTGCGCGGCGCCATCGCGGATGCCTGGGCCGCCGATGGCGCCGAGGGGTTCGTCTATACGACCGACTGGGATGGCACGCCGGTGGTGCACGCGCGGATGCATTGGGTGCTCACGGAGGCGCTCGGCGCCGCCTGGGCGCTCCATCACGCGACCGGATCCCCCGAGTGGCGCGAGCACGTCGAGGGGTGGTGGGACTATGCGAAGGCCTATCTGCTGGATCGGGAGCGGGGTTCGTGGCACTCCGAGCTCGACCGGGACAACACCCCGCACGCGGGCACCTGGGTGGGCAAGCCGGACACCTACCACTCCCTCCAGGCGATGCTGCTGCCCCGGCTGCCGCTGACGCCTTCCTTCGCCTCCGCCCTCGCCGCCGGTGGGGAGTCCGCCGCGGGCTAGCCTGCGGCCATGACCCTCACTCTCGCGGCCCAGCTTCCCGCGTCTATCGGCACCGACCTGTGGGACATCCAGATCCCGCCGGTGGAGAAGATCATCCGCACCGTGCTGGTGTATGTCGCGATCGTCGCCATCATCCGGGTCGCCGGCAAGCGGCTCATGGCGCAGATGAACAGCCTCGACCTCGTCGTGGTCTTGCTGCTCAGCAATGTGGTGCAGAACGCCATCATCGGGGACGACAACTCGATCACCGGGGGTGTCATCGGCGCGATCGTGCTCGTCGTCGTCAATGCCGCGGCCGAGCGGATTGCGCAGGTCTGGCCCGCCTTCCGCACCCTCGTCGAGGGACGTCCCACCGTCGTGGTGCGCGATGGCGCGCTCATCGAGGGCAGCCTGGACCGGCTCGGCGTCAATGCCTCCGAACTCCAGACGGCGCTGCGCCGACAGGGCGCGGACGGCATCGACGAGGTGGACCTTGCCACCTTCGATCCGGGCGGCTCCATCACCGTCGACGTCAAGCGCGCCGAGCAGGCGCTCAGCTATGGCGAGTTCACGGCCGCGATGGCGCGGCTCGAGGCGCGCCTGGATTCCTTGACCCCGCCGGCGGTGCACTGACCGGCGCGCTGCGCCTTAGCCGTGCTGGTCGCTTTGCCTCGCGAGAGCCGCGGCCTGGTGCTCGTGGCCGCGCACTTCATACGCCAGCACGATGATCGCGGGGGCGAGGCACAAGACGATCAAGCACCAGGCCACCGAGACGCCCGCTTTGGCCAGGAGCACGGTGCCGAGGATGGCGCCGGTCGCCCCGAGCATCGCGAAGAGGTGACCGGGGTCGGTGGAGCGGAAGAGCGCGCTCCACATGGCGAAGAGCGAGACGATGAAGATGACGACCGGGATCGCCACGGCGAGGACCGCGCCGACCGGGCCGATATGCACCCACTCGGCCACCTCGGGGTCGTGCCCCGCCTCGACGTAATAGGCGACGACATGCAGGCCCGCGCCAAGGCCGGCAATGGCTCCATAGATCGGCAGGTGGCCGTAGCCGAAGGTGAAGCTGCGTTCGCGGTGGGCATGCAGGATTTCGCCGAAGGGGATGCTGACGTTGGTCCACCACATGGCGAAGGTCAGGCCCATGCTCGCGAACGCCAGCGCTGCCGTCTGCACATTCCAGCCGGTCGCGGAGACCGCGGCGCCGAGGCTGATGACGGAGCCCGCGACGCCCCTCACCGAGGGTGATGATGGCCAGCAGGCTGTAGCGCTCGGCGATGTGGTGGGCGTGCCACGGTGTGCCGCCATCGCGCTCGGCGAGATAGGGACCCACGCACTCCGCGGCGATCAGCACCCCAGCAATCAGGGCGAAGGTGATTAAGGAAGTGTCGACGATGGCGGTGACCACCCAGCCGAGCTGCGCGAGGGCGATGGACACGGCATACGCGATGCAGGTGCCGCGCCGGCTCGGGCACTGTCGGGCGGCGCGCAACCACTGGGGCAGCATGGCGACGCGCATGACGACATGCCCAGGACGACGACCCGGTTGTCGACATGATCGCCGTGCTCGATGGAGGCGAACATCGCCGGGAGACCGAGGGCAAAGATGACCACGCCGATCATCTGCACCATCGTCGTGAGCCGATAGAACCAGTCGTCGGTGTCGAAGGCGGAGGCGAACCAGGCGAAGTTGATCCAGGCCCAGGTGATCCCGAAGAGCGCGAAGGCAAAGCCCTCGACGCCCGAGAAAATGTGACCGCCGCGACGTGGTGGGCCATCTCATTGCCCGCATTGGCGAAGGCGACGACGAAGGTGAGGTCGAAGAGCAGTTCCAACGGCGTGGCGACTCGGTGCCGCTCGTCGGGGTCGCGGCCATTCATCGGGCGCAATCCGTGCGCGAGGCGACGCGAGGGGAGGGACATGGCTTGCCTCAGGGCGGGTGATGGACAAAGCGACAAGCGGGCAACACACCGACGAGCGGTGGGGGTCGGCGGCTCGTAGGCTGGGCGGTATGACGTCTGAGATCACCTGCGAGATCGCCGACCAAGTCGCCTTCGTGCGGTTGAACCGGCCGGATAAGTTTAATGCCTTGTCCATGCCGATGCTCCAGGAACTCGTGGCGACGGCGCACCGCCTGCGGCGGGACGCGAGCGTGCGGGCGGTCGTGATCTCGGGGGAGGGGCCGGCCTTCTGCGCCGGCATCGACACCAGCGTGCTGTCCTCGGGCCTGCCGGGCGTGCTCGGCGCCTTCCTGCCGAGGCCGTGGCGCGGGACCAATACCTTCCAAGAGGTCTGCTGGGCGTGGCGCCGCATACCTGCTCCGGTCGTGGCGGTGGTGCACGGGCACTGTTATGGCGCGGGGCTCCAACTCGCCCTCGGCGCCGACTTCCGGATCTCGACACCCGAGGCCAAGTGGTCGGTCATGGAGGCGAAGTGGGGCCTCATCCCGGACATGAGCGGCGTGCACGCCCTGACCCAGGTCGTCGGGCTGGACACGGCCAAGGAACTGACGATGACGGCGCGCACGGTCACTGGCGCTCAGGCGCGCGAGCTCGGGCTCGTCACGCGGGTCGCGGCCGACCCGCATCTGGCAGCCGGTGAACTCATCGACGAGATCCTCATCCGCAGCCCCGATTCGGTCGCCGCCACCAAGCGCATCTTCGAGCGGTCCTGGCCCGGGCGCGCCCGCAGCACCTTCGGCCGCGAGCGCGTGGAGCAGCTCGGCCTGCTTCTCGCCAAGAACACCAAGATCGTGCGGGCCGCCGCCCGCAGCGAGACGCCGCCGGTCTACGCGCCCCGCGGGCGTTGAGCCCGCGGGAGTTGAGCCCGCGCGGCCCGCTCGTTAGGGCCGCGCAAATAGGATCGTGCGTATGGAGTTCCGCGCCGCCTATGCCCAAGGTTTCGCCCGCGTCGCCGCCGTCACATTGCCGGTCACGCTCGCCGAACCGGAGCGCAATGTCGATGCCACGCTCGAGCAATGGCGAGCCTGCGATGCCGACTCCGTGGCGCTCGCCGTCTTCCCCGAACTCGGGCTGTCCGGCTATTCGCTGGAAGACCTCTTTCTCCAAGACCCCCTGCTCGATGCCGTCGAGGCGGGCTTGTCGCGGCTCGTGGCGGCGAGCACCGAACTCTTCCCCGTCGCGGTCGTCGGCGCGCCCTTGCGCAAGGGCAACCGGATCTTCAACTGCGCGATCATCATTCACCGCGGCGAGATCCTCGGCGTGGCACCGAAGTCGTATCTGCCGACCTATCGCGAGTTCTATGAGCGCCGGCATTTCGCGCCCGGTGACGACCAGCGTGGCGAGGCAATCCGGTTGGGAGGCAAGGATGTTCCCTTCGGCCCGGACCTGATCTTCAACGCCTCCGATGTCCGCGGGCTCTCCGTGCATGTTGAGGTGTGCGAGGACATGTGGGTCCCCATCCCGCCGAGCGCCGAGGCTGCGCTCGCGGGTGCTGCCGTCCTCGTCAACCTGTCGGGTAGCCCGATCACCGTCGCCAAGTCCTATGACCGCAAGTTGCTCTGTGAGTCGGCATCCTCCCGGTGCAATGCGGCATACATCTATTCCGCTGCGGGAGAAGGGGAATCGACCACTGACCTGTCATGGGACGGGCAGACGATGATCTATGAGATGGGCGCCCTGCTTGCCGAGACCGAGCGCTTCCCGGCCGGCGCCCGGCGTTCGGTCGCCGACATCGACGTGGACCGGATGCGCCAGGAGCGCATGCGGCAGGGGACTTTCGACGACAACCGTCGCGCGTATGCCGAGCGCACGGCATACCGGCGCATCGACTTCGCGTTGCGTCCGCCGATGACGGACATCGGCCTGCTGCGCACGGTGGATCGCTTCCCGTTCGTCCCGGACGAGGAGGAGCGCCTCGCCCTCGATTGCTACGAGGCTTACAACATCCAGGTCTCTGGCCTGGAGCAGCGCCTGCGCGCGATCGGGCAGCCCAAGATCGTCATCGGGGTCTCCGGTGGGCTCGACTCGACGCATGCTCTCATCGTCGCGGCGAAGGCGATGGATCGCCTCGGCCGGCCGCGCAGCGACATCCTCGCCTACACGATGCCCGGTTTCGCGACGAGCGAGCACACCAAGAACAACGCGACCCTGCTGTCCAATGCCCTCGGGGTCACCTTCGAGACGCTCGATATCCGGGCGGCGGCCAAGCAAATGCTGACCGATATGGACCATCCCTTCGGTCGCGGCGAAGAGGTCTATGACGTCACCTTCGAAAACGTCCAGGCGGGCTTGCGCACCGACTACCTCTTTCGGCTGGCCAACCACCATGGCGGCATCGTGCTCGGCACCGGTGACCTTTCCGAGCTCGCCCTCGGGTGGTGCACCTATGGCGTCGGCGATCAGATGTCGCACTATGGCGTCAACACTGGCGTCCCAAAAACGTTGATGCAGCACCTGATTCGCTGGGTCGCGACATCTGGACAGTTCGATGAGGAGGTCGCCGAGATCCTGACCTCGATCCTCGACACCGAGATCTCGCCCGAACTCGTGCCGAGCAAGGAAGGGGAGAAGCCGCAAAGCACCGAGGGCAATATCGGGCCCTATGCGCTACAGGATTTCACGCTCTTCCACGTGCTGCGCCGCGGCTACAGCCCGCGCAAGATCGCCTTCCTCGCGACCCAGGCCTGGAGTGATCCGGCCGTCGGCGCCTGGCCCCCGAACTTCCCCGACGAGAAGCGGGTCGGCTATGACCTGTCCACAATCCGAGGCTGGATGGAGGTCTTCGGCAAGCGCTACTTCGCCAACCAGTTCAAGCGCTCAGCCCTGCCCAACGGACCCAAGGTGATCCCTGGCGGATCCCTCTCTCCGCGCGGTGACTGGCGCGCGCCCTCGGATGTCTCGGCGAAGGTGTGGCTCGCCGAACTCGAGCAGGTCCCACGGTCGTGAGCCGGCGGCATACCGGAGCCTGAGCAGGTATGCCGTGCGGCTCACTCCGGGCGCGCGTGCAACCAGGGCTTGTTGAGGTCGAAGCGCCGGCCACTCATCTCGCTCGGGGTGATGGCGACCACGACATGCTTGTCGGTTGCCACCCACGCTCGCAGGGGCAGGGTCTCGGTGCGCTCGGCTTCGTCCTCGTCGAGCGTCTGGGCGAAGCCGCGCAAGACGACGCTAGTGGCCTGGTCATCGGTGAACTCATCGACCTCGAAGGCAACATCGTGGTTCATCGTGACGCCGAGAAGCTTGTTGCCCTCCGCGGTCCGGAAGATGATCTGCCCCCGGTCGGCGACATAGTTGATGGGGGTGATGTGGACTTCGCCGGCGAGGTGGAAGGCCAGTCGGCCGAACTCGTGCTTGCCCAAGAATGCCCAGCAGTCCTCATCGGTCAGGGCGTGGATGGATTCGTCGCTCATGGCCTCTCCTTGGTGCTCGGGCACCCGGCGGGCGCCGGGTGCTGACGACTATCACCGACAACGCTAGTGCGTGCGGCGGCACCAAGCAGCCTTGGTATGCCTGTCCTGACCTGGTCGGGGAGAGTCAACCACCTGCTTGGGCGAGGACCACGTCGACCCCGCGCAGGGTCACCTGGAAGCCGTGCGGGCGCACCGAGATCGCCGTCAGGACGAGACGTTCGGGCAGGCCCTCGATCGACTGACGGATGGTCACGAGGTCCCGAGCGGCCTGGCTGAGCGCATCGTTGACGATCCCCGGAAGGCCGACATCGATCTGCTCCGGCGCGATCAGCAACCCGCCATCCTCGACGCTGACCCGCCCGACCGCGCTGATCGCCAGGTCGAACCCGAGCACCTCGGCACGCCGGCGAACCCCGGCCAGGCCGCCGCCCGCGTCATAAAGCGAGACATCTTGGCCGATCTGCGCTGCGGCGACAGCGAATGGCAGAGTGGCCACGAGCGTGACCTCCCCGATCCGGACCCCGGAGTCCATCACCCGCACATTGGTGCCTTTGGCGTGCACCTCGCGCAACGGCCCATCGGGAGTCACGAGGGCACTCGATGTCAGGTCCACATCACCGAGCCAGGTCTCGCCGGGGCGAAGGTCGGCGGGTGGCTGGCTCGGCCGTATACCCGGGCCCAGCGAGACATCGCGAGGAAGGGTCGTCCCCGGCTGACGCAAGGCCCCGAAGAGGACGACGAATCCGCCCACGATGAGCACGAGCATCGTCAGCATGCCCGCGAGGAAGCGCCGCATGGCCGGATGCCGTTCAGTCGCCTTCGGGGTCGATCCGGTCCGTTGTCAGGGTGAAGCCCTGGTCCCGGAGTCGTTGTGCCAGAACATCACCCATTGCGACAGCGGGGGTCAGGACGCCAGCGCGAGCGGGCAGGGCATCGAGCGCCAGGCACAGACCGGCCTGGGCCAGCATGATCGCCGTCCCTGAATAGCCAGGGTCGGCATTGGCGGCGACCGTGGTGCGATAGCGGGCACCAGTTGAGGTGGTCGACTCGATCTCCATGCGGAAACGGCCGCGTTGCTGATCATCGGGGCTCGGGCCTTCGCCCGGCTTGGGAAGCACCCGGTCCAGGACCGCGCGGGTGGCAGGAAACTGCATACCGCCGGCGACGCCGAGCAGACCGGCGGTCATGGCCGTCGCCATCGCGGGGGCCTTGGCGGAGGTGCCGAAGTCCATGATCTCCTGATAGCGGAAGGAGCGGCCATAGGCGTGGCCGAGCAGCGCATTGCTGCGGCGCACGATGCGGGTGTTGAAGGCCGCCATGACGAATGGGCCGGTCCAGTGGCCATCGGCGGTGCGCCGCACGGGGAGGCCCTTGACGACACCCTTGACCACATCGAGCGGTGAGGTCGCTTTGGCGGGTTTGGTGCCGCCGCGCGACGGCTCGGCAGCCCGATCGGGGCTCAGGCCATAGGGGTCGGCGACGATCTGGCGATCTGCTGGGCTGGAGCGGGTCTCGATGGCCTGGGTGCGCATCGAGTCGATGGTCCCCCCACTGAAGCCGCCGCGTAGGCGACGGACATAGAGAGTGGTCTGGCCGAGTTCACCGGCGCCATCGGCTGCGGCGCGCTCGGCCGTGAGCAGGACGCCGAGGTCGGAGGGGATTGAGTCGAATCCGCACGCGTGAACGATCTTGGCACCGGTGCGCTCGGCCTCCTCGTGATAGGAATCCGCGCTGCGCCGGACGAAGAGGACCTCGCCCGTTAGGTCCGCATAGTGCGTGCCGGCGGCGGCACAGGCGGCGACGAGCGGCATACCGAATTTGGCATAGGGACCGACGGTGGTGACGACAACCGTTGTGCTGGAGGCGAGTTCG
>Ga0075156_10000929_pt1 | contig 15587 bp, 14 predicted proteins | sample JI81AbrownDNA_FD_70966 | JGI IMG/M metagenome (GOLD analysis project Ga0075156, IMG submission 70966) | Wastewater effluent complex algal communities from Wisconsin, to seasonally profile nutrient transformation and Carbon sequestration -... | ecosystem: Engineered > WWTP > Effluent > Algae...
ATGTTATTCTTTAATTGTTTTTCTCCATAAATTCATTCATATTATTATATAAATAACGATCCAGAGCCCATCCATTCAGACTACAAATTGTTGCAATCTCTTGAAGTATCGATTCTTTCTCAATATAAGTTAAGTCAGGATTTACTTCTAAATAATTTAATACTTTGCCAATTCGATCGTCAATTGCAATCGAATTGATAAAATCTGCATGATAGATATCCATAAAGATATTACGGGCATATTTTTCACTTACTCCATGGAAGAGTGTTAAAAATCTAATCTTTGCTTCTCGACCTTGAATATTTAGAAGAAAGATGGAAACCTTCTCGCACCCTCCAAGATCTTGAAGAAGTTTAAAATTTTTAAATAATATTGAGGCTTTTCTCTCAGGCGAAATGTTTCGAACACCAATCTTGGCTTGAGGAATTACAGTATTTATTGTGTATTCAGCTTCCTGGATACTCTTAGCTTTAAGTTGCTCATAATTTAATTGTTCCATCATTGAAACATTTTCCAAGAGATTTTTCGCGCGTTCTGAATTTCCCCAAGTGCTAATGGAGACAATCAATTCATGCCACAACCAATCTTTACGTCGGCCTATGCTCCTAGCTTCCTCAATCATAGAGTTGATTGATTTTTCAAAAGTGGCCGTTTGGACTATCGATTTTAAATATTTAATTAAACTTTCTTTCTTTTTTTGATTCATGGAATCTCCTTTTTTATCTGACCTACTTTTTAAGTATCGAAGTTAGTCTCATACATTAGCAAACGTTTTCTTATGTTGAAGCGGATTTCATACTTTCTTAACTAGATTGTTTTGCAATTTGATCTTAGATAGAAGTATAGCATGCAGGCAGGACAAATTGGTGGCGCGAAGCTATGTTCTATGGATAATCAACCAATACTAGTTTTGCGGAAGCCCCGACGACTCCACAGACAAAAGCATTTTGTTCAAAATGCAAAGCTTGACCTTTAGCACACTCTTCGCTCATCCCGAGCACTAGAAAGCTTTCTTCCGACCATTTCCCGTCAGGCGACACCCCCACTCCCAGATAGACCGTATAATTTGCATTTGCCTGGACCATCGAAAGTAATTCTCGATTCCGAGCTCGGTTTGTCTCCAAATTGAGGGGTCGACTCCTTGGATTCCAGGCGGTCAGATAACTCCAATTCGTTCGGTTCTGTCCTAAAAGTAATGCATCAAGTTCGGCGTGGCCCTTGCCAATCATAATCGGCTGCTCGAGGCAGGCGGCTTTGTAGAGAGTGGAAAGGTAGAAAGATTGGATGTCTGTCATGCGTTAGTTGCATTTCTCCCTTAAGTATTGCGCAATTTATCCCTAGCGCTTTGGAGGAAGGCGAGTCTTTTTTCTCTGCCGGCCGTTCCCAGGTGAGACACGCATAGGCAGTAATCCAGCTTTGACCTAAAACAAACTTCCTAAAAAGCCATTCACCAAAGTATAAAAGGCCGAAAACCAACGGCGAGAACCATCTCTGTTGCCTTTGGTGAACAAATTCATGTACGGCGATACCTTGCCACGTGGGATCACTCTCTGCCGCCTCCATTGCACATTTCAGAAAACAAAAACAGAGAAAACTCGCACCGTCCGTGTATAATATTTTCATCGATAGAAATTTTCCATCCGGAAGATGGATTTTGATCTGCGCCAGAAAGCAGAGCGCCCATGTTAAGAGAAAGAGAGTGAGGAAGATGGTGGATGGAAGCACGCGTGTTAGGGAATGGAGTATGGTTGGGTCATGATAAATTCAGATCTATTTTTATGTTTGTCTAAAATGGAGTAGGAATCCATTTTAGACATATTTTGGAATTCTTACGAAATCAGTTTTCATATCCTTTTGCAAACTAACAGTATACATATTTTATTCAAGTCTTATCCTTTGTAGTTCTTTTTTAAATTGAGAATAATCGATAATCTTTTTATTACGAGTGACCAGAAGTAGCCTTCTCGTTCTCTCATACTTGTCTCTTTCTTCTTTTTCAAACCAGTCGCGAAAATCAGTATATTCAATCGATTGTTTACCCAACAAGTATTCAAATGCCCTCAGAGCAGATGGGAAGTGATCTTTTAAAAGTAAATAGGTATAAATTTGTGCAAATCCTTCTGTAATTCGTAAATCCGCTTTCAGAAAGAAATTTGTCTCCCATTGATTGCCATCCTTGTCATAGCCCAAATTTGAATAGCCATGTGCCAATTCATGAGCAAGTACAATTGTTACCAAATCTTCAATTGAGAAATGATGAATTCTGCTTAAAAAAGAAATTGATAACCAATGCAATTCGAGCCTTGATTCGCGTGGGTAATAAGTCCCAAGTAGATCTGGATGAACTCTTTTTAAATCTTCCCAAATTCCGGATTCCAAAACCATCGAATGTAAATCGAGAAAATAATCCATTGTGTTAGATAAACTATCAATTGTGGAGCTCTTCCTAACATATTTGTAGTTTTGCTCAAAATTAGCCATTTGGTAATCGATTTCCCCGATGGTATTACCAATTTGATTTGTATGCAATAACAATCTTATTACACTCATATCATATTTTTTTAATATCTTTAGAAAATCATCTGGTACGTAATCTGACATTGTGATTTGGATCGCGGATCTATCTTTATATTCTTGTCTCGAATATTCAAATTCCTTTGTTTTATAAACCAAGCTTAGTCCCATCTTATCTGAAAAATAATTTCGAATTCGTAGATTATATTTCTCTTTGGCTTCTAATACCTCTTCTTTACAAGAAGGATTCATTTCCAGTAGGAGTTCACTCAACTCAATTATGTAGTCTTCAACCTTATTCCGATTCTTATCATCAAATAGTTCGTCTAATAAATTCATTGCGCTCCGATTCCTAAAATTAATATATCAGATAATAGAGATTAGGGTAGTAAACAAAAAAGTTTGCGAAAATAAATTCAGCTATACGAACTACTTTTTTTCTTGTGCTTAATTGTGCATTCAGGCAGAAATAGAAATTTATAATAATATGAAGCCGAATTCTACTTTAACGATTTTTTCTTTTGGATACTGGGGATGGGGGACAGCCGTTCCCGAAATGGTTAAAATGATTGATCTTGTAGAAAAATCGCGAGGTTATGCGCCGCCCATGTTTGTCGATATTCGTATGAACCATGCCGTGAGGGCCCCCGGATTTAACGGAAATTCCTTCCAGAAACACTTAGGCGAAAAGAGAGTTTTGAACTTTAAAGATTTAGGAAACAAAAGAATTGGTCAATCGAGAGGTCCTAGCATACAAATCAATAGACCTGAATCCGCTGATGCATTATTAGATATAATACTCGAAAGATTCCAAAAGAAGCAAAGGACGATCTTTTTTTGCTCCTGCCTAAATCCAAGAGAAGGCCATAGTTTTCATTGTCATCGTTACACTGTCTCTGCACTGCTCTTCCATTATGCGAAAAATCGAAAAATGAAACCAATAATCATTGAATGGCCAGGTGGAGAGCCTGCAGTCCTTGATTTGGCGATAAATGAATCAGAATACAAATCGCTCTCGAAGTTTCCAAAAACAATCAGCTTTCCTTACTTTTCTTCTCATCTGAGTAGAATCGATTTTCTCAGTCTTCCGTTGAGTTCGATTCTGCGATTTAGATTTGAGAAAAAAAAGCCCTTACTGTTACTAAGTGATCGTCTCCAATGGAGAAAGATAGATTATACGCTAAAAGTGTATCCTCTCTCAGAAGAGATAATTAATAACACCGAACTTTTGAAATTGATCCATAAAGAACGAGAGTATAGGGGGTACAACGCGCACAATCCCTCAATTTTATCTGAACTGAAAGAGTTCGCTCAATCTCCATTAAAAGAAATGATAAAGAAAGAAAAATAAATATGATAAAGAAAAATAAATCTAAATCCGTGAAAGCAATCAGCATTCGTCAGCCCTGGGCTTATTTAATCGTAAATGGATATAAAGACGTAGAAAATCGTAGCTGGCCGACGAAAGTTCGCGGTCGCATTTTAATCCATGCTGGAAAGAAAATCGATAAAGAAGATTATGAGTATGTGATTAAGAAATTGAAAATCAAACTGCCACCTTTAGATAAGGTGGAAACAGGTGGGATTGTTGGAGAAGTTGAGTTAGTTGATTGTGTTGAGAATTCTAAATCCAAGTGGTTTCGAGGTGAGTATGGATTTGTATTGAAGAATGCAAAGAAAAAACGATTCATACCTTGGAAGGGACAGTTAGGATTTTTTAATGTAGAGGTTTAAGGTGGGGTGGATAGGCTACCATAGATCAGATTTCATTTGTAATTAAAAACCGTTGGCATTCTAAAGAGTCGAGTCTAAATCATATCTAGCCTGTTCTGCATGAACGCCGACCCAATGTCGTCGAAGGGTATCCTTCTTAGTACGGTAACAGGCTTTTTACAAATTAATTTCCTCGATTAATGATATAGCGGCAAAAACATTTTCCAAAGTATGCGACTTGTTAGTTTCCACTTAATAAGCTCATATTTCTAATTTGTCTTTTCCGAATTTTTGCACTGTCCAAGGATAAAGAAAGTCCAGGAATAATGGGCCAAATAACGTCATCCAACCCATGAACTGAACCGTATCCATAAAGTATCCCGTGACCCCTACGAGGCAAATCAACATACCCATCAACGCGAAGTGGGATATGAAAGGCAGGAAAGCAAAGGAAAAAACGAAGAGAAGTAGAAAACCTGCACCAATTGTCATTGCCGTCTGATGCATGCTCAACGGTAGACAGTAGTCAAAGGTGATCCAGGAAAAATACAAAGCATTTGTAAGGACTATGCCCAGTAGCAGCCCGACCAACCTACCCGTGATCCTAACTCGTGGCATCAAGATAAGCAGTGAAATAATTACCCAAGGCCCAACTATATACTCAGCCGAGTAATCCCACCAAAAAATTTTTCTAGCATTTTCTTGTGATTTGATTGATTTAGAGAATAGACGTTTGTATTGAATTCGTCCGAGTGTTTCCCGCGAATAAGATTCATTGGTTTTAACATGCGCCATTTGATTTAAATCTTCCCGAATCACCTGCTTTGGATTCTGATGAAAGATACAATCAAATATTCTAGCGATCCATTTTGATCTAGAAACAAACCAGAGAATGAAAATCGCAATTGGAATGCTTAGCAACCTCTGATCAAAACAAACCTGCGGGCTCAGGCAGTAATCAAGTTTCTTGAAGTATTCAAATATGCCAAGAACTAGGCCTAACAAGAATACTCCGAAAAAGAAAGTGTATTTATTCTGACTTTTCATTCTACGATATACTCGACTAAGGTGGGCCAACTCCCCTCTCCATACTTTGCGTTAATGGTAAGTTTCCCGCGTGGAAAACTGTCTCTAATATAAAACGTATCATTTGATCCACGAGAATATCGTTTCCATTTCCCATAACTATCGATAAATGCCACTTCCAGGGCATGTGGAACTTCTATTTGAAAATCATAAGTGTAATCTTCACTGAGAAAGCGTTGCTTCGGAGAGAACAAATAAAAATTGCCCGAGTAAACTTTGACAAATTGATTTCTCACCTTACCTTTTTGAAAATGAATCGTATAGGAAAGAATTGCAGGATAAGATTCTTGTTCGGAAGAATGCTTCGCGTAAATATTTAACTCATACTTACCACGTCCGGGTGACAGAACAAGTATTTTGTGACTTGTTCCAAGTCTTTCCACGAACGTATAATCATGTGACTTATTGAGATCAGCCAAAAAGTTAAGACTGGACGGCCCGCCTATTTCAATTTCCAGATAATCATTTGCTTTTAAAGTATCCGAATTTGGTGATAATTCGTTGATTCCCAACTTGTAAAATTCGGAGTGTTTTTTTACCGCTGATTTAAAGTCATTAACGGAGATGGGTCGAGACAATAGTTGCCACTTTTTGTCCGCCGGCAGATGATCATTTATAAATTGTTCGGGAGGTGTTAGATAGTAATAATCATTGTAGACTTTCTGGAACGAATTATTTTCAATCCCACCCGATGCCCACGTAACATCAAGCAAGTGCCACTCTCCATCAAGTTTCACTGCATTCCAAGCATGATCAGGCACCTTAAATTTTTGATTCGGGGAATACCCAAGACCTTTCGAAAAACCGGAAACGACGACACTCTCGATTCCTGCTTTCTCTGCCATTGCCGTAAATAAATTTGCGTATCCTTCGCAGACGGAAAGGCGCGTTTTGAGAACCGAATTCGCGTCGGATGCTTTGTATTTTCCGGAAAGGTATGACTTCCAATCATAGGCAATGCGATCGGCCGTCCAACGGAAGATGGCTCTGACCTTGTCCCTATCATTTTTAAAAGGTTCGGTGAGGTAGATAACAAGATCGTCCAAATGCTTCTCTGCATCTGGAGGCGCATTTAGGGCATGAATATCGATTGAATCCTCGTTTATAGCACGATGGAACTCACCATTTCGATTCTGGACGCTCCTAACAGGTTCTCCTCTATCGTTCGGACTCGAACATAAAAAAGAAAACATCGAAACTATCCCGAGAACGATGAATATGCCTCTATGATTTATTGTTTTTTCCATGATAATGATATTATACATTAAGGGTCGGACAAATTAGGGGTGGCGCCTATCCGGCTATTCGCTCCAATCTTTGCTTACGCAAAGGATTTCCGCTGCTATCCGGGCGCGGGCTTTATAAATGACAAAGACTTTGTTCTAATACAAGTAATTGATCCTTGCCCGATTTATTTCCCCATTTCCTATTTTTTCGTTCACGTCCTGGGTTAGAGGTAGGTGTATAAGACCGCAATTTCTGAACTCCATCAATAGATTGATTCAACCTAGGCTTGAAAAATAGTTTTAAACTGAATGAATCTAAGAAATTTGAAACTGAAGCATATTATGATGTAATCAAAAAGGATAAGATAAAACTTCCACCCATCGATGATTTTGAGCTAGGAGGCATCGTAGGAGAAGCAGAGATTGTTGATAGCGTGGAAAAGTCGAAGTCCAAATGGTTTCGAGGTGAGTATGGATTTGTAGTGAATAATCCGAAGAAAAACGATTCATACCTTTGAAGGGACAATTAGGATTTTTTAATGTGGACGTATGAGGTGGGTTGGATGGCCCTTAGAGTTGACACAATAGTAATTCGGAACGATTACATTAAATCATTTCTTCCGTATCTATATCAAGAAAATCAAGAATTTGTTTACTGCAAGATAAAATGCAATAATGACGAGCTCGTGAGAACGCAATATACATATTCCTCAAAAAATCTTCATCTAACGGAAACTCTGCATCTGGCACGTCGATGATCAGTATATCGCTTTCGATACCCTTTATATCATCAAAGTTTTTCACATATATTTTATTTGGAGAAAAATGGAGATTCCTAATTGAATTAAAAATAGCTACATCTAAGTCATACTCCCTGATTTTCTTTGAGATGATGTCAAATGCGGTGCTGAAATCTCGAAACCTATTCGAAAATGAAATACAGACGATAGAAAAAGACCTGAATTCCGGTCTATTCAGACGGAGGGAATAAATTTGCTTTGCAAACCATTGATAATCAAAGACTAAATTCTCGGACTTTGTGTAAATTACTCTTTCACTTTCCGTTTTATTTGGAAAATTGAACGCGTTTCCCGGTTTAGAATCTATTCTAGATCTAAGTTTTCCTAATGTAGCATCATAAAATGCTTCATTGAAACGATAAATTGTATCTAAACAAATCTCATCAAGCCCTTCCATAATCTGACTTTTTACCGACAAAAGATTAACGGATGCTTGATTAAAATCACCTCCTAACGTAAGTCCAAAGTTAAATCTTTCTGCTAAATATTTGAATAAATAAATAACCGAGTAATCTAATGCATTAAATTCATCAATAATAATGTGGGTTGGTATTGTCTTTACAAACTGATCAAACCCAGTAAAAGTTATTTGAAATCGCCTCATCACCGATTGTAGTTCAATCAAAACGATACAAATTTTTGTAAAATCAGCAAACGAGATAATCAGCTTACCCGATTCGGCTTCTTTTATATGATTTTGTATCAAAAGAATGGAAAATTCTAATAACTCTTTAATCAGCCATTCATCGCTGAAAGAGCTTGTCTCCTTCAGAGATAAAATGATTTTACTTAATTCGTTATATTCGAGTGTAATTATATCTACTGGCAAGTCGTCGCCATGAACCCTATCTTTTCCTACATCTGTCTTTTTGTCTTTAGATTTCAAGGAGTCAGAATTATATTTCAATATCAAATGACTAAGTTTAGCATATAATTTTTCGGCAGTTTTTTCTGCAATTAACGAATAATCCTCAATCTTTTCAATCTTCAGAATAAAATGAAGTTGTTTGCCTAATAAATTTTCAACTGATTGCTTTAATCGATGTAAATAACTCTCCCCATTTTTTTCATAAAGCACCATTATTTCGTAATGAGTAGGAAAATTTTCTCGCTCTTCTTCAAGTTTGATTTTCTCTAACGTATTCTGATAATATGCTTTCAATTCCATAGTCGGAACAAGTAATACGACTTCTTTTTTTACTCCGTCCTTTGATTTGCTTTTAGTAAAAAAATCCCTATCCTCTTCCTCAAACTTTACAAATTTTTGATCTCGAGGATTTGCAAAAAAATAATTTAAGAAAACCAACTTTTCTAAAAGCGTGAACGATTTACCACTGCCTGGCGGACCAATGACCACTAACTGCTCACGTAATAATGAATTTACGATTCTGAATTGGATGGCATTGATCAATCCCCTATTCTTAAAATCAAAACCTTGCTTCGCAATTCGTTGAAAGTATCCATTAGGTGACGAAAAATCAAAATTGCGAAGGCTCGGCCCAGAATGAGTCTGCGTTTGTAAATACCCTGAAAAGTTTTTGAAATCAACTAGATCTGGTTGTCCTAAATATTTCTCACAATCAAAATGAATGGCTCGTTTAATATGCGATTCCACTGAATGCGTTAATTGAATAAAATTTTGAAAATTCGGATTACCTTTCGATAAAAAACTTATATTTTCTGATAAACCCATTATTGTGGGCATCGTGTATGTTCTGCAAAGAATGATTATAAAATTATCATCATATTCATAAGCACAGACTAACGGAAGCTCCTTTAAGAAAGTTTCAATACTTTCTTTTGAAGTTTTATCCATCTCTGCATCAAATTTGCTCGCATCACGTTTATCATATTCATACGGCTGACGCAATTTTAATGCCAATCTTTCTTTCTCACTCTCAAGCTTTTTTAATACATCTTGAGTTATTTCTAAAAAGTCCTCGTAAGGATTCATGGAACTAATTATTCCTTATTACTGTATTTTGACTCTTTCTGTTCGAGTGTATCCTTTCTCAAAAAAACTTAAGCCATATGAATATTCAATTGGATTGAAGTTACTTCTTAAATCTCTTCCAGCTTAAACCCATCACTCGTTTTGCCCGTTCCAGTTACCAAATTAAATTCAAATTCACCGATCTCATCTTTTGATTTTCCTTGCTCTGCCAAACGCTTTTCATAACTATCTCTCACTACATCAAAATGCTGTTTGGCGGCTTTAATCTTATCGAATTCGACTTTAGGAATGTCGCTTTTTGCCTTTTTCACATTAATTGGAATAAAGAGAACTAATCATCGATATGATTCAAATAACTAATCTCTTGGAATTGGCTATTTCCTTCACCTTCGCCTATCACTAACTGAAAAGTAAATTCGGGAATTTCACTTTCTGGCATTCCGGAAGCAAGGAGGCGTTTTTTGTAAGTATCTACTAACACGTCAAAATGGCGATTGGCTGACTTTATTTTTTGGCGTTCATCTTTAGGGATCGATTGAATGTCTTTGAATCCTTTCGTTTCTTTTATAAAAAATCTTAGGATGGGTCTACCCGAAATATTATCATTTTCCACAACCATCCAGTCTGGGTTATATTCGCCCAAGGGAGTGGGAATTCTAAATTTTGGAGGTGTTTTGGTGAAGACGATAACCTTTTCAGTTGTTTCTAATCTTTTGGCATAGGACAGTTCCGCCTTGCTATCACAAGGCATTCTTTCAAATAAGCCTTTAATGGGAACGTCAACAAGTCTGTCTTTGAATGTTTCTAGCTGCTCTTCGAAAATTTGAGTTTGGTTCCAATACTCTCCAGGTATGGGTACATATTCTATCCCAGGGACGACCATGTTGCGAATAGTTTCCTGAATTCTGAGAGTAGCTAAACGCAGGTATTCCGATGGATTATTCACAAATTGGTCTAGGGAACCTGCCTTTAACAGAATTTCCTTCAACGTATCTCGTGTAAGGTCTGTTTTGCTTTGTAAAAATCGGACTGGATCTGGAATTGAATGCGTTAGTATACCGACACTTCTCTCTTCACCTTCATTGGTTCTTATGACATTTCCAGCAAGCCCGCCAACGGAATGATTAATATCAGAAATGGTGACAATCACTTCTGGAGGCTTACATTGTATATTATGTAGTTTCTGCACACACTGTTCAATCAACCGATTTTGATCGAGTGTAAATTGATAGAATGTCTTTTGACGCACCAAATCCCAAAGCTTAAGAAATTCTTCATTTTTATACTTGTCTTTTGTTCGTTTCCAAGGAATTGGATCTTCTTTTTTACGAATAAAATTTTGAATATTCAAGCCTGAAAGCCAAGATTTTATCACCTCTTCTTTGCCAGCAAATGCAGGACCTAAATTTAACGAAGCTCTAGCTGAATGTAAAATATCTTCTAATTGATTTGTAAAATTTCCATCTGTCGTCAGATAACCATTTGTTATCATCGATTGAAAAAGATCATTTGAAACTGAATCAAAATTTTGTTCCGATGGGAATTTTCTAGATATGAATCGTTTGATTTGCGGAATATTCAATTTACCAAATTCGATTCCGTCTTCTTGATACTCTTTCTGCAATCCTTTCACAAAACTATCGTAAGATTCGCTGGCGATTACAGTTAGTTTGTTCACAATTTCATCATGAATCCGTCTTCCTTCAGAATCGACAGGAAGTCTCAAGCCTCTACCAATCTGTTGCCGCTTCCTCGTTTCAGAACTAGCTTCTAACAAGGTGCAGATTTGAAATACATTTGGATTATCCCAGCCTTCCTGAAGCGCAGAATGCGAGAAAATAAATCGAAGTGGCTCATTCGTATCCAAGAGTCGCTCCTTATCTTTCATGATCAGATCATAGACTTTTTCGTCATCTTTCGTTTCACCACCCGTATCTTTCCATTTCTTGCCTTTGTCCCCGGAAAAATAGCCATTCTGCACTTTATCCACAGGAAATTTAAGCAATGATTCAAATTTTGGATTATTCACGATATTTTCATAATGCTTAATAAACATTTGAAAGTATTTGCCTTGGATTTCATTGCCCTGATCATCCCATTGCTTATAATTGGCAACTCGATCTATAAAAAAAAGAGATAAGACTTTTGCCTGGATTCCCTTTTCTTTTAATGTCTTCTCTTTTTCAAAATGAGCTAAAATCGTTTCGCGAATCCTTTCTTCCAAAATAACATCTGTCATTCCACCCAATGCCTCACCTAGCTTCAGTTCGAGTCCATTAGTAAAAGGGACCAACTCATTTCCTGGCTCTGTTGAGATTCCACTCGCTACTATATAGTTTTCATATAATGAATTGTTACCCGTCTTATCAAATAAACGATCTCCAGTCCTCACTGTTACTTTCTTCTTTTTTACATTCGTTAGTTCATATACATTTAACTCAAGTTGCGCGGAAAATGAGCCCGTCTTGGAGCGATCTACTTTAATTAATTTCATGTAAGGATGATTTTCAAACCCTGTGACTTGTAAATCTCTCACTTGAATGGCTTTTACCAATTTTTCTTGGAACGCTTCCACTGGACCTAAACGAAATATTTTATTATAATCTTCTTTATGGGTCGCCGAATATCGAAGTTGAAATAATGGATTTAAACTTGCTAATGCTTCCTTTCCCTTCCCTGAATCAGAGCTATCCACTTTTTGCGGTTCATCTATTAGTAAAATGGGCTTAGTTTCTAAAATGTAGTCCAAAGGTCGATTGCCCTGGAATGATTCAAGTTCCTTACGAATGATCGCATTTTCACTATTGAATGCCTGGATATTCATTACAAGAATTTGAAGACTAGGCGATAAGGCAAAATTTCTTAAGTCTGTTGGACGGGAGCCTTGGTAAAGTTGGTAGCTACTTCCGTGTTCTAAGGGGACGCCTTCCTCTAAACGAAAATAAGGTGATAGCATTTTAAGCGATTGCAATACGCCTTCTCGTATCGCAACGGAAGGAACGACAATGATAAACTTTGTCCAACCATACACTTTATGTAATCTTAATATGGTTTGTAGGTAAACAAATGTTTTTCCGGTTCCCGTCTCCATCTCGATGGTAAAACGTAACCCATTCACTTCAAACCTTGATTCGGGTGTGACTTCCAGATCATTTTTAACCTGGACTTTTCTTAAGTTTTCATATATAGAAGTTCGATTCAAAGGTAGACTATTTCCAAATCCGAATTCTGTTTGACGAAGCGTTCCTTCTCTCCCTGCTAATGCAATTTGAAGACCCGCAGAATTTTCTTCAATCCCTTTGAAAATATCGAGTGCCGATTGGACAGCCAATTCTTGGTAAGCGAGGCTTTGAAACTGGATTCTCATATCAGACTACCTCAAATTTAACCGAATCCATTTGCCGAAAGAGTGTGGTTGTATTTGCCTTTAGGGCATCATTGCCAACGAAACCTTTCTCGCTAGCAATCACTCTTTCCGGCTTTCGTTTGGCAATTTCTCTGAACACATTGTCTGAATGGTGGTTTCCTAGGACATAATAGGCGATTCCAAGAGCTATAAAAACTTTTTGTCCATCTATCGATTCACAGGTGATTTCTTTGTTCGCTAAAGCCATCTCCAACCCCGATTTTAGCAACACCTCAAAAAGTACGGCCTCTTCCGTTCCCGCTAACGGATTCGAACTGAGTAACGAAGGCTGGTCATACTTGATGGCCTTCTCGACGGCCTCCTTGGTCTTTTCCACACTCCCATCCCAGATCGGAAAATTGCTTGGGGCAAGTTTGAAAACGCGAAACCCCAGGTCTTGAGTCTTACGCGGCGAGTCTGTACCCCCCCCCCATTAACTTATCATCCGTTAGCTGATCTTTAGTTACAACCGCTTTCCCTTGTTTCGCCTCCACTTTCATCCCAAGACTCGGTTCTGAGGCAGAATCCTTCTTTGATTTGCTCTTAGCTTTGTCTGTCTCTGCATTCGCCTTAGATTCCGCTTCCGCCTTCAGTTTGGTGATCACCCGACGGATGCGTTCCTTACCGATATCGGCAATGGTTAGTTTTATATTTTGTTCGCGACAAAATTGAACTACACTCTCCATTGTTTCATCATCTTCATCGATAACATGAGGTAACTGCACACTTATCGACTTCCTTCTACCGTTATCTTTTTTATTATGTTCCATTACTGCATGCGCTGTAGATCCTGAACCAGAAAAAAAATCCAAAACTAGGCAATCTTTGTCATTCACTAGATCGATACATCTTTGGATCAATTGAATCGGTTTTTTCCCATTTGGAAACGGAACATCTCCTTCCTTTCCTACATTGTTATAATCAATATCATCCCAAAGTGTTCCAAGCTTTTCCTTTTTTATGATAATACCATCACTTCTTTCACAAATATCCTTAAGCCAAGCAATCTGATCTTTCTTGACTCCTTTATAATAAACCGTAGTAATCTGACCTTTGTTCCGACCTGATCGTGGTTCATAGTCAATACTAAACAAGCCATCCTCTTCTCCTAAATAGTCCATAACCCTCGTTCGAATAGATGATTGCGCATTAGTGTCTCTAAAGATACTCTCAAAATATTGACTATATATTTTATTTACTGCTTCCTCTTCCTTCGCTCCATTTTGGATTTCTAATTTAATTTCTGGTGCAATAGGGAGCATCTCGTAACTTTTATGCCGATAAACTTTGATGATCTCACCAGATCCGTCCTTCGTTTCACCAACCAATTCTCTTTGATTAAAATTTTTAAGAATCCGAGTGTATTTCCAGCTTTCACCATCTTCTTTCATTTCTTTAATGACTTTTGCGATAGGTTCGCCGCTATATAAGTGTGTTAATGTGGTAAACTCATTTGAATTTTTGGCATAAATCAAAATATACTCGATATTCTTTTTTAACTTTTTATCTTCACCACCGCCTGATGCTCCAGCGGATACTTTAGTAAGTACATTTATCGTATTTATGTAGTTATCTTGACCGTAAATATCATTCAGTAAACATCTAAGATTTGAATACTCAACATCACTTATCATGACGCATATACACCCATCTTCCCGCAGTAAATTTCTCGCCAAAAATAACCTTGGATACATCATATTCAACCACTTGGAATGGAATCTTCCCATTGTATCGTTGTTATTCGAAAACTTCCTACCTTCGGCATCGAGTTGTCCTGTGTATTGCAAATAGGTTTTGAGAGATTCGGAATAGTCATCGGGATAGACAAAGTCATTGCCTGTATTGTAAGGCGGGTCGATATAGATCATCTTAACTTTGCCGAGGTAGGACTTTTGGAGGATTTTTAATACTTCCAAATTGTCCCCTTCGATGTAGAGATTTTCTGTGGTATCAAAGTCCACGGATTCACTGCGGTCGGGAAGGAGAGTCGCCGTGGTCGGCGATTGGATGGCCTTGAAACAATTTCGTTTCCCGGGCCAGTTCAGGCCAAAGCGTTCTTTGGGGTCTTCGTTTTCGAGGTTCTCACCTAGCGTTAAGCGGAGTTTTTCCCAGTCGATGGAGTTCCCCTCGCTGAAGACTTCGGGGAGGATCTGTTTCAAAGAAGAGAGCCTGTCATCGGTTAGGTTGTGGGAAGTGAGAGGGAGTTTTGGTGGTTGTTCGTTTGTCATTTGGGTAGGTCCTCTTATATAATTTCAGGTTTGGTTTTCTAGCTTCCAAAATGATACCTGTTTCCATTTTTCTGGAAATCCCATTTCTCGAATCGGGATCTCTGGATACTGATTGAGAAGTTCAAGAAAACGATACTTCCATTGGCTATTGGGTGCTACAAAGTTCAGCATGTATTGAAGGATACAAAGGATAACAAAAATTTTGTTGGATTGGATTACTATTGGAACTTTCCAATCCTCATCTTTATTGGGAAGCATAGGTTTGTATCCTAATTCGCGATTCCAGAGCCTTGCATGATGGGCACAGATATTTCGTATTGTGTTCAAGCTACCTAACCAAGATAAAAGTACTGGTTCAGCAATTCCATATTTTTTAGCGATCGCTTTGGAAAGCGGAATGGGAATACCTCGGAACATCGTAAACAATGTCCCAAAGCTGATCAATTCTGTTGTCATCCAAATAGGTAAGCTATCATGCACGTCACCATATTTACTCTGAAAATGGGATGCAAAGGTCTCTTTACTTCTTGAGTATTCTTTTCGAAACTCTTCTTGCAATGTTGTAAATTGGAAATGATCAAGACGCGGAAATGAATTTGCACTCGTATATCCAAAAGCCCCGTTAAAGTGCGCTAGTTGGTATGTAATATCCGTTCGTAT
>Ga0075156_10000930_pt1 | contig 15583 bp, 14 predicted proteins | sample JI81AbrownDNA_FD_70966 | JGI IMG/M metagenome (GOLD analysis project Ga0075156, IMG submission 70966) | Wastewater effluent complex algal communities from Wisconsin, to seasonally profile nutrient transformation and Carbon sequestration -... | ecosystem: Engineered > WWTP > Effluent > Algae...
TGGTGGCCGAGGAGATCGACGACGTCAGCTGATGCGGTCGATCACCAGGGGCTGGGACGCTGGCGCCACCTCGCCGACCTCATAGCCCCCGGCGAGGGCGTCGAGGGCACGGCTGAACGCGTCCGGGGTGTCGGTGTGGAGCGTCATCAGCGCTTGTCCGGCCGTGACGGCGTCCCCGGGCTTGGCGTGCATCACGATGCCGGCTCCCGCCTGGACGGCGTCCTCCTTGCGCGCGCGACCTGCGCCGAGGCGCCAGGCTGCAACCCCGACGGCCATGGCGTCCAGCTTCGTCAGGATGCCGTCGGCCGGCGCGCGGACGACCTCGGTGTGCTTCGCGACGGGCAGCGGTGCGTCCGGGTCGCCACCCTGGGCGGCGATCATGCGACGCCAGGCGTCCATGGCCCGACCGCTGTCGAGGGCGCGCTCCGCGTCCGCCTCGACGCCCACGCCCGAGAGCATCTCGCGCGCGAGGGCAAGGGTGAGCTCGCGGACGTCCGAGGGTCCGCCACCGGCGAGCACCTCGACCGATTCGGCGACCTCCAGCGCATTGCCGGCTGTCAAGCCGAGCGGGGTGTCCATGGCGGTCAGGAGTGCCACCGTGTGGACGCCGGCGGCCTTGCCCAGCTCGACCATGCGCTCGGCCAGCGTCCGGGCGGATGCCTCGTCCTTCATGAACGCGCCGGCGCCCACCTTCACGTCGAGCACCAGCGCGGACGTGCCCTCGGCGATCTTCTTGCTCATGATCGAACTGGCGATGAGCGGGATCGCCTCGACCGTCCCGGTGACGTCACGCAGGGCGTAGAGCTTCTTGTCGGCGGGGGCCAGCCCTGATCCGGCGGCGCAGATCACGGCACCCACGTCCTCCAGTTGGGCAAGCATCTCGGCATTCGTGAGGGACGCACGCCATCCCGGGATCGACTCGAGCTTGTCGAGTGTGCCGCCGGTGTGGCCGAGTCCGCGTCCCGACAACTGCGGGACGGCGACGCCGCAGGCCGCGACGAGGGGCGCGAGGGGGAGCGTGATCTTGTCGCCCACGCCACCGGTGGAATGCTTGTCGGCCGTGGGACGCGACAACGACGAGAAGTCGAGCCGCTCGCCGGTCTCGATCATCGCCTGCGTCCAACGCGGGAGTTCGTCCGCGTCGAGCCCCTGGAAGAAGATCGCCATGGCCATCGCCGACATCTGCTCGTCGGCCACGACACCGTCGGTGTAGGCGCGGATCAACCAGTCGATCTCGTCGGGGGAGAGCTTGCCCCCGGAACGCTTGAGGCGGATGAGGTCGACGGTGTCGAAACGTGGGGTGCCCATGTGAAGCAGTATCCCAGCGAGCACGCGGGATAGGGTGGCGCAATGCGAGTAGCACGGTATGCAGTGGCCGGTCATGACCCCGTTTTCGGCATCGTCGAACTGGCCGAGGACGGTGGCGCCAATCCCGACACCGTCGCCACCCTGACGGCCGACCCGCTGGCCGGGCCGGTCAATTTCACGGGTGAGCGCCATGCCCTGGACGAGGTGCGGCTCCTGGCCCCGGTGATCCCCCGCAGCAAGATCGTGGGGGTCGGACGCAACTACGCCGCCCACGCCGCCGAGATGGGCAATGACGTCCCGGCCGTCCCGCTGTTGTTCTTCAAGCCGAACACCACGGTGATCGGCCCCGGCGATGCGATCGTGCGTCCGTCTGCGACCAATGACCTGCACTACGAGGGCGAACTCGCCGTGGTCATCGGACGCATCGGCAAGCAGGTGCCGATCGACCGCGTCCCCGAGGTGATCTTCGGCTACACGATCGCCAACGACGTCACGGCGCGCGACCTGCAGAACGCCGAGGGCCAGTGGGCGCGTGCGAAGGGCTGGGACACCTTCTGCCCGATCGGGCCCTGGATCGTCACCCACTTCGACCTGGCCGAGGCCGGCAACCTCGACCTCACGACGACCCTCGACGGTGCGATTCGGCAGGAGAGCAGCACCGCGCTGATGCTGCGCGGCATCGCCGAGCTCGTCTCGTACATCTCGGAGTTCACGACCCTGCTCCCCGGTGACCTGATCCTGACGGGGACGCCGGCCGGCGTCGGCCCGATGGAGCCGGGCCAGACGGTGAGCGTCGAGATCGAGAAGATCGGCGTCCTGACCAACCCCGTGGTGGCCGAGTGAGCGCACGGAAGCCGACGCCCCCGTCCCGTCCCTCATCCCGTCCCCAGGCCCGGACGCAACCTCCGAGCACTCCTGCGGTGACGGTCGGCGTTCCGCCGGCCGGGGTCGACTACACCCAGGTGCTGCGCGGCTCCGGGATGGGTCCGATGAGCGCCGCGATGGGCATCGCGCTCGGGATCGCCCTCTACGTCGTGGGGACGCAGGTGATCGCGAGCGCGATCCTCTGGGCCTTCCACAGTCTCGGACGCGTGCAGACCGACTACGCGACGTGGGCGTCCGAGGCACTGGCCTACCAACACCCCGTGGGCATGCTCGCCGGGCACCTGGGCCTCGCGTCCTTGATCCTGTTGTCGATCGGACTGGTCTGGCGGTTGCACCGGATCCATCCCAAGTGGCTCTCCAGCGTCCAGCCCGGAATGCGGTGGCGCTACCTGCTGCTGTGCGCGGGCATCTCGGCGGTCGTCCTCAACGCGGTGATGTGGCTGTCGCGCATCGGTGAGCCGACCCCGTGGGCCATGCCCTCGCAGACGTGGCTCTGGCTGGCGCTGATCCTCCTCACGTCGCCACTGCAGGCCGCCGGTGAGGAGTTCTTCTTCCGGGGCTATTTGCTCCAGGCCTTCGGGTCGTTCGTGCCCCATCGCTGGTTCGGGGTCGTGACGTCGGCCTTCATCTTCGCGGTCTTCCACGGCGTGCAGAACGTCCCGCTCTTCCTCGACCGCTTCGGCTTCGGGTTGCTGGCAGGGTGGCTGGTCGTGGTGACGGGCGGATTGGAGGCCGGGATCGCCGCCCACGTCGTCAACAACCTCTTCGCCTTCGGCTACGCCCTGTTCATGGGCGGGGTGGCCTCGGCGCGGGCCGTGCGCTCCATCGGTTGGGTGGACGCGGCCTGGGACCTGTCCGGTTTCGCGATCCTGGCCGCCTGTGCGTGGTGGCTCGGTCGCCGCCTGAACGTCGCAGACCGGACGCCGACCGACCCGGTTTTGAGCTGAGGGCCCGCGTCCGGTAAAGTTCAACGACGTTGCCCCCCTCGGGGAGCAGTGATGGGGTATGGGGTAATTGGCAGCCCGACAGATTCTGGTTCTGTAAGTCTAGGTTCGATTCCTAGTACCCCAGCGTTCGAGGACCACACCCCTCGGCAGGTCACCGGTACCAGACCGGAAAGCTAGGGCCCCGTTGTGTAGCGGCCTAGCACGCCGCCCTCTCAAGGCGGTAGCGCGGGTTCGAATCCCGTCGGGGCTACAATTGAACCCCTTGTCAAAGGCAACTTTGGCAGGGGGTTCTGTAGCGTCCCGGTGAAGTGCTTCAGCGCGCCCGCCCACCGCCTGCCCGGCTGGTCGGCTCAAGGGTTCGGACGCGTCACTCGTCGCGTCGGAGTTGACCGCGCTCACGGAGGTCTTCCAGGTACCCCGCGTGCACCGCAGGGGTGATCCGGTAGTTGCGGCGCCAGATGACGTAGGCCAGGCCGATCAGCACCATCGGCAGCGCGAGCATCGCCAGCTTCATGAGCCAGATGCCTTCGGGCGTCACGTCGTCCGGCGTCGGCGCGTGGTTGATCCCCGAGATGATGATGGTCGCGCCCACAACGCCGGTCGCGACTGCGGAGGACACCTTGTTGATGAAGGGCTGGATGGCGAAGGTCACCGCACCGTTGCGCTTGCCGAGTTTCCACTGGCCGTACTCGACGGTGTCGGCCAGGAAGACCAGGATCAGCATCTGCACGAACGCCTCGGCCACGAACAGTGGGACGGCGCACAGGGCGACCGCCCAGATGGTGGCGGGCAGGAGCATGAAGGCCAGATAGGCCACGAGGATCGCCACGGTGGACGCCGCGTACAGCCGGGCTCGGGACACCCTCCTGACCAGCCACGGGAAGGACGCCAGGCCGACGATCTGGGCGAGGCCCATCGCGAGCGCGAGCAGGGGGTACATCGCCTCGTTCCTGAGCGCGTACTTGAAGTAGTAGAGGCTGAACGACGTGGTCGTCAGGTAGCCGGTCATGAAGAGCAACATCCCGAGGCCGGTCCACATCAGCTGGTCGTTGTGGGCCAGTGCACGCCACATTCCACGCAGGGACGTCCGCTCGTTGCCCAGCACGATCGTGTCCGGCTCACGGACGCCCACCAGCGTGACGATCATCCCGGTGAGCATCACGACGACCACGCCGATCGCGATCCACTGGTAGGCGGTCACCATGCTGCCGGTCGTCCGCTCCAGCGCCTTGGACGCCGGGACGAGCAGGGCGACCATCGCGAAGGAGCCGGCAGAAGCGCAGATCCTTGCGACGGAGCCGAGGCGCTCCCGATGGTGCGGGTCGACCGACAACGCCGGAAGCATCGACCAGTAGGCGATGTCGTTCACCGCCCAGGACGCACCCCAGGCGAAGAACAGCAGGAAGAAGACCCCGGTGTAGCTCGCACCGTGCAGGCCGAAGTCAGTGAAGAGTGCGATGGTCAGGGCTGCCGCCGCGAGACCACCGATGGCGATCCACGGCTTGTACTGACCCCAGCGGGTGCGGGTGTTGTCGACGACCGTGCCCATGATCGGGTCGAGGAAGGCGTCGAGGAGTCGGGTGGCGAGGATCAGCCCCGTCAGCCACCACATCGTCGAGTTGGGCACCTGGATGACGTCGCTCAGGTAGAAGACGAGAAACATCGACACGAGGGCGTAGACCATGTCACGCCCGACGGTGCCCAGGCCGAAGGCCCAGGTGTTGCGGGTCAGCAGCCTCGCTGCTCGCGTGTCGGCCATGGCGTCCCCGGGGTGTCTCGGGACGTCAGTCCGTTGCTCCCGAGCGGCGCAGCACCTCGGAGAGCCTCTCGGCCGCGGCCATCACGGCGGGTGCGTGGAGTCGGCCCGGCTGGCGGGTCAGACGTTCGATCGGTCCGGACACCGAGATGGCGGCGATGACCTTGCCGCTGGGGGAGCGCACGGGGGCCGACACGGACGCCACGCCCGCCTCGCGCTCGGCGACCGACTGCGCCCAACCACGACGCCGGACCATGGCGAGGGCCACTGCCGAAAAGTTCGCGTGGTTGAGGCCCCGCTGGATCCGGTCGGGCTCTTCCCAGGCGAGCAGCACCTGGGCGGCCGAGCCTGCGTTCATCGTGAGCTGGCTGCCCACCGGGATGGTGTCGCGCAGCCCACTCGGACGCTCCGCCGTCGCGGCGCACACCCGGTAGTCCCCCTGCCGGCGGAACAGTTGGGCCGACTCGCTGGTGATGTCGCGCAGCCGCGCCAGAATGGGCCCTGCGGTGGCGAGCAGGCGGTCTTCGCCTGCAGCCGCTGCGAGCTCCGTCAAGCGTGCGCCGAGGACGAAGCGTCCCTGCAGGTCTCGGCCGACGAAGCGGTGGTGTTCCAGCGCGACGGCGAGGCGATGTGCGGTCGGCCGGGCCAGTCCGGTGGCACTCACCAGGCCCGCCAGAGTGGTGGGGCCGCTCTCCAGAGCAGCCAGCACCAGAGCAGCCTTGTCAAGCACGCCCACGCCACTTGATTCGTCCATGTAGTAAGACTAGCGTCTCAAATCTTGGTATTCCAAGTCATAATGGAGGCGTCCCCGGAGCTGTTTCGGGGATCCGTGGCGACTCCGGTCGCACCCGTTCAACAGGAGGCACGAGGCATGGGCAGGACCCTGAGTGAGAAGGTCTGGGACGCACACGTCGTCCGTCAGGCCGACGGCGAGCCCGACCTGCTGTTCATCGACCTGCACCTCGTGCACGAGGTGACCAGTCCCCAGGCTTTCGACGGGCTCCGTCTGGCCGGGCGGCAGGTCCGGCGTCCTGACCTCACCCTCGCGACCGAGGACCACAACACGCCCACCCTGAACATCGACCAGCCCATCGCCGACCCGGTGTCGCGGGCCCAGGTCGACGCGCTGCGGGCCAACGCAGCAGAGTTCGGCATCCGGCTGCACTCGCTGGGTGACAAGGACCAGGGCGTCGTCCACATCATCGGCCCCCAGCTGGGCGTGACCCAGCCGGGCATGACGATCGTCTGTGGTGACTCCCACACGTCGACCCACGGTGCGTTCGGCGCGCTGGCGTTCGGCATCGGCACGTCCGAGGTCGAGCACGTCCTGGCGACGCAGACGCTGCCGCAACCGCGTCCGAAGACCATGGCCGTGACCATCGACGGTGAACTGCCCGACGGCGTCACCGCCAAGGACGTCGTCCTGGCCCTCATCGCCAAGGTCGGCACTGGCGGCGGCCAGGGTTATGTGGTCGAGTACCGCGGCAGCACGATCCGTGCGATGTCGATGGAAGGCCGCATGACGATCTGCAACATGTCGATCGAGTGGGGCGCCAAGGCCGGCATGGTCGCGCCCGACCAGACGACCTTCGACTACCTCCAGGGACGTCCGCACGCACCCCGGGGTGCCGACTGGGACGCCGCGCTGGCGTACTGGGGCACCCTGCACACCGACGCGGACGCCACGTTCGACGCCGAGGTCGTCATCGACGCCACCCAGCTCTCGCCGTTCGTCACCTGGGGCACAAACCCCGGACAGGGCGTCCCGCTCGGGGCGAGCGTCCCGCGTCCCGACGACTTCGCCGACGCCCAGGACCGTTCCGCGGCCGAGCGCGCACTCGAGTACATGGGCCTCGAGGCGGGGACGCCGATGCGCGAGATCGGCGTCGACACCGTCTTCCTCGGCTCCTGCACCAATGGACGCATCGAGGACCTGCGCCTGGCTGCGTCCGTGATCTCCGGACGCAAGGTCGCCGACGGGGTTCGCATGCTCGTCGTCCCCGGTTCTGCCCGGGTGCGCATCCAGGCCGAGATCGAGGGCCTCGACAAGGTCTTCCTCGACGCGGGCGCCGAGTGGCGCGCCGCCGGGTGCTCGATGTGCCTCGGCATGAACCCCGACCAGCTGGCCCCCGGGGAGCGGAGCGCGTCGACCTCGAACCGCAACTTCGAAGGACGCCAGGGCAAGGGCGGACGCACCCACCTGGTCTCGCCGGCCGTCGCAGCCGCCACCGCCGTCACCGGACACCTGGCCGCCCCGGCCGACCTCTGAGGAGTCATCATGGACAAGTTCACGACCCATGCCGGCATCCCGGTGCCGCTGCGCCGGACCAACGTCGACACCGACCAGATCATCCCGGCCGTCTACCTCAAGCGCATCACGAGGTCTGGCTTCGAGGACGGCCTGTTCGCCGCCTGGCGCAACGACCCGGAGTTCATCCTGAACCGTGAGCCGTTCAACCGGGGCACGGTGCTGGTGGCCGGCGCCGACTTCGGCACGGGGTCGTCCCGCGAGCACGCTGTCTGGGCGCTGCAGAACTACGGCTTCAAGGTCGTCATCGGCACGCGGTTCGGTGACATCTTCCGGTCGAACTCCGGCAAGTCCGGCCTGCTCATCGCGACGGTCGACCAGGCCGTCGTCGACGAGTTGTGGGACTTTGCCGAGGCGAATCCCGGGCGTCCGATCGAGGTCGACCTGGGCGAGAAGACGATCACCGCGGGGGCTTCCTCCTATCCGTTCGCGATCGACGACCACACCCGCCAGCGCCTGCTCGAGGGTCTCGACGACATCTCGTCGACGCTCCAGCACGCGGACGCGATCACGGCCTATGAGGCCACGCGTCCGAGCTGGAAGCCGGCCACGATCCCGGCTCGCACGGCCGACTGACCCAGCCGGGCGGTCACGAGAACAGGTACTCCTGGCAGACCCACCCGGCGTCGCTTCGGTAACCGATGGCGTGCGCGGCGAGGTCGGGGTTCCCCAGAACCCTGGCCATCTCGTCGCTGAACGTCGCGAGCCAGCGCAACTTGATGGGCACGGACGCCAGCACGTCCGCCCGCGTCACCCGTGCGTCCGAGCCGTTGTAGGCGTCCACCAGAAGGTCGAGGCGACGGAGGCGTTCGGCCTTGTCGAACGGCCAGTCGGACGCCGGCACGGCCAGCGGGACCAGACGGTAGGCGAGGTAGGCCAGGTCCCACGCGCGCGGGCCGGGGGCGGCGTAGTCGAAGTCGATGAGCCCGACGAGTCGACGGTCGTCGTCAAAGACCATGTTGTAGGGCGCGAGGTCGCTGTGGCAGATGACGTCGCCGGGTTCGCGTCCGGGTTGTCGCCACATCGCCCCGGTGCGGTCGAACGAGTCGGACGCGTCGTGCATCGCCCTGGCGAGCCGGGCGGCGTCCGCGAGCACGTCGTCGGCCCACACCCAGGTCGGCATCGGGTCGGCCGGGACGGTCCCCTCCACGTAGCCCAGGACCTCGCGCCCGTCGTCGCTGATGCCCCGGGGCTCGGGGACACCGTCGACTCCCCGGGCCCTGAGATGGGCGAGCCAGCGCTGCACGGTGGGCGTCCACGCGCCGGCTGTGCGCAGGACATCGGTGCCACGGCGGGCGACCGGACCCATGTTGCCGCCGGCGAGCTGTGTTTCCGGGACCTGCGCTGTCTGCGGGGTCTGTGGTGTCTCGTCCATCAGTCGATCCCGGACGACTCCACGCCCTGCACCAGGTACCGCTGCAGGAAGAGGAAGACGAGCAGCACAGGGACGATCGCGACCAGCGCGCCGGCGAACAGTTGCGGGTAGTTGACGCCCTGGGACGTCATGAACTGGCTGAGGGTCACTTGCACGGTTCGGGTCTGCTCACGTCCGATGAGGAGTGGCCAGAGGAACGCATTCCACGAACCGATGAAGGTGATGGTGCCGACCGCTCCGATGATGCCCAGGGAATTCGGCACCACGATCCGCCAGAAGGTCGTCCACGGATTGGCCCCGTCAATGAGGGCGGCTTCTTCGAGTTCGACGGGGAAACCCACGAAGGACTGCCTGAACAGGTACGTGGCGAACGCCGAGAACACACCGGGAATGATGAGGCCGCGGAACGAGTCGATCCAGCCGAGTTGGGCGGTCATCACGAACGTGGGGATGAAGGTCACCGCTGCGGGCACCATCAGGGTGAACAGGGTCAACCCCAGCAAGAGGCGCGACGCCCGATTCGAGAAGCGGGCCAGGGCGTAACCGGCCATGAGCGCGATCACGACGGTGAGCACGGTCTGGCCGATGCTCATGACCGCAGAATTGCCCATGGCTCGCGCCATGGCCACGTTCTCGCGTCCGAAAAGTTCACGAAGATTGGTCAGGTCGAACTGGTTCGGCAACCAGTTCCATCTGGCCGCCGTGATCCATTTCGTGGTCGAGAAGGCATTGCGGACGACGACGTAGAAGGGGAGCAGGAAGAACAGGGCGAGGACGCTGAGCACCGCGTAGCGGGCCCAGGTCCAGGCGCGGGACGACCTCGACCGGACGCTCACCTTCCGCGTTCCTTCCGCTCGGACCACCCGGCCAGCCAGTTCTGCAGCAGGCCGAAGAAGACGATCAGGGCGGTGATGATCATGGTGCCCGCACCGCCGACCCCGAGGTCCTGCTGCGACCCACCGATCGAGATGAGGTACAGGTGCACGAGGGGCGGACGCGCATAGGGCGGGTAGCCTCCAGTCATCGACCCCAGGGTGTTCCAGAACTCGTCGAATGCCTGGAAGGCACCGATGAGCAGGAGCATGAGGACCGCGACTGTGGACGTCCGCAACTGGGGAAGGGTGATGTGGCGCAGCAGCCGCCACCCGGACGCACCGTCGATCGCGGCCGCCTCATAGGTGTCGGTGGGGATGCGATTGAGCCCGGCGATCAGCAGGATCATGTAAAAGCCGACCTGCAACCACAGGCGCAGGCTGACGATGACGAGCCAGTACCAGTAATTGGTGCCACCGAGCCAGTTGACGTTGTCGCCGCCGAATTGCCGCAGCAGCGAGTTGGCGAATCCGAAGCGGGTGCCGCTGAAGAAGGCCAGTCGCCAGATCATCGCCGCGATGACATACGAGACCGCGGTCGGGAGGAAGAACACCGAGCGGAAGAACGCCTGCCCGCCCTTGAGGCCGTGCAACAACAGGGCGAGGCCCAGCGAACACACGTAGGTCAGGGGGACGATGAACGCCGCGAACGCGATGAAGGTCAGCAGCGACTGGCGGAACAGCTTGTCGCCGAGCAGATAGGTGTAGTTCTCGAAGCCGACGAATTTCGTCGGATGCACGGTGTTGCGCGCTTCGAAGAACGAGAGGTAGGCGCTCCAGGCGATGGGAATGTAGACGAACATGGCGAGCCCCACCACGAACGGGGTGACGAAGAGTGCGAACCAGAGGTTGCGTCCCTGGTGCCCGCGAAGGCGGTGCAGCAACGTCGTCGTGCGTGGTGGGGCCGCGACCGACATCAGCCGTTGACGCGCTTCAATTCAGTGATCGCCTTCTCGCCGACCGACGCGAACTCCTTCGCGGGATCTGCGTTCTTCTTGATCACGTTGGTGACCGCTGCGCTGTAGGCGTCACCGAGGGCGCCGGTCCACAGCATGTCGGACGCCGGGAAGCCGTGCTCGACGATCATCGTCGCCGCGTCCGCACCCGGGCCGGAGGCCAGCTTGGACGCCTGGGACGCGAGGGCCGGCTGCGCGGGCACGTGGGTGCCGAACGCGTTGGCGAACTCGACCTGGAAGCTCGTCTGGTCGACCCACAGCCACTTCGCGAAGGCCTTGGCAGCCTCCACGTTCTTGCCCTTGGCTGCGACGCAGGAACCGAACGCGCCGAAGATCGTGGCCTGGCGTCCGCTCGCGCCGATCGCCGGGAAGGGGAGCACGCCGAAGTCGTCGCCGAACGCCTTCTGGACGTCGGTCATCGACCAGAGGCCGCCCCATTGCATGGCGGTCTCTTCATTGATGAACGGGGTTCCGTCGTACCAGTCCTTGCTGGCGCTCTGCAGGAGCGCACCAGAGTTGAAGAAGTCGCGGTACGCCACCAGCGCGGCGTAGAACGCGGGGTCGAGGAAGCCGGCCTTGGTCTTGGTGTCATCGAGCTGGTTGAAGCCCGAGGCGAGCATCAGCAGGGTACCCATGGCGCCGATGCCGTCGTTGCCGACGAAGAGGCCGCCCATGTCGGCGGTCTTCATCTTGGTGGCGGCATCGACGAGGGCCTCGAAGGTCTTGGGCGGCTCGGTGATTCCGGCCTTCGTGAGCAGTGACGGACGGTAGTAGAGCAGGTGCATGTCGATGACCTGCGGAATCGCGTAGAGCTTGTCCTGGTACATCATGCGCTCGATGACGGCGGGGTTGAACTTGTCGATCGAGTCGGCCATGAGCTCGGTGAGGTCGGCCACCTGGCCGGCCTTGATCATGTCGACCGAGGCGCCCATCTCGGCCTCGAACACGTCCGGGACGTCATTGGTCAACAGCGCGGCGCTGAGGAGTTTGCCGTAGTCGCCGGGATTCCACTTGACCGTGACGTTCGCGTTCGTGTAGGCCGCGGCGTACTTCTTGACGGCGTCCTGGGTGCCTTCTTCGCCATATTCGTGGTACCACTGCGTGAGCTCGGGGAGCGGTCCGGTGGCGGAGGCTGCGGCAGACGGGCTGGCGGACGTACCGATTCCGCCATTGTTGCTGCCACAGGCCGTGACGGTGGCCGCGGCGGCGATGCCGCCGGTGAGGGTGAGGAAATTCCTCCGGGAGAATGTCATGTTCGGAAGCATATGCCCGCTGGTGGTTGACGTTTCCAGCGTTGGACCGCCTGTGGGCCGCGTGTCTGCGAGGGGTGGCACTGCGCCTAGGCTGGGGCGATGGCGTCCGCACTCCCCGTTGGCGAACCCGTCCCCGACGACGGTTCACTGCCCGTTGCCGCCCTCGCCGAGGTTTCCACGGCCCCCCTGTCGATCTATCTCCACGTGCCCTTCTGCAGCACCCGCTGCGGCTACTGCGACTTCAACACCTATACGGCGTCGGAGTTGGCGGGCACCTCGGTGCAGGACTACCTGACCGCTGCCCACGCCGAGATCGCCCTGGCCGGACGCGTCCTGGATGGGCGGGCGCCCCGGGCGTCCACGGTGTTCGTGGGTGGCGGTACGCCGACGCTCCTGACGCCCAGGCAGCTGGGTGGCCTGATCACCGACGTCCGCGAGACGTTCGGCCTCACCCCGGACGCCGAGGTCACGACCGAGGCGAACCCCGAGACGGTCGACGAGGCGATGCTGGACGGCCTGTTGGCGGGCGGATTCACGCGACTGTCGCTCGGAATGCAGTCGGCGCGTCCGCATGTGCTGGCGACGCTGGACCGCATCCACACCCCGGGACGCGCGGTCGTCGCGGCCAAACTGGCCCACGCCGCCGGCTTCCGTGACGTCTCGCTCGACCTGATCTACGGGACGCCGGGGGAGACCCTCGACGACTGGCTGATCTCTCTGGACGCGGCGCTGTCGGCGTCCCCGGAACACGTGTCGGCCTACGCGCTGATCGTCGAGGACGGGACGCCCATGGCCCGCCGGATCAGCCGCGGCGAACTCCCGATGACCGACGATGACGACCTCGCCGACAAGTACCTGATGGCGTCCGACACGCTCGAGGAGGCCGGCTTCGAGTGCTACGAGGTGAGCAACTGGGCCCTCGGGCCCGAACACCGCGCACGGCACAACCTGGCCTACTGGCAGGGACACAACTGGTGGGGCATCGGCCCCGGCGCGCATTCTCACGTCGGGGGCGTCCGTTGGTGGAACGCGAAGCATCCCCGGACGTATGCGGCGGCACTGACCGACGGCCGCACGCCCGCGGTCGGGCGGGAGGTGCTGGGCGTCGAAGACCGGCGGGTCGAGCGGGTGATGCTCGAGTTGCGACTCGCTGAAGGTGTGCCGGTGCACGTGCTGACGGCGTCCGAACAGGGCCGGATCGAGGGCATCGTCGATCGTGGGTTGGGGAACGTCCGGGGACGCTACGAGCCGAGGCTGGTGCTCACGCTCGCGGGGCGGCTCCTCGCCGACGCGGTCATCCGCGACCTGCTCGACTGAGACGGGTAGGGTGCCGCGGGTGAACCGTTACTCTTCGGACGTCCTCGGCGCGGGTTGGCAGAAGCAGGGAAAGCCCGTGGTCACCGACGTGCCCATGAGCGTCGGGATGGTCGTCGAGGACACCCGCACCGGTTGGTGCGGCGCCATCGCGCTGTGGGAGAACGGCCTGGTCGTGCTCGAGGATCGCCGCGGCAAGCAGCGGTCCTTCCCCGTCGGAGACGGCTTCCTGCTCGAGGGACGCCCGGTCAAGCTGTGTATCCCCCCTCGTCAGGGCACGTCCCGACCGAGATACACGGCGTCCGGTTCGAGGGTCGGGCCTGCGTCCCCCGCCAAGGTGGCGCTGCCCAGCCGCATCTTCGTCGAGGGGCGCCACGACGCCGAACTGGTCGAGAAGGTGTGGGGTGACGACCTGCGCCACGTCGGAGTGGTGGTCGAGTTCCTGGGCGGCATCGACGATCTGGTGGGGATCGTGGCTGACTTCGCACCCGAACCGGGACGCCGACTCGGCGTCCTCGTCGACCACCTCGTGGCGGGCAGCAAGGAGACGCGCATCGTCAACGACCTCGTGCGCGGTGGCTACGGCGAGATGGTCATGGTGACGGGACACCGGTTCATCGACATCTGGCAGGCCGTCCTGCCGCAGCGGGTCGGGCTCAAGGCGTGGCCTGACGTTCCTCGTGACGTCGACGTCAAGAAGGGCACCTGCGCCGCGCTGGGCCTGCCGTACGCCGACCAGGCCGACATCGCCCGCGCCTGGCAGGCGATCCTGGCCAAGGTGACCACCTATCGCGACCTCGACCCGACGCTGGTCACCGAGGTCGAGAAGCTGATCGACTTCGTGACGCAGGATGCAGCCTGAGGTTCGACCGGCTGCCAGTCAGAAGGCGACTGTCTGCACGTCCAGGTCAGCGAGTCGCACGGCCGTGATCGTCTCGGGCGGCAGGCGCCTCCAGTCCAGGTCGCCGAAGCCCGTCGACCCCACCACCACCGCCCCGCTGGTTGCGGTGGCGATCTTGAGGCCGAAGTAGTCGTCGTTGTGCTCGCCCCCGACGCCCGCGGCCAGGCACTGGTCGAGGCGGTCGTCGGGGAGCGTCGCCCCGGTGTTGGCGTTGATCGCGACCAGGTAGTACTCGTCGAGTGCCAGCGCGTTGAGGGACGCTGTCGGGAACAGTGGACGCAGCACCTGCAGGGCGTCCCAGAAGGAATGGGGGAGTGAGCGTCCCTCGCCCACGAAATGCCTGACCAGGGCGAAGTAGCGTTCCGAATCGGTCGTGCCGACGATCCCGGGGCGGACGGCGTCCGAGAGGAGGTCGTCGAGCAGGGACGCGGGCGAGATCGTCCCGTTGTGGGCGAAGGCGACGCCCGATCCGAGGAAGGGGTGGGTGTTCTCGACGAGGTTGTCGCCCACGCTGGCCCAGCGCAGGTGGGCGAACCCCGCTTCGGCGACGAGCGTGCCGACACGTTCGGTGAACCGGGTGGACGCGGTCTCGGTGTGCACCTCGACCTCGGGTCCGTCGTCGCCCTGCCAGGCCAGACCCCAGCCGTCGGCGTGGACGCGGGCCAGTGACTGCAGGTCGGCCAGGGTCGACGTGCCGACCGCGTCCGGGAACGACATCGGCGTGGGGGCGGCGAATCCGAGCAGGCGGCACATGTGCGCATTCTCGCACCGTGCATGGTCGTGGGCTGCGGCGCGGGCCTGTCGACAGCGGCGCGGGGCTCAGACCGACGTGATGGGCAACTGGCGCCGCGGGGTGTGGCCCTCGCGGGCCAGCTGGCCGTACGCCACGGGGAGCACGTCGCGCATCGTGGCCTCGTTGAACGGCCAGTCGGGGGCTGTGTCGGTGCCCAGCGACGCGAGGGCGGACGCCAGCGTGATCCCGTTCCTGACGTTGTCCGACACCTCGCCGACGATCCACAACAGGTCGCTGCGCTGGCGCTGCACGAAACGCTCGTCCACGGGATCGCCGTGACCGGGCACGAACAGCGACCCCTTCGCTGCCGATTTGAGGACGCACTCGAGGGCGAGGGGCCAGGAGGCCAGCGTCCCAGCCGGTTCGATCGACGGGTCGGCCCCCTGCTCGACGAGATCGCCGGTGAAGACGACGCGGTCGACGATGACGATGGCGTCCCCGGTCGTGTGGGCTGGCCCCACGTGGACGATCTGGGCCACGCGTCCGCCGAGGTCGATCGCCCGCATCACCCCGAACGGTCGGTTGGGGGCAACCAGGTCGTCGGGTGAGATGCCCAGGTCGGCGCACTGCCGCGACGTTGCGTCCGGGGCCTGGGCCAGGGACGCAGCGATCGACTCGTGCCCGAGGGTCTCGACGTCGTCGAAGGCCGCGAGACCGTACAGGTGGTCCCAGTGGGCATGGGTCACGACCACGTGGGTGAGCGGACGGTCGGTCACCTCGGCCACGCGGGCGCGGATCAGGCGTCCCTGCTCGGGAGTGGACCCCGTGTCGACCAACAGGCAGGCACGTTCGCCGACCACGAGGCCGATGTTGACGTTGGCGGGTTGGGCCACGAGGACGAAGACCCCTTCGGCGAGTTCGTTCCAGGGGCCGAGGCGGAAAGTCGTCATGCGGCCAGTGTCTGTGAGGCCCCAC
>Ga0075156_10000931_pt1 | contig 15576 bp, 16 predicted proteins | sample JI81AbrownDNA_FD_70966 | JGI IMG/M metagenome (GOLD analysis project Ga0075156, IMG submission 70966) | Wastewater effluent complex algal communities from Wisconsin, to seasonally profile nutrient transformation and Carbon sequestration -... | ecosystem: Engineered > WWTP > Effluent > Algae...
CTTCTTCATCACCCATTCGACTGGCGTTACGCCAGCGTGGAAAACCTGAACGGTGCGCTTGGGAACCTTGCTCCAGTCAGGGGCAGCCGCCTGTGCCAACTGCGAACCGAAGGCCAGCAAGGCACCGAACAGGGCCAGGGAAACGGTCGTTTTTTTCATTTCACACTCCATTCAGGATTGATACGGTTATCACTGCGCAAGGCTGGCAGAGTATTGCTGCCTGCCCCGTCGCAGATAAGGTCGACTGTAGCTTGCTTCGGCTGCGGCGACTAGAAGGTGGCGTCCCCTTCCTCTTCTTCCTCTTCCGGCATGTTCTTCGGCTTGCTGTGCGCGATGCCCTTGTGGCAGTCGATGCAGGTTTGCTTGTCGTCCTGGCCGATTTTGTGCATCTTGGACGCGCGTGCTTTCTGCTTTTCGATGTCCATCGCCGTGAACGAGTGGCAGTTACGGCACTCGCGCGAGTCGCTGGCTTTCATGCGCGCCCACTCGTTGGTCGCCAGTTGGAGACGCTTGGCTTCGAACTTCTCCGGAGTGTCGATCGTTCCCATGACCTTACCATAGAGTTCGCGGCTGGCCTGGACTTTGCGAATCATCTTGTGCGTCCAGTCCTTGGGAACGTGGCAGTCGGAACAGTAAGCGCGCACACCGGTACGGTTGCTGTAGTGGATGGTCTTCTTGTATTCCTGATAGACGTTGTCCTTCATCTCGTGACAGCCGATGCAGAACTCGAGGGTGTTGGTGGCTTCCATGGCGGTGTTGAAACCACCCCAGAAGAACACGCCGGAGACGAAGCCGGCCGTAAGCAGCGTCAGTAGCGAGTACTTGATGCTTGGACGTTTGAGTGTTGCCCAGAATCCTGAGCTGTTATCTGACACGATACTTCCCTCCCCTTATGCTTTTCCGCGAAACGCCTTTTGGCCAGCGCCAAGGCTGCCGAGAGTCTAGCGGAGGAGGGCGCGCCGGCGGTTTGATCTAGGTTAACAAACCGGGAAATCGCGCCACCAGGCGCTCTTTACTGGCCTTGGCGACCTGAGGAGGGCTCAGGGTTGCACCTGGTCAATCAGCAGGCGCAGGCCCTGGCTGCCGGGTTTGACGCCGCTGAGCGTGCCGAACAGGTCACCGCTCGAACTCTGCGCCTTGCCGGCCTTGGCGACCCGTGCCTCGATGCTGACAGTCTTGAAATCGGAGAGCTTCTTGCCGCCGGCAAGGGCCATCGAGTCGTCGAAGCGGAAGCGCAGCGGCAGGTCGCCAACCCTTGCGCGGGTCGCGGCGAGCGGCATACGCGGACCTTCGTCGGGGCGCGCAAAGACGAACAGCACGTCGTCCGGACTGGCCTGGCCAGCGACTTCGCCGCTCAGCGTCACTTCGCCGCTGACTGCGCTGCCGTTGGCAACGGCTGTCTGGCCGGCGGGCGCAGCCGCCGCACCCTGCGCGGCGATCGCGCGCGCCCGTTCGACGGCTGCTGCGAGTGCCTTGGCCTCTTCCGAGCCGGGTTCGATTTGTGCCAACAAGCGTGCCCAGTAGTCGGCGGCAAGGGCGAACTGCTGTCGGTCGCTGGCGGCGGCGCCGGCCAGCAGCAAGGCCTGCGGTTCGTTGGGGTCGATCTTCAGCGCGCGTTCGACCAGTTCGGTCGGTTTGCCCTGCAGGTCCCCACCCTGGCTGCGGCTGAGGACCTCGGCATAATCGGCGAGCAGTTCCGGATTCTGGTCGACCAGCGCACCAGCCCGGCCATAGGCTTCGGCTGCCTGCGGAAAACGCTCCAGGACCTTGTAGGACCGCGCCAGCATCAGCCAGCCCTTGCTGTCGTCGGGGTTCTCCTTGAGCTTCTCGACCAGCCCCGCAACCATGCCCTCGATCTGTTGCGGTGTGATCCGCGCCTGTCGCTGCAGCGGATCGAGCGCTTGTTGATTACCCAGTAAAGCATAGCCGCCTGCCGCAGCCAGCGGCAGGACGACGAGCAAGGCCAGGGCCGTCTTGCGGCCCGGGCGGGTCTCGCTCGGTGCGCTTGCCGCTGGCTGAACTTCGTCGAGCAGGCGACGCTGCAACTCGTTCTGTGCCTGCTCGAAATCGGCTAAAGCAAGCGAGCCGTTCTCCCGCTCGCGCTCGAGTTCGGCGAGCTGGTCGCGAAAAATGGCCAGATTCGCTTCGCGGTGGTCAGCCCCTGTGGACGGTTTCGGCGCGCGCAGCAGCGGCGGCAACAGAATGGCAATAACGGCGACGATAAGCAGCGCCGCGAAAAGAATGAAACTGGTCATGAACGTCCTTGACGGGAGTCGTTGTCGTGTAGCAGCGCCTCGGCCTGGTGGTGCTCTGCGGCGCTTAGTGGCGAATCTGTGATGGCCCGGTCACGGCGGCGCAGGTAACGCAGCAGCGCCGCAAAGGCAAGGACGAAGAGCACGCCCGGCCCAAACCACAGCAATAGCGTCGTCCCCTTGAGTGGCGGCCGGTAGCGCACGAAGTCACCATAGCGGCTGACCATGAACTCCATGATCTCGTCGTCGCTCTTGCCGGCGTCGATCAGCGTGCGGATCTCGCGGCGCAGGTCGTTGGCCAATTCCGCGTGTGAGCCGGCCAGCGATTCGTTTTGGCAGACCAGGCAGCGCAGCTCCGTGGAAATCTCGAGCAGGCGTTTCTCGGTGACGGGGTTCTCGGCGAGCGGCTGCGCTTCGCCCGCGTATACGGCGCCAGCGCTGCCGCCGAGCAACGCGAAGAGCAGGGCGATCAGCAGTTGTCTCATTTCGAGAGCTCCGCAATCAGCGGCAGAATCTTGCTCGACAGGGACTCGGGAGTGATTGGGCCGGTGTGCTTCATGCGGATGATTCCCGCCTTGTCGATGACGTAGGTTTCGGGCACCCCATAGACGCCGTAGTCGATGCCGACGCGGCCGTCGATGTCCAGCGCGGAGAGCGTGTAGGGGTCGCCGTGTTGGCGGAGCCAGGCGTTGGCGCGCTCGATGGCCATGCCTTCTTCCTGGTCCGCGGGCACTTTGTCCATGTCGATCGCGCCGTCGCCGCGGACTTCCTTGTAGTTCAAGCCGACCAGCGGTGCGCTATGCCGTTTCGCCAGTTCGACCAGTAGCGGATGTTCCTGTCGGCAGGAGACGCACCACGAAGCCCAGACGTTCAGCAGCCAGACCTTGCCGAGCATGTCGCGGGGCGAGAACTGCTCTTCCGGCGCCTGCAGCCGCGGTAGCGAGAAGGCCGGTGCCGGCTTGCCGACCAGCGGCGAAGGCACGTCGCGGGGGTTGAGGGTGAGCCCGACGCCGAGCAGGACGACGAGAACGATGAAGCCGATCAGCGGCCAGAGAAACCGGTTCATGGCCTGTCCTCAGGCGTTTTGCGCGTTTTGAACCAGCGCCGTGGCGCCAGTCGCCGAGCTGGCTGCCGCAGCGCGCGCCTTGATTCGATAACGGCGGTCGCTCATCGCCAATAGCCCACCGAGAGCCATCAGCACGCAGCCGCCCCAGATCCAGTCGACAAAAGGCTTGTAATAGACGCGTACGGCCCACGCTGCTTCGGGTTTGGCCTTGTCGATCGGTTCGCCGAGCGAGACGTAGACGTCGCGCAGGATGCCGCTATCGATTGCCGCTTCGGTCATCGGCATTGATGAGGCGACATAGAAGCGTTTCTCCGGGAAGATCTTGCGAATCACCCGTTCGTCCTTGCGCAGATCGATGTCGCCGACCAGGGCCCGATAGTTGGGCCCCTGCTTTTCGCGCACACCGTTGAACACGAAGCTGTAACCGCCGACGCTGATCGTGTCGCCGAGTTCCATCTTGACGTCCTTCTCTTGCTCATAGGCGCTGACCATGGTCACCCCGACGATGAAGACCGAGATCCCGATGTGCGCCAGGTGCATCCCGAAGAAGCTGCGCGGTTGCCGGCTTGCGGTGCTCAGGAAGGAGCTCCCGGCGCGGGTCGACTGGACGCGTTCGACAATGCTCAGCAGGGAACTGAAAACGATCCAGCTGGCCAGCAGGAGGCTGAGCGCGACCAGCGGCTTCCACTCGCCGTGCAGGAAAGGCGCCGCGATACCGACCAGCGCCGCGGCCAGAAAAGCCCAGCGCAGGGTGCGCGCGAGTTCGCCGACGCTGGCGTGTTTCCAGCGCGCGAACGGCGCGACGCCCATCAGGAAGGCGGCCGGCAACATCAGCGGCACGAAGACGGCGTCGAAGTAGGGGGGGCCGACCGACAGCTTGCCGGCGCCGAGGGCGTCGATGAGCAGCGGATAAAGCGTGCCCAGGAGCACCGAAGCGCAGGCCACGACCAGCAGCACATTGTTGGTGAGCAGCAGCGATTCCCGCGAGAGCAGGCCGAAACGGCCGCCGAGACCGACCTTGGGCGCCCGCCAGGCAAACAGCGCCAGCGAGCCGCCGATGACCACCACCAGGAAAGCGAGAATGAAGACGCCGCGGCCCGGGTCGGTAGCGAAGGCGTGTACCGAAGTCAGGACTCCGGAGCGGACCAGGAAAGTGCCGAGCAGCGACAGCGAAAACGCCGAGATCGCCAGCAGTACCGTCCAGTTCTTGAAACTGCCGCGTTTTTCGGTGACCGCCAGCGAGTGCAGCAGCGCCGTGCCGACCAGCCAGGGCATGAAGGAGGCGTTCTCGACCGGATCCCAGAACCACCAGCCGCCCCAGCCGAGTTCGTAGTAGGCCCACCATGAGCCGAGCGCAATGCCCAGGGTCAGGAAAATCCATGCCGCGGTGGTCCATGGCCGTGACCAGCGTGCCCAGGCGGCGTCGAGCTGGCCCGAAAGCAGCGCGGCGATGGCGAAGGCGAAGGCCACCGAGAAGCCCACGTAGCCCATGTACAGCATCGGCGGATGAATGATCAGGCCGGGGTCCTGCAACAGCGGATTCAGGTCTCGCCCTTCCTCTGCGCCGGGCAGCAGGCGGTCGAAGGGATTCGAGGTGAGCAGGATGAAGAGCAGGAAGCCGGCGGTCACCAGACCGAGAACGCCGAGCACGCGCGCGACCATGTGCTCGGGAAGCTGCTGCGAGCGCACGGCGACGGCCAGCGCCCAGAGCACCAGCATCATCACCCACAGCAGCAGCGAGCCTTCGTGTCCGCCCCAGACTGCGGCAACGCGGTACTGCATGGGCAGCAGGGTGTTCGAATGCTGTACGACATAGAGTACCGAGAAGTCGTTTTGCACGAAGGCCGTGGTCAGGCAGCCAAAAGCAACGGCCAGCAGTAGCGCCTGCGCGACCGCCGCCGGCCGCGCCAGGGCGATCCATTGCTGCCGGCCAGTGTGCGCGCCGATCAGTGGCAGGGTGCCTTGCGCCAGGGCCACGCAAAGCGCGAGGATCAGTGCGAAGTTGCCGAGTTCAGGGATCATCAGTCTATTGTCCGAATGTGCGCACTATTGCTTGATGGTGGTCTGGCTGGCGGCTTCTACTGCCGCCTTGTTGGCCGCTGCCCGTTCGTGGGCGTCGCCGACTGCCTTCGCCGCTTCGGGCGGCATGTAGTTCTCGTCGTGCTTGGCGAGCACTTCCGAGGCGGTGAACAGACCGCCGTCGCCGAGCTTGCCCTGCGCGACGACGCCCTTGCCTTCGCGGAAGAGATCGGGGAGGATTCCCTGATAGGCGACCGTCATTTCCTTGTCCGTGTCGGTGACCACGAAACGCAGGGTGATGCCATCGGGCTGACGCTCCAGCGAGCCTTCCTTGACCATGCCACCGATGCGGAAGCTCTTACCGGTCGGGGCTTCGCCAGCGGCGACCTGAGTCGGTGAAAAGAAGAACACCAGATTGCTCTGGAAGGCATTGAGGACCAGCATGGCGGCAATGCCGAGAATGGCCAGGCCGCCGACGATCAAGGCGATGCGCTTGTGACGAGGTTTCAAGCTTTACTCCTGTGGGGTGTTGCGACGCGCTGCGACGTTTGCGTCGAGGCGCGGTTCTCCGCTTCCGCGCGCTCGGCACGGAACTGGCGTTTGAGGCGCGCGACCAGTGTCTTCCGACCGCGTACCAGCAGCATCGGTTCCGCAAGCATCAGCAGGGCCATCACCACCACCGAGCCCCACACGTAGAGACCGTGGTTGCCCATTGCCAGGAAGTCGGCAAAGCTGTTCCAGTGCATGTGCTTACTCCTTACCGTGAAAGTCGCGTACGCGGCTCACGAAGCTCCCTTCTCCCCCGTGCGGGAGAAGGGTTGGGGAAGAGGGGAACGGTCGCGACTTTCATGGTCAGGAGTGTCTCGACATGTCGTGACCGTTGCCGCTGAGCAGCTCGCGCACCCAGTCGGTGTGTCGTTCGCGTTCGAGCATGATCGTGCGTACGCGCATCAGGGCGATGGCGATGCTGTACATCCAGCAGGCCAGCGCGCAGAGCAGCATGCCCCAGAGCATCATGGCGGCCATGCTGGGGGCCTTGGTCAGGCTCACCGAAGCGCCCTGATGCAGGGTGTTCCACCACTTGACAGAGAAATAGATGATCGGAATGTTCACTACCCCGACCAGTGCCAGGATGGCGCCGGCCTTGTCGGCCCGGCGCGGGTCGTCGATGGCTGCCTGCAGGGCGATGAAGCCGATGTACAGGAAAAGGAGGATCAGCTCCGATGTCAGGCGCGCGTCCCACACCCACCAGGTGCCCCACATCGGCTTGCCCCACAGGGCGCCGGTCCATAGCGACAGGAAGGCGAAGAGGGCGCCGGTCGGCGCCAGCGCCGAGGCCATCATTCCCGAGAGGCGGATATTGAATGCCAGCCCGATACCGGCCCAGAAAGCCATGACCAGATAGATGAACATCGACAACCAGGACGCGGGCACGTGCAGGAAGATGATCCGATAGCCTTCGCCCTGCTGCGCGTCGGTTGGCGCGATGAGGAAGCCGATCGCCAGTCCGGCAATGCCGAACAGCGCAGCGAGCGCCCAGAACCAGGGGATCAACTTGCCGGCGAGTGGGTAGAAAGTCTGCGGACTGGCGTATTTGTACCAGTTGATTACTCTGTCAGTCATTTATTCCAGGGCAACTCTGAGAGCCGCGGCAGTGGGCCACGGCGCAAAAAACACGCCGCCCAGCGCGAGGGCGCCAAGCAGCGACAAATGGGCTTGCGGTCCCAGCCCGCTGAGCGTCGCATCGACCGCGCCAGCACCGAAGATCAGCACCGGAATGTACAGCGGCAAGACCAGCAGCGACAGTAGCACGCCGCCACCGCGTACGCCCAAGGTCAGCGCGGCGCCGATGGCGCCGATTCCGGACAGCGCCGGCGTGCCGACGAGCAGCGAAACGGTCAGCACCAGCAGCGCGTCCCTGCTCAGGTCGAACTGGATGCCCAGCACCGGGGCCAGGACGACCAGCGGCAGTCCGGCGACCAGCCAGTGGGCGATCACCTTGCCGAGCACGATCACGCCCAGCGGCTGCGGGGCCAGTGCCAGCTGTTCGAGCGTGCCGTCGCGGTGATCGTCGGCAAACAGCCGCGGCAGCGAAAGCATCGTCGCCAGCAGTGCGGCAACCCACAGCACCCCGGGCGCCATGCGCCGCAACTGGTCCGGTTCGGGTCCGACGCCGAGCGGAAAAAGGCTGACCACGATGATGAAAAAGAACATCGCCGCGACGATGTCGGCCTGGCGGCGCATGGCCAGGCGCAGGTCGCGGCCGATTACGGCGCGGAGCAATATTAGCATTTTCTTAACTACTGCGAGCGCTGCGTGGCATCGCTATCGCCAAGCCAGAGTTCACGTACCGCGCCTGCCGGCACGGTGACTGCCTGGTGAGTGGTCAGCACTGCCAGCCCACCGGCCTGCAAATGGGCGCCGATCAGTCCGGCGACGAGTTCGACGGCGACCGGGTCGAGCGCCACGTAGGGTTCGTCGAGGACCCATAGTGCACGCTTTTCGTTGACCAGGCGGGCCAGCGCAGCGCGCCGTTTCTGGCCTTGCGAAAGATAGCGGCAGGCCAGATCCTCGCGGCCGCGCAGACCGACCAGGGCCAGTGCGTCGAGCGCTGCGTCCTCGTCAAGCGCTTCCTGCGCCAGCCTGGCCGACGACAGCAGGTTCTCCAGCGGCGTCAGTTCTTCCTTGATCGCATTCTGGTGGCCGAGGTAGCACAGTTCGCTGCGAAACTCCTCGCCGAGCTTGCCGATCGGGCCGCCACGCCAGCGGATCTCGCCGCTGGCCGCCGGCGTCAGGGCGCAGAGCATGCGCAGCAGGCTGGTCTTGCCGGAGCCGTTTTTTCCCTGCACGTAGAGCATCTCGCCGCCATCAAGCCGAAAGCCGACGCCGGCGAAGAGGCTGCGCTCACCGCGTACGCATTCCAGATTCGAAGCTTCAAGCATGCAGAGGGAAATCCTGGAAAAAGGCGAGGGCCGGCGAGGCCGTATTGTGAAGGCGGCAGTTTAGCCGCGGATTGACCGAAATCAAAATCGATTCAAAGGCTTTTGCTATTGTCGGATGGGACTTTCCGGGAGGGTGACGGTGGAACAGGGTGTTCTGCAGCTGGCTCTGACGTGGAATGGCAGACAAATTCTTGCTGCCGGGGTCGCTTCTACGCGGCCAATGGCAGCGCGTGCACTGCGCGGCTTTTCGTTTGCGCGCGTTCTCGCGTTCTCGAATTCATTCCCTGCTTGTTCAGTCTTTGCCGCTTTGCGCAGGATGTCGCGGCGCGTCTGTGCTTGTCGGCCGCCGACTGCGGGTCGTACTTCGGCGATGACGGTTTTGCCGAACAAACCACATTCTCCGGTGAGGCGGCCGAAACCGGTGTGCTCGCCCGGCAGGCCTTGGCGCTCGAACCCTGTGTGCCCTTCGCGGTGACGGTCAAGGATGCATGAGATGTCGCTGGCCATGGGCGTTCTGCAGATTGTCGAAGAGGCCGCGTTTGAACAGCACTTCCAGCGCGTGAAAACCGTGTTCCTTGAAATCGGCGAACTCGCGGCCGTTGAACCGGAAGCGATGCGTTTCTGTTTCGAGGCCGTGATTCGCGGCACGCTGGCCGAGGGAGCTGTTCTGAAGGTGGTGGAAGTGGCTGGTGAAGGTTTATGTTTTAATTGCCATCAGACGGTGCCCCTTGCGGCCCGTTACGACCCCTGCCCAGCCTGCGGCGGTTACCCGGTTCAAGCAACCGGCGGGACCGAGATGCGGGTCAAGGAGCTGGAGGTCGAATAATAATGAGGAGACAGCAGATGTGTACCACTTGCGGTTGCGGTACCGGGGAGACTCGCGTTGCCGGTAGGGTAGTGCCCGGGCAGGAAGAGGTTCAGCAGGCAGCACGCGGACACGCGCCGCCGCGGTCAACGGCGCTGGGCGGTGGCGGCGCTCAGCGTCGTATGAGCTATGTTGCGCTGGCCGCTGACGGCGAGCACCGCGCACCGGCGCCTGGCAGCACTGGCCACGCGCACCACCGCGCGCACCCGCATGGCCACCTCCGCGCCGACGAAGAGGTGGCAGCAGAGGCAAGGACAGCCTCGCGGATGGTACAGATCGAGCGCGACATCCTGGCCAAGAACAACACCTACGCGACGCAGAATCGGCGGCGTTTCGACGACCAGGGCATCTTCGCTCTGAATCTGGTGTCCAGTCCGGGTTCGGGAAAGACCAGCCTGCTATGCCGGACGATTGCGGCGCTGCACGCAAAACGGTCGAAACTGCCGATTGCGGTGATCGAGGGCGACCAGCAGAGCAGCCACGATGCCGAACGGATCCGCGCCAGCGGCGCGCCGGCGGTGCAGATCAACACCGGCAAGGGCTGTCATCTGGACGCGCACATGGTTGGCCACGCGGTGGACGAGTTGGCACCGGCCGATGATTCGCTGCTGCTTATCGAAAATGTCGGCAACCTCGTTTGCCCGGCGGCCTTTGATCTTGGCGAGGCACACAAGGTGGTCATCCTTTCAGTGACCGAGGGCGAAGACAAGCCGCTGAAATATTCCGGCATGTTCGCCGCCGCCTCGCTGATGTTGCTCAACAAGATCGATCTCCTGCCGCACGTCTCTTTCAGCGTCGAGCGAGCCATCGCTTACGCCAGGCAGATCAATCCGCAGTTGCAGGTGATCGAGGTTTCGGCGACCACCGGGGAGGGGCTGGAGCAATGGCTGGCCTGGCTGATTGCTGGCTGCACGGCGCGGCAGGAGAAGAAACAGGGGACGATGGCCGCGCTGCGGCGCCGCATTGTCGAGCTTGAAGTGCAAGCCGCTGCTGCTGCCGGAGGCTGACATGACCGAGAACATGGTTTGCCAGAACATCCGCGTCAGCGGCGTTGTTCAGGGCGTCGGTTTTCGCCCCTTCGTCTGGCGTCTGGCTCGCGAGCTTGGCCTTGGCGGCTGGGTTCGCAACGACTCGCGCGGGGTCGAAATCGAGGTCTGCGGTGCGGCTGAGCAGGTGCAAAGTCTCATCACCCGACTGGAGCGCGAAGCGCCGCCACTGGCCCGAATCAGTGCCGTGGTCGCCCGTGATGCGGCGCCGGCAGCACACGATGGCCGGAACTTCGTGATCATTGACAGCCGCAGTGGCCGGGTGGGGACGATGATCGGGCACGATACGGCGGTCTGCCGTGATTGCCTGGCCGAGACCTTCGAACCCAGCAACCGGCGCTGGCGCTACGCTTTTTCCAACTGCACCAATTGTGGGCCGCGCTACACCATCAGCCGCGGCCTGCCCTACGACCGGGTACGTACCAGCCTCAAGCCTTTTGTCATGTGCCCGAAGTGCCAGCACGAATACCGCAAGCCCGAGGATCGGCGTTTTCACGCCGAGGCCAATTGCTGTCCAAAGTGTGGTCCGCAGCTGCGCCTGGTCGATGCCGAGGCGCAGCCGCTGCCGGGCGACCCGCTGGCCGCGACGCTGGCCCTGCTACGTGCTGGGAAGATTGTCGCCATCAAGGGTCTGGGCGGCTTTCATCTGGCTTGCGATGCCCGCAATGCCGTTGCCGTAGCGCTCCTGCGCGAGCGCAAGCAGCGTGACGAGAAGCCCTTCGTGGTCATGCTCGCCAACGCCGCTTCGGCCGCCAGGTTCGTGCAAATGGGAATCGGCGAGCCGGGATTGCTGACCCTGCCGACGCGTCCGGCGATCCTGATCAAGAAGCGCGGCAACTGCGACGCGGCCTTGCCCGGGGTGGCGCCAGGGCTGAGCTGGCTGGGGGTGATGCTGCCTTACACGCCGCTGCAATTCCTGCTCTTTCACGAAGCGGCAAATCGTCCGCCGGGCCTGGGATGGCTCGACAGGGCGCAGGATCTGGCCCTGGTGATGACCAGCGCCAACCCTGGCGGCGAGCCGCTGGTGGTCGGCAACAATGAAGCCCTGTTGCGCCTCTACGGCATTGCCGACGCTTTCCTGATGCATGATCGCGACATCGTCAGCCGTTGCGACGACAGCGTCGCGCGCATTACTAGTGGTGGCCTGCAGTTCATCCGGCGGGCACGTGGTTACACGCCGCGGGCGATCAAATTGCCTATTTCCGGTCCGTCGGTGCTGGCCGTTGGCGGCTGGTTCAAGAACACCATCTGTGTCACGCGTGGCAATGAGGCTTTCGTTTCGCAACATATTGGCGATCTCGACAACGCCGCGGTCTGCGATTTTCTCGAGGAGAACGTCGCGCAGATGGTGAAACTGCTGGGTGTCGAACCGGCGATCGTCGCACACGATCTGCATCCGGATTTTCACTCGACCCGCTTCGCCGCTGCCTTCGCCGAACAACGTTGCCTGCCGCTGCTCGGTGTACAACACCATCATGCGCATGCCGCGGCCGTTCTCGCTGAACACGGCATGCAGGGCAAAGCGCTGGCCTTGTCGCTGGACGGCGTCGGTGTCGGTACGGATGGTGCGGCCTGGGGTGGCGAATTATTGCGCGTCGATGGCGACAAGTTCGAGCGCCTGGGTTCTTTGGCACCGCTGGCGCTCCCGGGCGGTGACCGCGCCGCCAGCGAGCCCTGGCGAATGGCCGCCGCAGTACTGCATCGACTCGGCCGGGCGAACGAGATCGCCGAGCGCTTTCCCGGGCAGCAAGCGGCGCCGGCTGTGGCACAGATGCTGGCCGCCAATGTCAACTGTCCGCCGACATCGAGCATGGGGCGGATCTTCGATGCTGCTGCCGGTCTGCTCGGGATCAAGGCGGTGATGGCTTACGAAGGCCAGGCGGCGATGTTGCTCGAGGGCCTGGCGCAGCGCTACGGTGAGGTCCTGCCCCTGGATTTGGGCTGGAAGGTTTTCCAGGGGCGGCTCGATCTGCTGCCCTTGCTGGCCGCGCTGGCCGATGAAAAGAACCCCGAGCGCGGTGCTGCACTCTTTCACGCAACGCTGATTGCCGCGCTCGGCGATTGGCTGCGCGTGCTGGTTCCGGGTGAAGAAGCGGTGGTCGGCAGTGGCGGCTGTTTCCTCAACCAGGTGCTGGTTAGCGGTCTGCGCACGCGCTTGAGTGCGCAGGGGATGCGCCTCGTCGAAGCGCGCCAGGTGCCGCCCAACGACGGCGGCTTGAGCGTCGGTCAGGCGTGGGTTGCCTTGCAGCACCTGGCCGGTCGCTAGGGGGGGCGCCGCCGATGTGTTTGGCCTTGCCTTGTCGGATCGTCGAGCTGCGTGCCGGTGAGCAGGCGCTGATCGACGTTGCCGGGGTTGGCAAGGAGATCTCGCTGGCGCTGGTCGAAGACGTGGCCGTCGGCGACTACGTCATCGTGCACGTCGGCTACGCGCTGACCCGGCTCGATCCCGAAGAAGCCGAAAAGACCCTGGCCTTGTTTGCCGAGTTGGGTGAAGCTGCGCGTTACCGTGAAAGTCGCGCAAGCGACTGACGAACCTCCCTTCTCCCCCCGCGGGAGAAGGGCCGGGAAAGAGGGGGGCGGTCATGACTTTCATCATTTTGGCGTATCTCGGCATGTCATGACCGTCGGGAGGCAACACGAACGGTCGTCTGAGGGCCGAAAGAAGCGAGGGTAAAAGCGGAGGGGGTGCGCATGAAGGGGTCGCATGAAGGGCGCTCGGCCAGCAAAAGCGCCGGCCGATGAGGTTCATTGACGAATTTCGAGACGGTGAGCTGGGCCGCGGTCTGGCCGCGGCGATCAGGCAGGCGGCGCGCGCAGATCGCGGCTACTCGTTCATGGAGTTCTGCGGCGGGCACACGCACGCCATCGCCCGCTATGGGCTCTCTGATCTGCTGCCGCCCTCGGTGCGTCTGATTCATGGCCCCGGCTGTCCGGTCTGCGTGCTGCCGATCGGGCGCATCGACATGGCGATTCGCCTTGCCCTCGAGGCCGGTGTCACCCTCTGCAGCTACGGCGACCCGATGCGTGTGCCGGCCTCCGCTAGCCTGTCGCTGATCAAGGCGAAAGCCAAGCTGGGCCGGGGAGTGGGGAGTGTGGAGACTGCGGGGAGCACGGCTGCGGGCGGCGGGATTCGCATGATCTATTCGCCCGCCGACGCCCTGGCACTGGCGCAGCGGCATCCCGAGCGGCAGGTGGTCTTTTTCGCCATCGGCTTCGAAACCACGACACCGCCGACCGCGCTGCTCATCAAGCAGGCGCAGGCGCTCGGCCTGCGCAATTTCTCGGTTCTCTGCTGCCACGTGCTGACGCCGTCGGCGATCGCCAGCATTCTCGAAGCGCCGGAAGTCCGCCGTTGGGGCACGCTGCCTCTCGACGGCTTCATCGGGCCGGCACACGTGTCGACGATCATCGGCACCCGCCCCTACGAATTCTTTGCCGAGGAGTACCGCAAGCCGGTGGTCATCGCCGGCTTCGAGCCCCTCGACGTGATGCAGGCGATCCTGATGCTGATCAAGCAGGTCAACGCCGGCCAGGCGCTGGTCGAGAACGAGTTCTCGCGCGCCGTCAGCCGCGACGGCAACCGCAAGGCGCAGCAACTGGTCTGCGAAGTCTTTGAATTGCGGCGCTCGTTTGCCTGGCGCGGCCTCGGCGAGCTGCCCTATAGCGCGCTGCGCATTCGCCAGGAGTTCGCGGAATTCGACGCCGAGCGCCGCTTCGCGGTGGCCTATCAGGCGGTCGAAGACCATCCGGCGTGCGAGTGCGGCGCCGTTTTGCGCGGCGTCAAGCGGCCTCAGGACTGCCGCATCTTCGGCAGCGTGTGTACCCCGGAAAACCCGGTCGGCGCGTGCATGGTGTCATCCGAAGGCGCCTGCGCCGCGCACTATTCCTTTGGCCGCTTTGTTGATGTCGCCGCGGTTTCTGAAACTCCTGGCTTCGTGGTGGCCCCATGAACGGCGTGCGCAAGGGCTACGTGCGGCCGCTCGACCTGCGCCACGGGGCGGTCGACATGACGCACGGCAGCGGTGGCCGGGCGATGGCACAGCTGATCGAGGAGCTGTTCGCCAAACATCTCGGCAACGACTTTCTCGGCCAGCGCAACGACGGCGCGGTGATGCCCATACCGCCGGGCCGGCTGGTGATGTCCACCGACGGGCACGTCGTTTCGCCGCTCTTCTTCCCCGGCGGCGATATTGGTTGCCTGTCGATCAATGGCACGATCAACGACGTCGCCGTCCTCGGTGCGACGCCGCTTTATCTCGCCGCCGGCTTCATCCTCGAAGAGGGCTTGCCGCTCGCCGACCTGGTGCGCATCGTCGAGTCGATGGCGCGCGCCGCCAGCGAGGCCGGGGTGCCGGTGGTCACCGGCGACACCAAAGTGGTTCAGAAAGGGGCCGGTGACGGCGTGTACATCACCACCACGGGCGTCGGCGTCGTGGCCGACGGCGAGGATTTCTCGGGCGACCGCGCGCGCGCCGGCGACCAGATCATCGTTTCCGGCAGCATTGGCGAGCACGGCATGGCGATCATGGCGCAGCGCGAGGGCCTCGGCTTCGCCGCATCCATCGTTTCCGACACCGCCGCGCTGCATGGCCTGATCGCCGCCATGCGCGCCAGTGGCGCGGCGATCCGCACGCTGCGCGACCCGACGCGCGGCGGCGTGGCGACGACGCTCAACGAGATCGCCCGCCAATCCGGCGTCGGCATGATGCTCCAGGAAAGTGCGCTGCCGGTGCAGGCCGAAGTTGCCGCGGCCTGCGAGTTTCTCGGTCTCGATCCGCTCTACGTGGCCAATGAAGGCAAGCTGCTGGCGATCGTCGCGCCGGAAGACACCGACCGGCTGCTGGCGGCGATGCGTGCCCATCCCCTCGGCCAGCGCGCGGCGCTGATCGGCAGGGTGCATGCCGACGCGCAGCATTTCGTGCAGATGACCACCGCTTTCGGCGGTCGGCGCATCGTCGACTGGCTGACCGGCGAGCAGTTGCCGCGCATCTGCTGAGCGGGGCACGGATGCGCATCCTGATCCTTTGCCATGCCTTCAACAGTCTCAGCCAGCGCCTGTACAGCGAACTGGCGGCGCGTGGTCATCGCTTGTCGGTCGAGTTCGACATCGCCGACTCGGTCGCCGAAGAAGCTGTGGCGCTGTTTCGCCCCGAGCTGATCGTCGCCCCCTACCTGCGCCGGCCGATCCCGGCGTCGATCTGGGAGCAGCACTGCTGCCTGATCGTGCATCCTGGCATCATCGGTGATCGTGGTCCATCAGCGCTCGACTGGGCGATCCAGGACGGCGAGCCGGCCTGGGGGGTGACCGTCCTGCAGGCGACTGGCGAACTCGACGCTGGCCCGATCTGGGCCAGCGAAAACTTCCCGATGCGCGTCGCCAGGAAGT
>Ga0075156_10000932_pt1 | contig 15559 bp, 13 predicted proteins | sample JI81AbrownDNA_FD_70966 | JGI IMG/M metagenome (GOLD analysis project Ga0075156, IMG submission 70966) | Wastewater effluent complex algal communities from Wisconsin, to seasonally profile nutrient transformation and Carbon sequestration -... | ecosystem: Engineered > WWTP > Effluent > Algae...
GCCGCTGCATGGTGAGATAGGCCAGATAGGCTGAGGCATGGTCGGAACTGCCTCGTGCCACGGTGACCAGCGCGTGCGGGTCGGTATGGCGCAGGCGCGCACCCAGTTCGGCGTAGCGGGCATCCTGTTTGTCTGCCTGGCGGGCGATGGCAGCTGCGCCTTCGCGCATCTCTTTCCACATGCAAGTAGTCACTTACTTCTCCGACGTCAGATTTACCGGCTCGCCTTCGACATAGACGGCCTTCAGTTTCAGGTTGCGATCAAGCACCACGATGTCGGCATAGGCGCCGGGCTTGAGCTGGCCGCGATCGTCCAGGCCCAGCAGCTCGGCCTGGTAGGTCGATAGCCGGCGGGCGGCGTCGTCCAAGTCCAGGCCCAGGCTCACCAGGTTGCGCAGGGCTTCGTCCAGCGTCAGGGTGGAGCCGGCCAAGGTGCCGTCGGGTAGGCGCACACCGCCCATGCACTTGGTCACGGTATGGCGCCCCAGCTTGTAGTTGCCGTCAGGCATGCCGGCGGCGGCGGTCGAGTCGGTGACGCAATAGAGTTTGGGTATGGCGCGCAGTGCTGCCTTGATGGCACCGGGGTGCACATGCAGCAGGTCGGGTATCAGCTCGGCGTACTCGGCATGGGCCAGGGCGGCGCCCACCATGCCGGGCTCGCGGTGATGCAGGCCGGTCATGGCGTTGAACAGGTGGGTGAAGCTGGACGCCCCATGCTTGAGGGCTTCCACGCCATCCTCGTAGCTACCCAGGGTGTGGCCCAGCTGTACCCGTATGCCGCGTGACACCAGTTCGCTGATCAAGGCCATATGGCCTTGCACTTCGGGCGCCAGGGTCAGTACCCGCAGTGGGGCGAGATTGTTGAAGCTGCTGATCTCGTTGAGCACCCCGTCGCGGGCGAAGTTGGGCTGGGCGCCGAGCTTGCCGGGGTTGATATAGGGGCCCTCCAGATGCACGCCCAGTACCCGGGCACCGCCGCCGGTGCGCTGTGCCACCACGGTGGCCACGCCGCTGAGCGCATGTTCTATCTCACGCTTGGGCGCCGTCATGGTGGTGGCCAGCAGGCTGGTGGTGCCGTGCCGGGCATGTATGCGGGTGATCACCGACAGGGCATCGCCCCCCTCCATGACATCACGACCGCCGCCACCATGGACATGCAGGTCGATAAAACCAGGCAGGATGATGTCGTCGGCGTTGCCGGCGGGATCGCGTGCCTGGCCCTGCAATGCGGTGATATGCGTGTCGAAGCGCAGTTCGCCGTGTTGCCAGCCGTCAGGAGTGAGGATATTGCCGTGCAGGTTTTGCATCGTTCAGGTTCTTTGCTCAGCGGCGGAGTTCGGCGATGAAGTCGTAATAGTCATTGCGGCAATAGGAGTAGGTCAGCTCCACCGGCAGGCCGCTGTCGAGATAGCCGATTCGGGTAATCATCAGCATGGCTGTGCCCGAGGGTATGCCTGCCAACTGGGCTATCTCGTCGGTGGCATTGACGGCCTTGATATGCTGCAGGGCGCGGGTTACCGAGCTGCCGTGGCTGTCGAGATAGGCATACAGCGAATCGGCCACCAGGGTGGGGTCGGCCAGGTAGCGGCTGGGCAGGGTCGAGGTTTCCACCGCCATGACTGTGTCGTCGGCCATGCGCAGGCGCTTGAGCCGGGCCACGTTGGCCGCCGGCGACAGCCCCAGGCGAAGGACTTCCTCCTGGCTGGCGATACCGGTCTCGCGGCTGAGCCAGCGCGACGAGGGGGCAAAGCCACGGCTGCGGATTTCTTCGGAAAAGCTGGTGAGGCGTGACAGTGGCTGTACCAGGCGGGGGGCGATATAGGTACCCGAGCCCTGGCGCCTGACGATCAGCCCTTGCTCGAACAACATGTCCATGGCCTTGCGGGCAGTGACGCGGGAGATATCCAGCATGTCGCACAGCACGCGTTCAGAGGGCAGGGCCTCGTCGGCTTGCCAGAGACCCGTGGAGATGGCGCTGGAGAGTTTGTTGGCAACCTGGAGATAAAGCGGGGTGCTGCTGTCTGCATCCGGCTTGAGTGCCAGAAGGGCGGCTTCGCGGGCCTTGTCCATTTATGTATTTCCCCTAATCAGATGCAGCGCGCCAGTGGCGGAATCGCCCAAAGGCTGGCGCGCACGGTGGACCAGTTCTGCTGGTAGCCAGGGTTGCAATGCCGCAGCAAGACCACCACAGAACGCCAGTGGCAGATGAGATTCGGGGTCCAGCGCTAGCGCTATCGCCGCAATTTCTTCACCAGCCTGGCGTAAGATGGTAGCAGCGGCGCCGTCGTTCGTGGCGTGGCTTAGTACCAGCGGCGTAAGTTGTGCGTAATTGGTCTGGCGAGCCTGCGCCAGCCAGTCATAGGCACTGTCTACCGAGCCGCCCAGATGTTGTATTACTGCCTCAGCCAGCGCTCCGCGAGGCAGTCGTCCATCCAATGCCTTCTGCGCCAGCTGGGTGGCCTTCATGCCTATCCAGGCACCGCTACCTTCGTCGCCGCAAGGAAAACCCCAGCCCGATACGGTGCGTTTGCGCGGGCCGGATGGGCTGTCGCCGAACCAGGCCTCGCCTATGGTGCCGGTGCCGATGGCAACGATGGCGCCAGGCTCGCCGCCGTGCGCACCCAGCAGGGTGGTGAAACCATCGTTGTCCAGCTTGATGGTATGGAGTGCGGGCGCGGCTGCCAGGAATGCCGCTGCCCAGCTGGCGTTATGGACGCCTGCCAGGCCCAGACCCATGGCGCAGTGGGTGGCATCGAAAGTCTGGCCCAGGCTGGCGAATGCATGGTCGCAGGCGGCCTGTATGGCTTGCCATGCCGGTGCGATGCCCAGCGCCAGACCCGATGGCCCGGCGCTGCCCCGCGCCAGCTCGCGGCCGTCGCGATCCGCCACCAGCACCCGGGTGCCTGTGCCGCCGCCATCGACGCCGATCAAGAATTCAAGAGACATCCACTAACTCCGCGTGACCGATAGATACCGGTCTTATTGTGACTGGTTTGATACCAGTTGAATACAATACCGATTCAATACCACTGGCGTGGTGCTGTCAACGACTTTGTGCGCCAAGTCCCGATTTTGCGGGCTATGTGTGGCGTGACTGCGCCTGGCACCGCGGCTGGCTGGTATCAGATTTCTTGTCATGGCGTGTCAACCGCCTTGCAGGGGGCTGCGTTAAGGCGGGTGACGTGTCATACCGTCGTAATAATTCCAAGCTGTATCCACTCCTCCTCCAATTAAAGGAAACACCATGAAACTGATCGCTGCTCTGATCGCCGGCCTGTTCGCCACCGCTGCCTTCGCCACCGAAGTTGCCAAGACCGAAGCCCCCAAGGCTGATGCTGCCAAGGCCGAAGTGAAGAAGGACGAGAAGAAGGTGGAAGCCAAGGCTGAAGCCAAGAAGGAAGAGAAGAAGGTTGAAGTGAAGGCCGAAGCCAAGAAGGAAGAGAAGAAGGTTGAAGTAAAGGCTGAAGCCAAGAAGGAAGAAGCCAAGAAGGAAGAGAAGAAGTCCTGATTCGGACGGCTTCGGCCTGAATGGCAAAAGGCGGCGCGAGCCGCCTTTTTCATTTTGCTCGTTTGGCGCCGCTAAGCAGAGCCGCTGCGCTGGGTTTTATTGCGGTGCTTGGGGCGGTGCGCTGCAGGGGATAAGGCATGCCGGGGTGGCTGGCATTCGGCTGCGTTGGCGAAAAGACCTTGAAAAGGCCCTAAGCGTTTAAAATAGCGGGAATTTCCCGCAGCAAGGCTTGTGTGCGCAGTGTCTGACCCCATCTGGAAACCGAATACCACCGTGGCTGTGCTGGTCGAGCAGGCTGGGCGCTATCTGCTGGTCGAAGAGCTGACCGAGCACGGTCGCCGTTACAACCAGCCGGCGGGACATCTGGATGACGATGAGTCCTTGCTGGCTGCGGCCATACGTGAGGCTCGCGAAGAAACGGCTTACGAGGTTTGCCCCACGGCCCTGGTGGGCATCTACCAGTGGTCACCGTCCGGCAAACCTGGGCTGACCTATCTACGCTTTGCCTACGCCGCCGACCTGGCGCCTGGCCAGTTTGCCGGGGTGGCGGTCTGCAGCCATCGGTTTGCGGCCGAGGCGAGGCCGGGCGAAGTGTTGGCGGTGCTGGACGACGGTATCGTCCGTGCCGTATGGCTGAGCTATGAGGAAGTCCTCGCCTGCCAGGCGCAGCACCGCAGCCCACTGGTGCTGCGGTGCATAGAGGATTACCGCGCGGGACGGCGCTATCCGCTGGACCTGATCTGCCACTACGACAAAGACGCTGCCTGAGCGCCCGCCAGGGTGCCGGATGAAGTGCTAATTTGGGGAATGTGTTTCCTTGCCCTTGGCGGGTGGAGCGTATCCCCGACAACGCGGCCCAGGCCGCAGAAGAGTATTGCTTGTGACTGACAAGACCCAGCGCATAGTCGTCGGCCTATCGGGCGGCGTGGATTCCTCGGTAACCGCCTGGCTGCTCAAGCAGCAGGGGGTCGACGTGGTCGGCGTATTCATGCAGAACTGGGAAGATGACAACAGCGATGAGTTCTGCTCGATCAAGGAGGACTCGCGCGATGCCATTGCGGTGGCCGACCTGGTGGGCATCGATATCGAGCTGGTGAACTTTGCCAGCGAGTACAAGGACAGGGTGTTTGCCTATTTCCTGAGCGAGTACCAGGCCGGGCGCACGCCTAATCCCGATGTGCTGTGCAATGCCGAGATCAAGTTCAAGGCGTTTCTGGACTATGCCATCAGCCTGGGGGCCGAGAAGATTGCCACCGGCCACTATGCCGGCACCGACCTGGCAGCCGATGGGCGCACCCGCTTGCTGCGCGGAGTGGACGAAACCAAGGACCAGAGCTATTTCCTGTATCGCCTGAGCCAGTACCAAGTATCGCGGGCGGTGTTCCCGCTGGGCGGCATGCGAAAGACCGAGGTGCGGCAGATTGCGGCGGAGATCAAGCTGCCCAACCATGCCAAGAAGGATTCCACCGGCATCTGCTTTATCGGCGAGCGTCCTTTCCGTGAGTTCCTCAACCGCTACCTGCCCAAGGTGCCTGGCCGCATGCGTACGCCCGAGGGCCGCACTGTGGGCGAGCATATGGGCCTGATGTACTACACCCTGGGCCAGCGCCAGGGGTTGAATATAGGCGGGCCGGGCGAGCCCTGGTATGTGGCGGGCAAGGACATGGCGGCCAATGAACTGATCGTGGTGCAAGGCCATGATCATCCGCTGCTGCTGAAAGATACCCTGCTGGCCGACCAACTGAGCTGGGTGGCCGACGAAGCGCCCAGGCCTGGCCGCTATACCGCCAAGACACGCTACCGCCAGGCCGATGCCAGCTGCGAGCTGCTGGAAGTGCGCGACGGCGTGGCCAGGTTGCGGTTCGATACACCGCAGTGGGCGGTGACGCCCGGACAGTCAGCCGTGCTGTATGACGGCGAGGCCTGCCTGGGGGGCGGCATCATCGTTTGATTCAGGTCAGCATCCTGCTGGCGCCAACGCTATAGTGTATTTACTCGACTTGGGGCGGCGCAGGCTGGCTGTGCCCGGCGTGCGTTGCTGCTGCAGTTGATGCCTCTCTGGGAGGGTGCTGGGCAACGTGGGCCGGCGCGCTCGGCTTCGCTGGCAGCAGGCGAAGACGAAATCCAGAAAGGAACCCCGATATGTCCATAGGCAAGCGTCTTGTCGTGATGCTGGCTGTTGCCCTGGTTGCACTGCTTGCGGTGGGTGGCATAGGTCTGAAGGCCTTTGTTTCACTGAATAACCAGGTGCAGTCGCTCACCGTCGAAAGTATTCCCCGGGTCCAGGCCACCAACGATATTGCCATTGCCTACCGCGAAATGCGGGCTTTGCTGCTGTCCCACATCATGGAAGAGGATGTGGACCTCAAGAAAGCTTTCAACCAGAAGGTGGATGAGGCAGTCGGCAAGGCCAAACTGGCGGTGGATGGCTATGCCAGCTTTGCCTCGGATGCGACCGACAAGGCCAACTATGGCGCCATGAAAACGGCCTTCGATACCTATCAGTCCGGTTATGCCGAGGCGCTGAAAAGCTCCAACGCGGCCCAGGCCGATCAGGCGGTGGCGGCCCTGTATGGCAAGGTGATCCCGGCCGAGCAGGTGCTACAGGCTTCCATCGAGAAGATGGCGGGTTACAACATCAAGATGCAGGAGGCTGCGGCACTGGAGGCGGAGAGCGTGTATGAGTCGTCACGCAATCTGTTCATGGTGGTGATTGCCTTGGGCGTGCTGGTGTTGGTGGGGTTTGGCTGGTGGATATACGGCGCTGTCTCCGGCCCGCTGGCCTTGATGGAGCGCACGGTGGAGCGCATAGGTCGGGATCTCGACTTTACCCAGCGCGTGCCTATCAGCAGCCGCGACGAGGTGGGCATGACGGTGGCCGCCTTCAATCGCCTGCTCGATACCTTGCAGACCAGTTTCCGGGATATCGCCAGCGGTGTCGATGGCGTGGCGGGCCAGGCCACCGGCATGGCCGATGCCGCCCGGCAGATGTCACACAGCTCCACCTCGGCCAGCGAATCAGCCGCCAATATGGCGGCGACGGTGGAGCAGGTGACCGTCAGCATCAACCACGTGGCCGACCGGGCCAACGAGGCCAATACCATGTCGCGGCGATCGGGCGATATGGCGGGCGAGGGCGAGGTGGTGATCAAGGCTACGGTGGCCGAGATCAACGGCATCGCCGAGCGGGTGGCGGATGCCTCGGAACAGATCAATCTGCTGGCGCGTGAGAGCGCCAATATCGGTGCTGTGGTCAGTGTGATCAAGGACGTGGCGGATCAGACCAATCTGCTGGCGCTGAACGCCGCGATCGAGGCAGCCCGCGCAGGTGAGCAGGGACGGGGATTTGCGGTGGTGGCTGACGAAGTGCGCAAGCTGGCGGAGCGTACCTCGGTGTCCACGCAGGAGATAGGCGCCCTGATCGCCACCATACAGCAGGGGGCGGAGGCGGCGGTGAGCCGTATGCGCGAGGTGGTGGAGCGGGTTGATGTCGGCGTGGAAAAGGCCAGGGGGGCGGGCGAGACCATATTGCAGATACGGCAGGGCTCGGGCCAGGTGGTGGAAATGGTGGACGATATCAGCCATGCCATCCGCGAGCAGAGCGCGGCCAGTACCAATATCGCCCAGCAGGTCGAGCGCATTGCCCAGATGTCGGAGGAAACCAGCGGCGCTGCTGGCGTCACGGCGGACGCGGCCAACCAGTTGCAGGCCTTGGCCAACCAGATGCAGGTGACGGTGTCGCGCTACCGGGTGTGATCAAGGTGGGTAAAGACATGCAAAAAGCCTAAGGCTTTGCCTGGGCTTTTTGCATCTTGCGGCGGATTGCGGTATCAGCTGGCTGGCGGCCAGTGCGGCAAGCGCTCGAACATGGCACGCAGCTCGCCATCCATGGCGATGGCGCTACCCTGTTTGGCATCGAAGATCACGAAGGTGACATCTGCCTCGGCAATGACGGTATCGCTGCCTTTGAGGCTGACGACCTGGTGGATGACGGCGCTGCGGCTACCTATCTTCTGCATGGCGGTGGCGATGCTCAGCTCTTCGCCCATCAGTGCGGCGCGGCGGTAGTTGATGTTGATGTTGACGATGACAAAGGCGAGGCCGGCCTGGCTGAAGAAGTCCAGCGAGCCATGGTCTTCGGTGAAGCCCCAGCGGGCTTCTTCCAGGAACTCCAGGTAGCGGGCATTGTTGACGTGGCCGTACAGATCCAGGTGGTAGCCGCGTACCTTGATCTCGGTAATATGGGGATTGCTCATGCTCGATGGGCTCGTGAGTGAGGATGGCGCATCATAGAGCCTGTAATGGACTCAAGCCACTGCTTGGTAGTGCTGGCGGTGCGAGCCCGGCTACTCATCTTTTCACCGCATGGCTGCCCGCGGGCTGGGCATAGCGCCAGCTGAGCCGGGCAGTTGCGATATCCGCAAGCGCTGGATTTGTATTTTGGCAAATATAAATCCTGCAAGGGTCGTGGCATGGTAAGCCTTGCCGCAGGCATAATCGGGCCATGCCTTTGTACCAGATTCCCCCACGGCTACGCCGCTGCCTCTATGTCTTCGCCTTTTTGCTGGCGCTGGTGGTGGCCGTACCCCTATTCAACCTCAGCGCACTGGGCGACAAGCTGGCTGCCGATGCCAGTGATTCGCTGGGTCGCAAGGTCGAGATAGGCGCTTTGCGCCTGGCCTTGTTGCCGCGTCCCAATGTCACCCTGGAAGACCTGACCATCAGCGAGCCGGATGGCCGCGCCCTGTTTGCCCACTTTGATAGCGCGCGCTTCTCGCTGGGTTGGGGCGGGCTGGTGAAGGGCAGGGCCGAGCTGGTCGATGCCCGAGTTGAAGGCCTGGTGGTGAATGCCTACCAGCGCCAGGATGGCACGCTCAATATCGACGACCTGCTGGCGCGGCGGCCCAAGCCTGGCCGCGTAGATTGGCGACCGGAGCGGGTGGACCTGGTGTCGGCCGCGTTGAATTGGCAGGATGCCCACGGCGCCACGACCCGGTTTCGCAAGCTGGACCTGCACGCGCTGGACCCTGAGGGGGAGAATGGCGCGGTAACGGTGGTGGGGCAGCTGACTGCACCGGACTGGGGCGGTGGGCTGCGGGTGGATAGCAAGCTACGGGTAGACCGGGCGAAGCTGGCGGCCAGGCTTAAGCAATTCCGCCTGGCCATCAATGCGCAGACGCCAGAATGGCGTGATGGCCGGTTCGAGCTGGCTGGCGACCTGGAGTTGGGGGCCTTGCCATGGCGGGCGCAGCTGCAGCAGGTGATGGCGCAGGCCACGGTGCAGCGGGGCGAGCAGCGCTGGCAGGCCAAGCTCAGAACGCCGGCGCTGCGTGGTGGCGAGGGTGGGCTGGCAACGGGCGAGATTGAGGCGGAGTTCGGTATCAAGAGCCGGCTCAGCGAAATCGCTGGCCAACTGAGGTTGGCACGGCTGGCTGCGGAGCCCACGGGCGGCCTGGCTGCCGACCAGGCCAGGCTGACCCTGCAGTTGCTGGATGACACCCAGAACGCCCAGCTGGAGATAGAGAGCCCATTGCGCATGGGCAACTGGCGCACGATGGAGTTGCCGGCCTTTACCCTGACCGGCTCATACCGTAACAAGGCGTTGCCGCAAGGGGCCATCAAGCTGGCGCTGGCTGGCCGCACGGCGGTGGATCTGGAGCGGGAGCGCTTCGACTGGGATAGCCGGGGCCAGTTGGATGGGGCACCGGTCACGGCACAGCTGTCGCTGGAGGATTTTGTCTCCTCGCGCTATGCCTTTGCGCTGGATCTGGCCAAGCTCGACCTTACTCCCTACCTGCCCAATGCCGAGGCTGCGCCGCTGCTGGACCCGGCACAGCCGCTGTCGCTGGATTGGCTGAGCGGGCTGGTGGCGCGTGGCGAGGTGCGCATAGGCGAGCTGGATATAGGCCGTTTCCGGGTATTCAACCTGCAAACGCATGTGGACACCAAGCGGCGCCAGCTCAAGCTCGATCCGCTGCGGGCGGATATCTACGGCGGCCAGCTCAATGGCAAGCTGTTGCTGGAAGGGGGCGCCAAACCCCGGCTGCATATGTTGCAGACACTGACCGGCATGGAGGTGGCGGCACTGATGTCCGATACCTTCGGCATAGACCGCCTGTCAGGCCGGGGTACGCTCAATCTGGATATCACGGCACCGGCCGGCAGTATTGCGGCACTGCGCCAGGGTATGTCGGGGCGGGTGGATCTGATGCTGACCCGTGGCGCCATTGCCGGCCTGGATGTGGGCGATGTATTGCGCGGCCTGCGCAGCAACCTGGCCAGGCTGACCGGCGGTGCCATACCGGCAGACGTGGCCCGGCGTACCCGTTTTTCCGACCTCAGCGCCCGTTTCGTGATCAAGGAAGGCGTGGCCGAGAGCCGTGACCTGGTCATCCGAGCGCCGTTCCTGAATCTGGCAGGCGATGGCCGTATCGATATCGGTCGGGGCGAGGTGGACTATCTGCTCAATGCCACCGTGCGTGGTGGCAGTGGCGTGCCCGAACTCGATGCCCTGAAGGGGGTGCAGGTGCCGATACAGATCAGCGGCCCGCTGGCGTCGCCCAGCTACAAGCTCGATACCACGGCCTTGCGGGAGAAGCTGGGTAACGCCGCCAAGCCCGCGGCCGTAGCGTCCAAGCGCTAGCCGGGCAAGTTCATCAGCCTGTCATGAAATCCAGTCAGTGATGGGGTGGCGGATGGCGCAGGTGCGAGATACCCACTGAATACACTGCAGTTTCTCAATAATGCCGTTTATGGCAGGCGCTGAGCTGCTGAGCTGCTGAGGTGGGGCGGCCAGTCGCCAGTGACTGCTTTCTGGCGTTCGCGGTGGGCCATCGATGGCTGGGGGATTTCCCTCGCAAGACAGGTTTTTTTGCAATCGATCTTGTCTATACAAATGTAGGCGAGTAATCTGTGTTTCATTCGATCATCCGATGCGAGAGATACCATGCAAGCCATGACCCTGACCCCCGGTAAACTGACCCACAAGCAACTGCGCGCCATCATGGCTGGCGGTGTGCAGCTGACGCTGGACCCCGCTGCCGTACCTGGCATCGAGGCCGGCGCGCGCGCCGTGGCGGCCATTGTGGCCAAGGGGGCACCGGCTTATGGCATCAATACTGGTTTTGGCCGCCTGGCTTCCACCCATATCCCCGCCGATCAGCTGGAGCTGCTGCAAAAGAACCTGGTGCTGTCGCACGCCGTAGGCGTGGGCGCGCCGCTGCCTGCACCCATGGTGCGCCTGCTGCTGACGCTCAAGATATCCAGCATGGGCCGTGGCTATTCCGGCATACGGCTGGAGGTGATCACGGCGCTGCTCAAGCTGCTGAATGCCGATGTGCTGCCCAGCATTCCAGCCAAGGGTTCGGTTGGGGCGTCGGGCGATCTGGCCCCCCTGGCCCATATGGCAGCCGTGCTGCTGGGTGTGGGCGAGGTGATGGTGGATGGCAAGTTCCTGCCGGCCGTGGAAGGCCTGGCCCGTGTTGGCCTCAGCCCCATGACCCTGGGTGCCAAGGAAGGCCTGGCCCTGCTCAACGGTACCCAGGCCTCCACCGCCATTGCGCTGGTGAACCTGTATGCCATTGAAGACCTGTACCAGACCGGCCTGGTGGCCGGCGCCTTGAGCGTGGACGCGGCAGCCGGTTCGGTGGTGCCGTTTGACCGCCGCATCCACGAGCTGCGTGGCCATGCCGGCCAGATTGACGCGGCGGCGGCCTATCGCCAGTTGCTGGATGGTTCCGCCATCAATGCCAGCCACAAGGAATGCGACAAGGTGCAGGACCCCTACAGCCTGCGCTGCCAGCCGCAGGTGATGGGTGCCTGCCTGGACCAGATGCGCCATGCCGCCAATGTGCTGCTGCGCGAGGCCGATGCGGTATCCGACAACCCACTGGTGTTCCCCGATACCAATGAAGTGCTGTCAGGCGGCAACTTCCACGCCGAGCCGGTGGCCTTCGCTGCCGACAACCTGGCCATAGCCGTCTCCGAAATCGGTGCGCTGGCCGAGCGGCGTATTGCACTGCTGATCGATGCGACCTTGTCCGGCCTGCCACCCTTCCTGGTGAAGGATGGCGGCGTGAATTCCGGCTTCATGATTGCCCATGTGACAGCGGCTGCGCTGGCCAGCGAGAACAAGACCCTGGCGCATCCGGCCTCGGTGGATTCGCTGCCTACCTCGGCCAACCAGGAAGACCATGTGTCCATGGCAACCTTCGCTGCCCGCAAGCTGGGCGATATTGCCGAGAATGTGGCGCATATCCTGGCGATAGAACTGCTGGCCGCTGCCCAGGGGGTGGACCTGCGTGCGCCGCACCAGACCTCGCCACGCTTGCTGGCCGCCATGGCGCTGATCCGTGGCAAGGTGCCGCATTACGATATCGACCGCTACTTTGCGCCCGATATCGAGGCCATTACCCAGTTGGTGCGCGACGGGGCTTTTGCCAAGCTGGCGCCGTTCCGCTTCGATTCGCAGGCCTGAGGCGGCGCGCCACGCGCCTAGTCGGCGGCGCGTGGATTCAATCACGGGGCTTGCTGGGACAGGCTACCTTGAGGCACAGGGGCTGCCCTGGCACCCGTGTAATCCGCTACAAGAGCGATGACTGGAGTCCATGACGGGCTCTGAGGTGAGAGGAACATGAGCACACCGGCCTACCAACAGATCAAGGACTACCTGCTGAGTGAGATACAGGCAGGCCGCTGGCGAGCAGGTGACCAGGTGCCCAGCGAGAACGAGCTGGTCAAGCGCTTCGATGTGGCCCGCATGACAGTCAACCGCGCGGTGCGCGAGCTGGCGGCCGAGGGGGTACTGACCCGTAGCCAGGGGGCGGGCACCTTTGTGGCGGCCACCAAGTACCAGAGCACGCTGGTCGACATCAAGAGCATCGCCGAGGAAATCCGCGCCCGTGGGCATGAGCATACGGCCGAGCTGCTGAAGCTGCAGGCCGTCAAGGCCGATACCACGCTGGCCGCTGAGATGGGCTTGCAGGTGGGGGCTGCGCTGTTCTATTCGCTGATACTGCATCGCGAGAACGGGCTACCCATCCAGCTGGAGGAACGCTGGGCCAATCCGCAGTTGGCGCCGGACTACCTCAAGCAGGATTACAGCCGCATCACCCCCAACGAATACCTGACACGTGCCGCGCCCCTGTCACGGGTGGAATACCGTATCGAGGCCCGCCGGCCGGATCGTACTGCCAAGGCCAGGCTGGCCATGGACAAGGATGAACCCTGTTTGGTGCTGCATCGCCGCACCTACTCCAGCGGCCTGGTGGCCAGCGTGGCCAACCTGTACCACCCGGCCGGCCGTTATCAGTTCAGCGGGCATTTCTAGGGCAGGCCATGATGCATCTGCGCCTTGCCCCCATCCAATTGGACGATGATTTTGCCGAGGCCTATGCCATGCGGCGGGATTCCTATCGGGTATCGTTTGGTACCACCGAGTCGTTCGACCGCGATGCCGGGCCCGCAGGCGAGCTGTACCGGGCCAGGTTGGCGCAGCGTTGCGCCGACTATCCGGATGGCTATGTGCACGCCTGGCTGGGGGACGAGATCGTCGGCCAGCTTGAGGTCAGGCATGAGCCGGATCAGCCTGGGCACGGCTATGTGCATCTGTTCTACCTGCTACCGGCCTGGCGTCATCAAGGCTTGGGTGGGCAGCTACACGACTATGCCGTCGGCTATCTGCGGCGCCATGGCTGCCATACCGCGCGGCTCAGCGTGGACAGACATAATCTCCCTGCACTGGCCTTCTACCGTCGGCATGGCTGGCGCTTTGACGGTGCCAATCCCAAGCACCCAACCACCGATTTTCTGCGCCTGGACCTCAGCCCCAGCGCAGCCTGATTCGATCTACCCTTCCCCGACAGGAGACCACCATGACCGATCCCCGCATCGACCCCAGCCGCGTTATCCGCGCCCCACGCGGCAGCGAGCTGAGCTGCAAGAGCTGGCTGACCGAGGCTGCCTTCCGCATGATCCAGAACAATCTGGATGCCGAGGTAGCGGAGCACCCAACCTCGCTGGTGGTCTATGGCGGCATAGGCCGGGCGGCGCGCGATTGGGCCTGCTATGACCGCATACTGGATACGCTCAAGACCCTGAACGACGATGAGACCCTGCTGATACAGAGCGGCAAGCCGGTGGGGGTGTTCCGTACCCATGCCGACGCGCCGCGCGTATTGCTGGCCAACTCCAATCTGGTGCCGGCCTGGGCCAACTGGGATCATTTCAACGAGCTCGATAAGAAGGGCTTGATGATGTACGGCCAGATGACGGCCGGCTCATGGATCTACATCGGTACCCAGGGCATTGTGCAGGGGACCTACGAGACTTTCTACGCGGTTGCCAACCAGCATTTTGATGGCAAGCCGGCAGGTCGCTGGATACTGACTGGTGGCCTGGGTGGCATGGGCGGCGCCCAGCCGCTGGCCGCCACCATGGCGGGCTTCTCCATGATTGCGGTGGAATGCGACGAGACCCGTATCGATTTCCGCCTGAAGACCCGCTATGTGGACAAGAAGGCCCATACCCTGGACGAGGCGCTGGCCATGCTGGATGCCGCCCGTGCCGAAGGCAAGCCGGTATCGGTGGGCCTGCTGGGCAATGCCGCCGATGTGCTTGGCGAGCTGGTGCAGCGTGGCATTACCCCCGATGTGGTGACTGACCAGACCTCGGCCCATGACCCGGTGCATGGCTATCTGCCGCAGGGCTGGAGTGTGGCCGAGTGGCGCGACAAGCAGAAATCGGCACCCCAGAGCGTGGTGGAGGCGGCCAGCCGCTCCATGGCCGTGCATGTGCAAGCCATGCTGGCCCTGCAGGCACGCGGTGCGGCCACCCTCGACTATGGCAACAATATCCGCCAGGTGGCGCTGGACCAGGGCGTCAGCAATGCCTTCGATTTCCCTGGCTTTGTGCCGGCCTATATCCGCCCCTTGTTCTGCAAGGGCATAGGCCCCTTCCGCTGGGTGGCGCTGTCGGGCGATCCCGAGGATATTTACAAGACCGATGCCAAGGTCAAGGAACTGATACCCGACGATCCGCACCTGCACAACTGGCTGGACATGGCGCGCGAGCGTATTGCCTTCCAGGGCCTGCCGGCACGTATCTGCTGGGTGGGCCTGGGCGACCGGCATCGCCTGGGGCTGGCCTTCAACGAGATGGTCAGGACGGGCGAGCTGAAGGCACCCGTGGTCATCGGTCGCGATCACCTCGACTCGGGCTCCGTGGCCTCACCTAACCGCGAAACCGAGGCTATGCGCGACGGCAGCGATGCCGTCTCGGATTGGCCCTTGCTCAATGCCCTGCTGAACACGGCTGGCGGCGCGACCTGGGTGTCCTTGCACCACGGCGGTGGCGTGGGCATGGGCTATTCGCAGCATTCCGGCGTGGTTATCGTCTGTGATGGCAGCGATGCTGCCGCCAAGCGTATTGAACGGGTGCTGTGGAATGACCCGGGCACCGGCGTGATGCGCCATGCCGATGCCGGCTATGAGATTGCACAGACCTGTGCCCGCGAGCAGGGCCTGAACCTGCCCATGCTGGGTCGCTGATCAGGCGGGGTGCAGGCCACAACACGGCTGCACCCCCTCTGCTACCTAACCGTGCCGCCGCGCTATTGCCCGGCGGCACGGCCCATTGAAAACCTGGCCTGAATCCCGGGTCTGCAGACAACGCCAACGCCATGAACCTGCTGATACGCCACACCCACCTTGCCACCTTGGCCCAGCCCGACGGCTACGGTGAGCTGCATGATGCCGCCCTGCTGGTACGCGATGGCCGCATCGCCTGGCTGGGGGCCGAGCGGGATATCCCTGCCGGCCTGGGTGAGCTGGAAGAGGTGGACGGGCAGGGAGGATGGCTCACGCCTGGGCTGATCGACTGCCACACCCACCTGGTATTTGGCGGAGACCGTTCGCACGAGTTCGAGCTGCGGCTCAATGGCGCCAGCTACGAGGAGATTGCCCGGGCCGGTGGTGGCATACGTTCATCGGTGGCGGCCACCCGTGCGGCCTGCGAGGATGAGTTGCTAGCGCAGGCGCTGCGGCGGTTGGACGGC
>Ga0075156_10000933_pt1 | contig 15555 bp, 14 predicted proteins | sample JI81AbrownDNA_FD_70966 | JGI IMG/M metagenome (GOLD analysis project Ga0075156, IMG submission 70966) | Wastewater effluent complex algal communities from Wisconsin, to seasonally profile nutrient transformation and Carbon sequestration -... | ecosystem: Engineered > WWTP > Effluent > Algae...
ATGTGCCGGATTACGCGCTCGTCTATGGGTCACCAGCGCGGGTGCGCGGGTGGATGTGTCAGTGTGGCGAGCAGTTGAAGTTTGAGGATGATCGGGCAGTTTGCAAAAGCTGTGGCGATGCTTATAGAAAACAGGATCAAACCGTCGGTCCGGAAAGAGGCGAGTGATGATTTCGTTGGTAGATCTAACAGCGCAGTACCATTCCATCAAAGAAGAAATTGATTCGGCGGTGTTATCCACATTAGAGTCCGGGCATTTTATTCTTGGGCCGCAAGTGGTGAAGTTTGAAGAAAGCATTGCGGCATATCTTGGCGTGAAGCATGCGATTGGCCTCGCTTCAGGGACGGATGCGTTGGTGCTTGCGTTGCGCGCATTGAATATTGGCGCAGGCGATGAAGTGATCATTCCAGCTTATACGTTTTTTGCAACGGCGGGCACGGTGATGTCTGTCGGCGCGAAGCCGGTGTTCGTGGATGTTGACCCGCAGAGTTATCTGATCGATGTGAGCAAAATTAAATCTGCGATCACGCCGAAGACGAAGGCGATCATTCCTGTGCATTTGTATGGTCACCCTGCTGAAATGAATCCGATCCTTGAAATTGCGCGTGAGAATAATTTGAAAGTCATCGAGGATAACGCGCAGGGACTTGGCGCGGAATACCTCGGCAAAAAGACTGGTTCGTTTGGCGATATTGCCTGTTTGAGTTTCTTCCCTACAAAAAATCTAGGCGCGTTTGGTGATGCTGGCATGGTGGTGACGAATGATCCTTCGCTTGCGGAACGGATGCGGATGCTGCGCACGCACGGTTGGAAGAAAAAATATTATTCTGAAGAGGTTGGTTACAATAGCCGCCTTGATGCGTTGCAGGCTGCGATCTTGCAGGCGAAATTCCCGCATCTCGATTCGTGGAATGAGAAGCGCCGTGAGCTGGCTCATCGTTATAACGAGAAGCTTGGTTCTTCCGGTGTTGTGATTCCGGTGGAGCGCGAGTGGGGGCAGCATGTGTATCATTTGTATATTGTCCGTTCGGAAAAGCGTGAGGCGTTGCAGGCTTTCCTGAAACAGAAGGGGATCGCTTCGGAAGTGTATTATCCACTTCCACCGCATCTGTCGACGCCTTGCCGAAAGTTCGGCTACAAGGAAGGCGATTTTCCGCACGCGGAGAAGGCTTCAAGCGAGACATTCGCGCTTCCGCTCTACCCTGAGTTGACTCTGTCTCAACAGGATGAAGTGATTGCCGCTGTGAAATCATTTGCCGATTGACAAAGATGTTCAATTGTGTGAGAATTCAGAAAATGAATTCTCGAAGATGAAATTACATAGGAAATTATGGAAACAGAAGTAACGAATCAGGAAAACTGGACATTGGTGATCCGCCCGCAACGCGCTTGGTGGGATTTGCGTTTGGGGGAGTTATGGCGTTATCGCGATCTGGTATGGCTGTTTGTTTGGCGCGATTTTGTGGCCTATTACAAGCAGACGATTTTGGGGCCACTTTGGTATTTGATCCAGCCGATCTTGACCACGCTTGTTTTTACGGTGATCTTCGGGAATATTGCCAAACTATCCACCGATGGGTTGCCTCCGTTTTTGTTTTATCTCGCCGGAAACACGGTTTGGACATATTTTTCAACATGCCTGACTAGCACATCAAACACATTTGTTTCAAATTCCAGTATGTTTGGAAAAGTATATTTCCCACGGTTGAGCGTTCCCATTTCAATTGTTATTTCTAACATTATTTCATTTGGGATTCGCTTCGGTTTGTTTATCTTGTTCTTAACTTACTTTATAGCTCAAGGCTCGGAAGTAAGGCCAAATGCATGGGCATTCTTATTGCCGGTTTTGCTGCTCATTATGGCTGGAATCGGACTTGGGTTGGGGATCATTATTTCATCTTTAACTACAAAATATCGTGATTTGCAACAGTTGGTAGGTTTTGGGGTTCAATTGTTGATGTATGGGGCTCCGGTTATTTACCCGCTTTCCAGTGTAGAGAGTAAGTGGCGCTGGATTTTTCTTGCTAATCCAATGACACCAGTCATTGAACTGTTTCGGTATGGTTTTATGGGCGTTAGTTCCCTTTCACCGATGTATATTTTTTACAGTATCGCATGGATGTTTGTCGTTTTGTTGATTGGTGTGTTAGTGTTCAATCACGTTGAGTCTACATTTATGGATACGGTATAGTTTTATGAAAGATATAGTTGTTCAAATTGAAAATTTATCAAAGAGTTACCGGTTGGGTGCAATTGGTACAGGCACATTTTATGGTGATGTAAAGCGTTGGTGGGCTAAAAGGCTTGGACAGCCAGACCCCTATGCTAAGGTTGGGGTGATGGATCACCAAAATCGTTCAGGTGAAACAATTTGGGCGTTGAGAAATATTGATCTGTCCATCAGAAGAGGGGAGGTTATGGGCATTATTGGCAGAAATGGGGCTGGAAAAAGTACCTTGCTAAAGATTTTGTCAAAGGTTACAGCGCCAACTACCGGCAATGTGAAAATAAAGGGACATATTGCCAGCTTGCTTGAGGTTGGGACTGGTTTTCATCCAGAGCTAACCGGGCGAGAGAATATTTATTTGAATGGCGCCATTATGGGGATGAGACGTTCTGAAGTCTCGCGTAAATTTGATGAGATCGTCAGTTTTTCAGAGGTTGAAAAATTTATTGACACGCCTGTCAAGCGTTATTCCAGTGGTATGTATGTTCGTCTGGCTTTTGCCGTTGCTGCTCATCTGGAGCCCGATATTCTGGTTGTAGATGAAGTTCTGGCAGTGGGAGATATTAGTTTTCAGAAAAAGTGCCTTGGGAAAATGAGCGATATTTCCAAGGAAGGGCGTACTGTTTTATATGTTAGCCATCAAATGGCAACAATTTTATCCCTCACACAAAGTTGTATTTTGATGCAGCAGGGTCAGATCGTAAAAATGGGGGATACAAGCGAAGTTGTTTCAGAGTACATGAACGGCGTTTCTGAAAAAAAAGGATACTTTGGAAAGAGAGATCTTTCGTCCTACCCGAGGTCTCGAAACCTTCCGAGAAATATTGACTTTGTTGAGATTCGATTGGAAGATGATGCAGGTGATACCAAAGGAGTATTCGTTGAAAAAGAGAATATCAAAGTGGTTGTTAAGATGTTGGTCAGGAAACCATCCAGATATTTTTCAATTGGGATGGATGTCTCTACATTTGAAGGCGTGAGGGTGTTTTCCATCATTAAGCCTAAAGTGGAAGTGGAATTACGAGAAGGCGTTTATGAGGTTTCGGCACAATTTGCCCCAAGCTATTTAAGACCGGGTAAATATTCTATAAACATTTCAGTCCAATCCAGTATTTTGCAGGATGAGGTGAATGATGCAGTGGTTTTTGAAGTGAAGCATGCAGCCGAGTCGGTTGATGATCAATTTTGGATGTCGGACAATAGAGGCGTAACTCGTTTTGACTATGAATGGAATGAGTTGAGGCTATCTGATCAGTAGTGCATAAAGTGAATTGGAGATTGTTGTCCGGATGAAAAAATTGATCTTTAATAAGTTGGAGCGGATATTTCCTGCAAGTTTTTTTAATAGATACTATGCGCTTCGTGAAAAATTTGAAGGCCGTAAAATGAAGTTTCGATTGTTCCTGCGGCATAAATTCCCTGCTGGATACTATCTCTTGCAGAGGATTGTTTCAAATATATATTTGGCCCAATTAAGTCTTACGTCTCCTGATGCTTACAAAAAGATACTTAAAGAGAAAATGCCGGATCGTTTGTTCCGGCATGTCACCTTCCGTATGGCGATGGAACGAAAATGGAAAAGGTTTCCTAAATTACTTTCTTTGCCCATTAGCAAGACAGAGGTTTTATTTGTAAGTTCTTCTGCGCATCCTGAATTGATCAAGATGTGCATCGCACTTAAACGTTCCAGGCCAGGCATTCGTTGTACCTTAATTACCCGCCGACATGCCCATACCCAGCGCTTGTGTAATCAGTGGTTTGATGAGGTTATTGTGACAGGAGTAGGAAACGATTTGTCCATGATATCTTATATCCAAAATGCCCAGGCAAAGGTAGTTATTTTACGCTTTCGAGATATAGTTTTCCAAACGCTTATACAAATGTATTGCACTTCTCCGCTGGTATATTATTCTTCAGGCTTTTTCCCTTCTTCGCGTTATGAAGATTTTCTTACTGATCCGGAACTGACTTTTGACGAAGTATTTGAATCTGATAAGTATTTGCTAGAAAATGTGCAAGGTATCATGCACTTTTTGTCAGATGGTATTATCGATTGGTTCAAAAACCGAGGCGTTCAGATAACCTGTCCAACGTCGGTATTGTACACAGCATCTTTGGAGGAACTGGCTCCGGAGAGGATATTGCCTAAACTTTCTGAAGAAGATGGAGAATGGCATATTGTTCATGCAACTGGTGTTGAGGGTGTAAATACTCCTCCAAAATTAGGCGGTGGTGCGTTTTTGCCTGTAGAAAAATGCCGAGTTATTGTCAGCCAGGGCATTCATCTGCATGTTTATGGAACATATTTTGACCGAAGATCACCCGGATATGCACCTTATGTGGAATTGGAAAAACACAGTAAGTATTTCCACATAGAGAGTAACCTGGAGTTCGATGTACTCCAGGTCGAAATGACCAAATACGACCTTGCTTGGAAACATTGGGATATATCTGCCATGCCTTTTTGGCCAGAATACCTGGATTATGTTACCCCTAATTTTTTTGCTTATTTACAGAGCGGGGTGCCTTTGTTAATGTCTGCCAAAATGCCTTTTCGTGAAAGATATATTGCAGAGAAGTATCAACTCGGAATTTTGATTGGTGATGATGATCTCGAATATACTGCCGCTATTTTGGGCCAAAATAAAGATCGTATCAAAACGATGAGTGTGGCAGCTATTGAGGCGAGTAAGGGTGTGTTGTCATATCCGGTCGATAGTTTAATGAAAGTAGTTGGACCTTATCTTGATTAAGGGAAACATGAAAAAAAATAGCAAGACTCAAAAAAAAATTGCACTTTATGGAGCTCGTGAAGATGCTTCAGCAAAAGTTATTCTGGATACGGTTCGTCTTCAGGGTGAATATATTCCTGCCGCATTTCTAGATGATGACCCCGGTGCAGTTGGTAAAACGATTGATGGAGTTCCAGTGTTGGGCGGACGCCATATTTTGCCTGAGTTAAGAGCTTTGGGTATTGAAGGGGTGGTTTTTGACTTGGGTAATAATTATGTGCGGCATGATCTTTGTGTGCTCTCAAAAGAATGCGGGCTTGAGTTGGTAAACGCCATTCATCCACGATCAATTATTGCTGGCGATGCCCAGCTTGGTTCAGGGATTTGGGTGGCCGCAGGCGCTATCATAAATTCTGATGCACGGATCGGAGATGGCGTCATTATTAATACAGGTGCAACCGTTGATCATAATTGCATAGTTTCTTCTTACACTAATATTTCTCCAGGTTGTCATTTGTCTGGTCGAACAGTGGTTGGAAGCTATGTTTTTCTTGGTACCGGAGCGGTGACAATACCGGATGTTACAATAGGCGAAGGGGCAATTGTTGGTGCTGGGACTGTTATGATTTCTGATGTGCATGCCTATACAACCGTTGTTGGGGCTCCGGCAAGGGTTATTAAGAACAATAAGAAAATGTAAGGAGATATTCGAATGTCTATAAAAAAAGTTTTAGTTACTGGCGGGGCTGGGTACGTTGGCTCTGTGTTGGTTCCGCGTTTGATTCGAGAAGGATACTCTGTAAAAGTTCTGGATTTATATTTGTACGGCGAAGATGTTCTTGATTCTGTCAAAAATTCGCCGAACCTAGAGCAAATCATAGGTGACATCCGTGATCAAGATCTGCTTAGGAAATCATTGTCTGATGTGGATGCTGTTATTCACTTGGCTTGTATTTCGAATGACCCTAGTTTTGAACTGAACCCCGATTTGGGGAAGTCGATTAATTTCGATGCGTTTGAACCGCTAGTGAAGATTAGTAAACAACAGGGTGTAAAACGATTTATTTATGCCTCTTCGTCCAGTGTTTATGGGGTGAGTGAGCAACCAGATGTTACCGAAGAACACCCTCTCAATCCCATGACCGATTACAGTAAATTCAAGGCGCTTTGTGAACCAGTTTTGCTGAATGAGCAGTCTTCAGATTTCACTACGGTTGTGATCCGCCCTGCGACTGTGTGTGGATATTCGCCAAGACAAAGACTGGATTTATCGGTCAATATTCTTACAAACCACGCCGTAAATACTGGAAAAATAAAAGTTTTCGGCGGAATTCAAAAACGACCCAACCTGCATATTGAAGATATGGTTGACCTGTATATTCAATTACTTAGAGAAACAGACCATCGTATTGCTGGAAAGATATTTAATGCTGGATATCAAAACCTCAAAATTGAAACCATCGCTTCTTTGGTAAAAGGTGTTGTTGAAAAAGAGATGCCGGAAAAATCTCCGCTCGAAATTGTTACCACCACTACCGATGATCTTCGCTCATATCATATTTCTTCTGAAAAGATCGGGCGCGAATTGGGCTTTGTTGCGCGGCGGACAATTGAAGACGCTGTTCGTGACTTGTGTCTGGCATTTAAAAGTGGCGGGCTTCCAGAGTCCATGACACATAGCCGTTATTTCAATATCAAAAAAATGCAGGAAGTGGATCTGCAGTAGATGAAGGCAAAAAGGTAGTATGAATAATCTAATGAACGTTCCGTATGTGCAATTGGAAATTGGTGAGACAAGTTATAAGGGGAAGCTTTTGTCGGCAGTTGACCGGGTTCTTACCCACGGTAAGTATATTCTTGGCCCTGAAGTAGAAGCTTTTGAAAAGCAATTTGCCCAACACTGTGGAACAAAATATGCATTGGGGGTCGATAATGGCACCAACGCGATTATTCTTTCGCTTCTTGCCTTGGGAATTGGGCCTGGGGATGAGGTGATCACGGCTCCAAATTCCTATCTTGCTTCTGCATCGTCTATTGCGCTTGCGGGGGCGATGCCAGTTTTTGTTGATGTGCGAGACGATTTTAATATTGACCCTGAAAAGATCGAAGCTGCAATAACTCCCCGCACACGGGCTATTATTCCCGTCCATTTGACTGGAAGACCGGCTGAAATGGATGTTATTTTAGAGATTGCGCGAAGACATAACCTTAAGGTAATTGAAGACTGTGCCCAGGCTGTTGGGGCGGCTTATAAAGGTCGCCGAGTTGGTAGTTATGGAGATACAGGATGTTTTAGTCTGCATCCGCTTAAGAATTTGGCAGCGACAGGAGATGGGGGGGTGATTACAACCAATGATACGGATGTTTACAATTACTTGCTTAAAGCTCGTAATCACGGGCTTCGAAATCGGGATGAATGTGACTTTTGGAGTTACAACAGCCGGTTAGATACGATTCAGGCTGCGATGTTACTTGTGAAGATGGAGTATCTGGATGAGTGGACTGAAAAACGCAGACACAATGCTGCTTTCTATCAGTCTCGCCTTGCGAATGTGGTTAAGTGCCCTGAAGATTCATCAGATTACTATTCGGTTTACCATACATTTATTGTACGGGCTCCAAAAAGAGACCAGCTTTTATCATATCTTGAGGAGAGAGGTATTGGCTCTAAGGTGCATTATCCGATCCCGATCCATTTACAAAGAGCGGCTGCTAGCTTGGGCTATGGTAAAGGAAGCTTCCCCGTGACTGAAGCACAAACTGAAACAATTTTGAGCCTGCCTGTTTACCCAGAACTTTCAGATGATCAATTGGGCTATGTCGCTTCGAATATTCTGAAGTTTTATGGGCAGTAATTCTTGTATGCGGCCTGTTGTTCTTGGAAATTTGTACCTTGTAATAAACCTATGGTTTTCTAAATAAAATTATGTCAAAAAACAGTATCACTAGAATACCTGAATTGGATGGCGTGCGCGGGCTTGCGGTGCTTCTGGTTTTAATGGTACATATCATCCCTTACAATCCTGTATTAGTTGATTTGCCGTTTTCGAAATTTATCCATGCCTTTTCGCATATGGGCTGGGCTGGTGTGGATATGTTTTTTGTCCTATCTGGATTTTTGATTACTTCGATTCTCCTTCAAACTAAGGCGGGAGTGGGTTATTTTAAGAATTTTTATGCCAGACGTGCTCTGCGTATTTTTCCACTTTATTACCTTACGATTACAACAGTGTTTGTTGTTGTGTATATTTTTTCCCCTGACCAAAGAGGGGAGGTTATCTTTAGTTTGCCCTGGTACTACTTATATGTTTCAAATTGGGGCTTTTCATTCCTTCTTTTGGCAGATCCTTTTGCAGTTGGGTTGACCTGGTCTCTGGCTATTGAAGAGCAATTTTATCTAGTGTGGCCCTTGATTGTGCGTTATCTTAACTCAAAAAAGTTGGCAGTGTTTTCTTTGATACTGGTCATTTCGTCTTTGATCTTGCGCATTGTGATGCCTTATATTTATACTTCGGCAACCATAGATTATGGTGAACTTTTCTATCATGCTACATTTACACGGTTGGATTCACTGATTTTGGGGGCTTTAATTGCTGTGGCGTATGAGTCGGACTTTTGGAAAAAGCTCTTGAAGATTTTTGCCGCACCGGTCCTGGTTATTTCTCTTGCGGTGGTCTCCTATCTTGTTTATCTTAATCCTATCTCTCCCTTATGGGATAACCCTCCAATGTATATATATGGATTTACATTTATTGCTTTGGCGGCAGGTGGGTTAATTGTTATGCTGACAACTTATTCCGAAAGTAACTTGCTTCGTCGGGTATTCCGGCTTCGGTTTTTGAGTTTTTTTGGAAAATACAGTTATGCAATTTATTTATTCCATCGTATCCCGATCTTGCTTTTAGATAAGATTTTTAAGGAGAATTCAATTTCGGGATATCCAGGGTGGTTTTTGTTCAGCTTTCTTGCTCTTTTAATTCCGGTGATTATGGCTTTGATTTCATGGAATCTTTTTGAAAATCCAATCTTGAATTTCAAAAAGAATTTTGAATATCAAGTATCTGAAGTTAAAACGCCTTCTCCTGAAAAGACCACCCCATAATCTGGGGATGTGGGAAGAGTATTCTCGTTGCCCTTGCAAGATGATGATAAAACTGGTAATTCTTCGAAAGGAATAAAAATGAAAAAAATTATGGTTACAGGCGGGTTGGGGTTTATTGGTTCACACCTGGTTGATGCGTTGTTGAGTCAGGGATATTCAGTTGTAGTTGTTGATAATGAATCTACCGGGCGGAGGGAGAATCTACTACAGCATCTTGATCATCCGAATCTTCAGGTGAATATTGCTGATATTGCCAATTTCGCTGAAATCAAAGATTTATTTACAGGTGTGGAATGGGTTTTTCACTTGGCTGCATTAGCTGATATTGTCCCCTCAGTGCAGCGCCCAATCGACTATCATCGTGCCAACGTGGATGGAACTATCAATGTTTTGGAAGCAGCTCGCAGCGCAGGTGTGAAGCGCTTTTTGTATGCAGCATCTTCATCCTGTTACGGTATTCCAGACTTGTATCCCACTCCCGAAACAGCTGAGATACGTCCGCAGTATCCATATGCTCTTACAAAAAATGTTGCAGAGCAATATGTTCTTCATTGGGGGAAGGTATATGGCATGCCGGTAGTGACGTTGCGTTTGTTCAATGTGTATGGACCTCGTTCACGCACTTCTGGAACCTATGGCGCGGTATTTGGTGTTTTCCTTGCTCAAAAAATAGCTGAAAAGCCGTTTACCGTGGTTGGCAATGGAACTCAGACCCGTGATTTTACTTATGTAACAGATGTTGCCTCCGCATTTATTGCCGCAGCCCAGTCAGAATTGACGAATGTGACGATGAATGTTGGTAGCGGTAATACATACAGTGTAAATCGCTTGGTTGAGTTGTTAGGCGGCGAAATTGTATACATTCCCAAGCGTCCTGGAGAACCAGATTGCACATTTGCAGATACCACAAAAATTAGGTCGTTGCTGAATTGGAAACCGCGAGTATCTTTTGAGGAGGGGGTACATCAGATGCTGGCTCATATTGATTATTGGAGGCAGGCGCCTGTTTGGACACCGGCTTCAATTGAAACTGCTACAAAAGATTGGTTCAAATATCTTGGCAGTAAATAGAAAATAATGAACCGTGTGAATTTTTCATGATTAAATCAAAAATACTTACTACAAAAAATATTAAGGATCTGACCGCTATAAATGAGAAAGAAAATAAGCGGATCGTTCTTAGTCATGGTGTGTTTGACCTTGTTCATCCTGGGCATATCAAACATTTAGAGCTGGCAAAAAAAGAAGGAGATTTATTGGTTGTGGCCATAGTTCCTGATCGTTTTGTTAACAAAGGACCCGGCCGCCCAATTTTCAATGAACAAATTCGCGCAGAAATGATAGCGGCTCTGCAGTTTGTTGATTTTGTAGTTGTTGCCAAACAGGAAATGCCAATAGATCTCATTAACCAATTGAAGCCCACTGTTTTTGCGGTCGGTGATGAGACTTTAGAAGAATGGGTGGATGATCCGAATTATCGTAATATTGAACAGGCTTTGCATTCTGTAGGCGGGCGTATTCACCAGACTGGGAGCAAACAATTTTCATCAACCCATCTGCTTAACGCTTATTTTGATGTCCTTACACCGCAGGCAAATGAGTTTATTGAGTATTTCTGTTCGTTGTATGACGCTGAAAAAGTGAATGATTCTCTTCGCCGTTTGAAGGATTTGAAAGTCCTCGTGATCGGTGATGCGATTATTGATGAATACCATTTTTGTCGTCCTTATGGTATGGCTTCAAAAAGTGCCAATATTGCAGCTCAGTTTTTGAGCGCAGAGGTACATGCTGGTGGTTCCATGGCGGTAGCGAATCACCTTGCTGGCTTTTGCGACACCGTAGATTTGGTTACGAGCCTTGGGGATCAGGATAGCAGAGAAGATTTTATTCGTAAGGCATTACAACCTAATGTAAAACCTCATTTTTTCTTGAGGACTGATGGACCTACAACCGTCAAACGACGATATGTTCAAAGGTTCTTGATGAGTAAGTTGTTTGAAGTGAGTTTCTACAATGACACATTTATAGATGGTGAGCCATTGGATAGGATGAATGAATTTCTTTCATCGCATCTTTCAAAATATGATTTGGTTGTAGTTGCTGATTTTGGGCATGGCTTATTGGGCTCTACAACTATAAATATCCTTGGCGAAAAAGCGAAATTTTTGGCGCTCAATACACAAAACAACAGCATTAATAACGGATACAACCTTGTGACACGCTATGCGCGTGCAGATTACGTCTGTATTGATGAACAAGAGACAAGATTGGCTGGCAGGGAACGTTTTGGACCTATTGAGGAGATCGAGGCGCAAATTTCTGCGCAGCTGGGTTGTAAAATTATGACTACAACTTTAGGATATCGCGGATCCCTTACGCTCATTCCGCCTGCTTCTTTTATTCAAACTCCGGTCTTTTCACGTGAAGTAGTTGATACAACAGGCGCAGGCGATGCTTACTTCGCGTTGACCGCTGCTTGTGCGTGTATGGGATACCCACCCGAACTGATTGGCTTTATCGGCAACGTGACTGGTGCTCTTGCGGTTCGTATTGTAGGGAATAAACAGCCGGTTGCCCCGCTGGATTTATTTCGCTATGTTGAAACATTGATGAGGTAATCCATGTTGAATCGATTGGATTATGCAAATAGTTATTTGACATTAATAAAGAATGTGATTGATAAGGTGGATGTAAACGACCTGGCTGAGATTATTGTAGCGTTGGAGATTGCGCTTAAGGAAAGACGACAAGTCTTTATAGCAGGGAATGGCGGCAGTGCTGCTACAGCAGGGCACATGGCTAATGATTTGATGATCGGTGTCGCAAAGAAGAAGGGATCTGGGTTCCGTGCCATTGCTTTGGCAGATCATATTGCGCCTGTTACAGCTTTGGCAAATGATGTTTCTTATGCTGATGTCTTTTCCGGACAGATCAAACATCTGGCTGATCCCGGAGATTTTTTGGTCGTAATATCAGCCTCTGGCAATTCTCCTAATATTATTCATGTGCTTGAAGAAGCAGCAAGGATCGGAATGTATACGATCGCTTTCCTGGGTATGGATGGTGGAAAAGCGGCTGACATGGCAGATAGATCCATCATTATTACGTCCAATGATTACGGCCCAATCGAGGATTTACACATGATTTTCGATCACTTGATCACAGGTTACTTCCAACAGTAAGGATGGCTTGTTTTGCATTGTGCTGTTTTCCTTGATCGGGATGGTGTGATAATTGATGATGTTGGATTGTTGTCTGATCTGGATCAGATGCGTTTGATTGATGGAAGCGCGCTTGCAATACAGAATTTTAAGCAAAAAGGGTTTAGGGTTATTGTTGTTACCAACCAGACAGTGATTGCCAGAGGGCTTCAAACCAGAGCGGATGTAGATCGTATTCACCATCGTCTTCAGGAAATGCTTTTTCTGGAGGTTGGCGAAATGGTGGATGCTTTTTATGTCTGCCCGCATCATCCAAATGCCAACCTTGTTGAGTATCGGATCGTTTGTGAATGTCGCAAACCTAAGCCTGGTTTGATATTGCAAGCGGCATCAGATTGGCATATAGACCGAAGCCAGAGTTGGATGGTTGGGGATCGCCTTTCTGATGTAATGGCAGGAAATTTGGCTGGCTGTCGCACGGTTTTAGTCAAAAGCGGCAGGCATCTTGACCTCCCCATCGAGTCAGATTTGGAATTTGCTTCAGTTATTCCAAACCATGTGTGCAAAGATCTGCTGGAAGCTGAAAATTACATCTATGGAGATTCGTTAGGTTGAAAGCACTTATTCTCACTGCTGGTTTAGGTACCCGCCTTGGCGATTTGACTAAGGAAACCCCAAAGCCGCTTCTACCTGTGGGTCGTGAGCCCATGTTGACTCATGTGATTAAGCATCTGGCTGGCTTTGGGTTTCATCAAATTGCGCTTAACTTGCATTTTCATCCTGAAGCGATCCGTTCAGTAGTAGGGGATGGTTCACAATTTGGCGTGGAAGTAACCTACTCATTTGAATCTGAGCTATTAGGTACGGCAGGTGCCTTGAAACCCTTAAGATATTTTTTTGAAGGTGAGACTGACTTTCTTGTTTACTATGGAGATGTTATTACGAATCAGGATATATCAAATCTGATTGCATTTCACCGAAGTCGTCAGGCGTTGGCCACCCTGTTGATCCACAAGCGAACGAATTCTAACAGCGTAATTGAACTAGGCGAAGAAAATAGAATTGTCACCTTTTTAGAACGTCCAAAGCTGATAAGCCATGGAGACCCTCTTCAATCTTGGGTAAATTCAGGCGTGCAAGTGCTTAGCCCTCGCATCTTTGATTATTTACCAGATCATACTCCGTCTGATTTGCCGCGTGATGTTTACGCCGTAAATACAAAGAGTGTAAGCCTTTATGGATATCCGCTTTCAGGATATCGTTGTGCGGTTGATTCACAAGAACGATATGAGCAAGTTTGTCATGATTTTCAATCAGGAAGATTGACCTTTGTATAATCAACTGCGCAAGAATGAAATTTGTAATACTCTTAAATTAAAACAAGCAATCGACAAGGAATCTCTGATATGCATGTAGTTTTTATTACTCCTAAATTTATCCCCAATCTGGAGACCGGAGGCGCAGCCATCTACAATCAAGTTGCCATCGAGTACTTGATCGAGAATGGACATCAGGTGACACTTATTCACTTCGATGCATTACAACATAACAAAATTTATCCTGAAGCTGCCTCGGTTTTAGAAAATATGGGGGTTCGGTTGGTTAGCTTTACCCAGCCTGCGGCTCAAGGAACAAAGACAGGTTTTATTTTCAACCCCACAGTTTCAGACATTTTCCCCCACATTTTGTTGAGAGATCAAGTCAGCTCATTTTTAAGCGAGAGTAAACCTGACCTCATCTTTGCCTATGGCGATGGTGCGATGGCTCCTGTAAAGGATATGAATGATATTCCTGTGATCGTCCAACTTGGTGATCCAATGCACCTAATTCAGATGATCCGCTGGCAATATGATTATTTATATAATTATCCCTTTGGCTTCAATATAGATACCCTTAAGTGGGGAATGCGAATTTTCAATTCTCTGCGGAGGGATATACCATCCATGCTCTTTTACCCGCACCATTTGAAGACAATTTTGAAGAATATTTCCTGCTCCGTTACGGTATGCCCTCAACACATTGAACGGTATGAGAAGTTGACAGGTAGAAAATGCTATTTCACTCCCATCCCGTTGGAAGATTCGATTGGCCCAGATTGGGCGACAAAGCGCAAGCAGATACAAGCGCAGAAGGGGAGTAAGATCAAATTACTTTGGGTCGGCAAGCCCGCCAACACCGAGAACCGCTATGCTGTACGATTTCTCGTCCGTGAACTGTTTCCTGAATTGGTTAAACTTATACCTCTGGATTCGTTTGAATTCCATATCATTGGTGATGATAGAAACTGTCCGTCTGAATTGACGCAATTAGCGCAGAAATATCCTAACCTGCATATTCGTGGTCATGTTCACGATATAGATTCGGAATGGCTCTCCGCAGATGTTTATGTTGTAACCAATACAACCACGGTTGGCGCAAGAACCCGCATTCTCTCTTCGTTTTCCGGAGGTAATTGTGTAGTGGCACATATTGCGAATACTGCGGGTATTCCGGCGCTGAAAGATGACGAGAATATTTTGATAGGAAAAAATGGACGCGAAATGGCGCAACAGATATATAAAGCCATTCAAGATAATGACCTGCGTGAAAAGCTTGGACAAAATGGACGGCACGTATACGAAACGTATTACGAGAAAAGTGTGGCGGCTCAGCTCCTTGTAAGTATCTTTCAAAAAACAGTTGAAGAATTCCGCCTTGCCAATGGAGGGCGCGCATGACAGCCATGGAATTTAATATTGGTAATCGTCCCTTAGGAAGAGGTCACCCCTGCTTGGTGATCGGTGAAGTTGCACAGTCACATGATGGCAGCTTGGGTATGGCACATGCTTTCATCGACGCAATTGCCCGGGCGGGTGCTGATGCGGTCAAGTTCCAAACACACATTGCAGCAGCCGAATCTACCCCCTCGGAGCCATGGCGCGTTAAGTTCAGCTATCAAGATCACACGCGTTACGAATATTGGAAGCGTATGGAATTTAGAGAGGAACAATGGGCGGGTTTAAAGATGCACGCAGAAGAGCGAGGCTTGATATTTCTCAGTTCAGCCTTTTCCAACCAGGCGGCTGAATTGCTTGAGCGCTTGGGGATGCAGGCATGGAAAATCGCCTCAGGTGAGACCGCCACATATTCGTTAATGGAATACTACACTTCCACAGGCAAACCTGTTTTGCTTTCAACAGGCATGAGCCCTATCAGCGAGATTGACTTGGCAGTGGATTTCATTCGTAAGAAGAAAAATCCCTTTTCTGTGCTGCAATGCACCAGTTCATATCCGTGCCCGCCTGAAAAGATCGGGCTCAATAACTTGTCTCTTTTTCAGGAGAGATATCAATG